>Ga0116229_10002378_pt1 | contig 30355 bp, 24 predicted proteins | sample S1TSphgellanicum_3_FD_87313 | JGI IMG/M metagenome (GOLD analysis project Ga0116229, IMG submission 87313) | Host-associated microbial communities from peat moss isolated from Minnesota, USA - S1T2_Fc - Sphagnum magellanicum MG | ecosystem: Host-associated > Plants > Peat moss > Unclassified...
CAGCGTCATCACCGTCGGCGTGAGCCGCGTCGACGCGAGGGCTTCGTGCGTCGTCGAGATACAACGCCCCGCCACGATGGCACCGTCGAGATCGCGCGGGACCAGACACCGGTACGGGATCTCGTAGCTCGCGCCGGGTGCGAGGCGCCGCGTCGTCGTCCCGGCGCCCGAGGGGTTGTGGATGTCGATCGGATACGCGCTGCGCGCGACCGCATCGGGGAACGTGCGCGCGTTCACGACGTCGTCGGCCGTGAGCGTGTAGGCGCCGACGATGCGGCGCGATTCGCGGATGCCGATCTGGGTCGCGGTCGCGGCGATGCGCGCGTTCGCAAACCCGGGCACGCGCGCGCGGAAGAACGTCAGCAGTTGCATCGCCTGCAGGCGCGCTTCGACTTCGGCGCGCGAGAGGTCGTCGGGATCGAGCGGATCGATATCGGTCACGCGCGTCATGTTCACCGTCACCTCGTCGGGATACGGCGAGGCGAAGAACGACACCAGCTCGCGCGGAACGTCGACCTCGCCGCCGGCGCGCGCCGCGTTCCAGAGCGTGTAGAGTCCGGCGACGGCGGTCAATGCATCGGGCGTGCGTTCGTGGCGTTTGAGCGAGCTGCGCATCTCATCGGGGTTGTTGCGCACGTACTGCGCGAGCGCGCTGAAGTCGACGTGGCTCAAGCGGAACATCAAGCTCGCCGGCTGCACGCGGCCGCGTTCGTCGCCTTGCAGCACCGCGGCGCCCGCGCCGGCGACGACGAATGCATCCGCCGTCGCATCGATCGTCGCGGCCGCGACTTTCTCCCGCATCCCGCCGACCGTCGCGAAACGCGCGCCGCTGACGGCGCCCGCTGCGTCGCGCAGCGTCTCGACAACGAGCGCGTGGAGCAGCAAGTCGACCTTCGCTTCGCGCATCATTTCGAAGAGCAGCGCTTTGTGGACTTCGGGATCGAACGGCGTGATCGTCGGGACGTAGTCGCTGGCATCGTGGATGTGGCCGGGCGAGGCACCGCGCGCCATGAGGCGCTCGACGATCTCCTGGGCGATCCCGCCCACGATCCGGTCCTCGCCGGAATGGAAGGTCATCCACGGGCCGACCATCGCCGCGGTCGCGGTACCGCCGAGGAAGCCGTAGCGTTCGACCAGGAGCGTGCGCGCGCCGTGACGCGCCGCGGCCAGCGCCGCCGCACAGCCGGCGTTGCCGCCCCCGACGACGAGGACATCGTACCGCTCGGCCTTCATGCGCACCCCCTTCGCGAAGGATTACCGGCGATCTAGCCAAGTGGCGGGGAATGTTTACCAAGACCGCCGCGTTCTACGACGCGATCTATGCGGCGCGCGGCAAAGACTATGCCGCCGAAGCCGCTTGGTTGCGCGCGGCCTACCGCAGCATCGCGACGCCCGGATCGCGGTTGCTCGACGTCGCCTGCGGGACCGGGATGCATTTGAGCGAGCTGCGGGACGACTTCGCGGTCGAAGGGCTCGACGCCGATCCCGCGATGATCGCGGTCGCGCGCGAGCGGCTGCCCGGCGTGCCGCTGCACGTCGACCGCATGCAAGACTTCGCGATCGAGGGCCGCTTTTCGATCGTGCAGTGCCTGTTCAGTTCGATCGGCTACGTTGCGAACGAGAGCGAACTACGCGCGACGATCGCGCGCTTCGCGAGCGTGCTGGAGCCCGGCGGGATGCTGGTCGTCGAACCGTGGAACACACCCGCCCAGTGGCACGATGACCGTCAGGCCGTGTTCGTCGACCGGCCCGATCTCAAGATCGCGCGCATGAGCGAGAACGAACGCTACGGGACGACCTCGGTCGTGCGCTATCATTACCTCGTCGGCGAACCTACGGGCATCTCGTCGTTCGGCGAGACGCACGTGCTGCAACTCTTCGATGAGGCACAGTATCAGGGCGCGTTTGCCGCCGCCGGCCTACGCGTGCGCGAAGAACGCACCGACCTCTTTCATCGCGGACTCTACATCGGGATCAAAGCATGACGTATCGCAGCACCGTTGCGGGCAGCCTTCCGAAACCCGGCTGGCTCGCGGAAACCGAGAAACTCTGGCCGCAGTGGCGCCTCTCCGGCGACGCGCTCGCCGAAGGGAAACGCGATGCGACGATCCTCGCGATCGAAGAGCAGACCCACGCCGGGATCGGCTGCGTGAGCGACGGCGAACAAGCGCGCGTGCATTTCGTTCACGGCTTTCTGCAGGGACTCGAGGGGATCGATTCGGAGCGCAAGCAACGGCGCTTCATCCGCGACGGACGCTATGAGGCGGATTGCCCGACGATCGTCGGCAACGTCGCACGGCGCGCGCCGGTCCATGTCGCCGAGGTCGCGGCCGCCCGCGCGTTCGCGCGCGGCCCGCTCAAGTTCACCTTGCCGGGACCGATGACGATCGTCGATACGCTCTACGACGATCACTACCGCGATCGCAAGACGGCGGCGTTCGCCTTTGCCAAGCTGCTCAACGCAGAGATGCGCGATCTGATTGCGGCCGGGGTGGATGTGATCCAACTCGACGAGCCGGCCTTCAACGTCTTCTTCGATGAAGTCGACGACTGGGGGATCGATGCGCTCGATGCGGCCTTCGACGGGATCGCCGTCCGGCGCGCGGTGCACGTCTGTTACGGGTACGGCATCGAAGCGAACATCAAATGGAAGACGGAACTCGGGGCCGAGTGGGATCAATACGCGCACATCTTCCCCTTCATCTCGCGCAGCTGCGTCGATGAAGTCTCGATCGAACTCGCGAACTCGCACGTCCCGCCGCACGTGCTCGCCGGCCTCAAGAACAAAGACGTCGCCGTCGGCTGTATCGACGTCGCGAACGATCGCGTCGAAACGGCCGACGAGGTCCGCGCAACGCTCGAACTCGCGGCGACGTACGTTGCGCCGGAACGGCTCATCGCGTCGACCAACTGCGGGATGGCGCCGATGAACCGCACCATCGCGTACGCAAAGCTGCGCGCGCTGGGCGCGGGCGCGGATGCGTTTGCGGCGATAGCGCACTAACGCAACCGCGGCGGGCGCGGGCGGTTCGAGCAAAGGCAACGATGAGCGCGCCCAACACCATCACCCGCACCCAGATCATCATTTTCGCGGTCGCCTGCGGCCTCGCCGTGGGCAACCTCTATTATGCCCAGCCGCTGCTCGAAACGATCGGCGCCACGTTCGGTATCGGGGAGGCGACGGCGGGGCTCATCGTGACGCTCACGCAGCTCGGCTATGCCGCAGGTTTGCTCTTCCTCGCGCCGCTCGGCGACCTGATCGAGAACAAGCGGCTCGTTCTCACGATTCTCGGCGGGACGTTGCTCGCGCTCGTCGCCGCCGTGTTCTCGCCGACGATCGGGATCTTTCTCGCCGCGTCGTTTGCGATCGGCGTGACGTCGGTCGTCGCGCAGATCCTCGTCCCGCTCGCCTCGCACTTCGCGCCCGAAGGCAAGCGCGGCGAAGTCGTCGGGCAAGTGATGAGCGGGCTTCTGATCGGGATTCTGCTCGCACGCGCGGTTGCGGGGCTCATCTCGACGTTCGTCGGCTGGCGCGGCGTCTATGTCGTCTCCGCGATCCTGCTCGCCGCGATGATCGCCGTGCTCGCACGCACGATCCCCTATCGAGCGCCGGATTCGAAGGCGTCGTATGGCGCGCTGTTGGCATCGCTCGCGCGCATCTACCGCAGCGAACCCGTCCTACGCCGGCGCGCGATCTATCAGTTCACGATGTTCGGTGCATTCAGCGTATTTTGGACGGCGATCACGTTCTTGCTCAGCTCCGCGCCGTTCCACTTCAGCACGGCCTGGATCGGCGCGGTCGCGCTTGCCGGCGCGGCAGGCGCCTTCATCGCGCCGGTCGCGGGGAAGATCGGCGATGCGGGGCACGGTCGCATCGCGACCGGCTGCGCGCTCGCGCTCGCAAGCGCCGCGTTTGCGCTGACGCTGTTCCAAATGTCGATCGTCGCGATCGTCGCCGGTGCGATCCTGCTCGACCTCGCCGTGCAGACGACGCTGATCCTCGGCCAGCACGCGATCTACGCGCTCAATCCCGCCGAGCGCAGCCGCCTCAATACGCTCTACATCTCGACGTTTTTTCTCGGCGGTGCACTCGGGTCCGCGCTGGCCGCGACGCTCTACGCGCACGGCGGCTGGCCGGCGGTCGTCGCCCTGGGCGCCGGGATGCCGCTGGTGGCATTTGCCATCTGGCTGACCGAACCGCGCCGCGCGGTCGTCTCTACATAATTCGGAAGTGATCTCCGCGATCACCTCAAAGACAGCCGGCGAACTCGGTCTACGGTTTTCCGACTGAACGAAAGACGGGAACGTGCGGGGCGATATCCGCTGCGTAGACCCCCGTCGTCCGCGGGTCAGTGAAGATCTCCACATCGGAGCGGAACGGCACGAACCCCGACTTCCGATAGAACGGCAACGCTGCCGGGTGATCGAGCGAGCATGTGTGCACCCAAAAGCGAGTAATCGACTTTGACCACGCCGCTTCGATCGCGCGATGCATCATCCAGCGACCGAGGCCGCTGCCGATCCACCGTGACGTGACGCCGAAATACGTAAGTTCGCACTCGCCGGGAACGCGGAAGTCCAACTCAACGATTCCGGCTTCATCGTCATCCGCAACGACACGATACACCTCGACCCGAGGGTCGGAGAGGATGGCATCCAGCGCGACATCACTCAACTCGAGCCGCGATGCCCATAAATACGACTCGCCAATCCGTCGAAAGAGCGTTCGATACCAGACAAGCTCCGGTTTACTCCGATGGTCCAGCCTCCATGAAGCGGATCCGAGTTCGAACGGTAGCACAGGAGGCACGAGCATTTCGAGTGACGTGACGACCGTTGCCAGCTTTCCTACGGGAACCCGATGGTAGCCGTCAGGAAGTTCCGGTGACACGCTGCAGCGCTCTCATTCGAAAATCGGGGCGACCTTCGCAAGGACTTCGTCCATGAGGATCGCGGGCAAGGTGTCGATCTTGCGCGCGTTCCGTGCTTGCAAGTCCAGCACGCGCGGCTGGTCGCATCGGACGAAGCCCGTTGTGTCGATCCCCGAGATCGGCACGGCGAAACCGATCCTTTTCGCAAACTCCCCGCCACTCGTGATTGGCAGAACGACCGGCAAATTGGTCGCGGTGTTGAATGTGAGGGGCGACACGACCAGAACCGGCCGAAACCCACGCTGCTCGCGACCGGCGGCGGGGTCGAGCCCGACGAGATAGATATCGCCGCGCCTCACAGCTCCTCGCGACCCACCGGCGGGGCATCGACCCACTCGCGCTCTTCGGGCGGTTGCGGTTGCGAATAATCGGATGCCGCTAAGAGTTCGGCGAGCGTGTATCGGCGCCGCGGCTGCGCTTCGACGATCAAGCGGTTTCCATCCAGCGTCATACCAACGGTTGACCCGGCCTGCACGTCGAGCAAATCGAGAATCGACGGTGGAACCGCCATCATAACCGAGCCCCCCACCTTACGGAGAACCGTGCGATGCATGGATGCCTCTTCGTCAAACAATTATACTCCAATATAACTCATGAAGGTATTCGCGAGCAAGACCCACGGGGGAACTGACGCAAGGGCCGTTCACGCGCGGAGCTGAGAAATAAAGTGCCCCGCGATTGCTGCTAAGCTACGTGAAGCGCGAGCCTCCGCGTTTAGGGCTGCGCCTCGGAGGGCGTTGGCGAAATCGAGTGCGTCGTTACGCACGTCTCGGTTACGGTCATGCGCGGCGAGCCGCGACAAGGAGGGCGAGCGGCGTTTCGGGGGCGAGGCCGGCGAGTTCGTCTCGCGCCAGCGCGAGCGCCTGTGCGGGCTCGGAGACACCGCCCAAGTCGACGATACGCGAGCCGTAAACGAGCCGGACATCGGGTAGCGCGCGGCCGACATCGCCATAGCGGGTTCCGCGCTCGTAAGCATCGCCGAGCGCGGCTTCGCTCGTCTCGACCGTGGCCAGCTCGACCGACGCCCCGGTGACGATTGCGCGCACGATGCCGCGTTCGTCGAGCACGCAGACCGATCCGGCGCCCGAGTAGATCCGTGCGCGCCCGGCATCGACCATCTGCACGATCGGCTCGCCAAGGTGCGCGGCGGCGGTTGCCGCGCGTTCGTCGTCGCCGGCGAGTGCGAGCGCGGCCGCGCCTTCGACGAGCGCGGTTGCGCCGGAGGCGACGGCGCGCACGCGGTTGCGCGTGCGGTCGATATCGACCGTCACCTCGACGCGATCTGGTGCCGCGCCCGATGCGACGGCGGCTTCGATCGCTTCGCGGCGAACGCGCACGAGATCGTCCGGGGTTGGATCGACGATCGTTCGCTCGACGACATCGCGCACGAGCGCGAGCGCAACGCCGAGCGGCGAGATCACTTCCGCGTCGCGCGCGATGCGATACGTGAAACCGAGCGCGTTTGCCGCATACGGCACGAGCGAGGCCGCGCCGCCGCCACCGCCGACAAGGACGACGGTCGTACGATCGAGCGCGTAGTCGGCGATGAGCTCGTCGATCGCGCCGCGCAGCGTTGCCGTGGCCGCGTCGAGGATCGCGTGCGCGAGCGCATCGCCGGTGAGATCGTGCGCGAAGCCGATCTTGGCGAGGGCAAGTTGTGCAGCGGCGGCATCGCCGCGTGCAAACGAACCCTCGGGCACGGAACCGAGGGCGTTGGCAGCACACGTCGGCGTGATCGCAACGCACGTTCCGTCCGGGGCGACGAGCGCGGCGAAGCCGCCCTCCGTCGCGACCGTGCTCGCGACAATCGTCTCACGCGGCGTGAACGTCGCATAGCGCGCGCCGGCGATATGCGCGCTGCGCGGTCCGACGGCCGTCACGCGCCCGTCCGCGATCGTGACGACGCTGCCGCCGGCAACGCCGAGCGTCCGAACGTCGAGCGTCTGCAAGAGCGTGCGGTGACCGCCGATGCGCGCCGGACGCAGCGCGGGTTGACCGCGCCGGATCACCGAGCAATCGGAACTCGTCCCGCCGACCTCGATGAAGATCCCGTCGGTAACGTTCTCGTGAAATAGCGCGCCCGCGATACCGGCGGCGGGACCGCTGAGCATCGTGAGAATCGGCCGGCGCTCGACCTCGGCCACATCCATCACGCCGCCATCGCTGCGCATGATCATCAGCGGCGCGGGGATACGCGCGGCTTCCACAGCCGCTTTCGTGACGCGCGCCGTGCGCAGCATCCGCGGCAAGATCGCCGCGTTGAGGGCCGCCGTCCGCGTGCGTGCGCGCAAGCCGTACATCGTCGAGACGTCGGCTCCGCCCGTCGCAGGCAAACCCGCCTCGCACGCTGCATCGATGACGGCGCGTTCGCGGGCGGGGTCGTCGACGGAAAACGCTGCCGATACCGCAAGCGCCGTGCAGCCGTCGGTGATCGCCCGTGCAACGAGCGCCGCGGGCGTCGCACGCGCCGCGTCCAAATAGCGCGGAGCGAACGTTGTCGCACCGCCGATCGCGAGCGGCGCGAAGCGCATCGACCAGCGCGCGAACGCTCCGCCGACACGCACGACCGCGACCTGCGCGAGATCGCCTTCGAGGAGTGCGTTCGTCGCTTGCGTGGTCGAGTGGGCGATGAACGCGATCGACGCCGGATCGATGTCGTGCTCGGTGAGGAGGCGCTCGAGTCCCGCGACGATCCCCGCCGCGACGCCGTCGGGATGATCGTGGGTCGTCGGGGTCTTCACGACGGCGACGAGCCGGCGCGTCGCCGCATCGACCGCGACGACGTCGGTGAACGTCCCGCCGACGTCGATGCCGACGCGGAGGCTGCCGGTGCGGGGATTCAGAACGCGCTCCCGATGGAAGAGTCGCCTCGGCGCTGGCGCCTACGCATCGATCCCTCGGACGCGATCATCGAGTTCGTCTCGATCGTCCTGGCCATCGTGCTCGCCACGGCGGTCAACTCGTGGCGCGAGGGCGCGCAGACCCGCAGCGATACGCACGCGATGTTGCTCGAAGTGCGTCAGGAGATCACCGCCAACCGTGACGCGCTGCAAGCCCGGTACAAACATCACCTCGACGTCTCGACGGCGATGAGCGCGCTCGCCGACCGTTCCGGGCGGCGACACTACACGAGCTACGACGAGATGTGGCAAACCTTTCATAAGGCAAATCCGGAAGGTTTCAAACCATTTTACGGCGTCGAGACATCATGGGATGTCGCGCAATCGACGGGACTCTTACGCAACGTCGAGTTCTCGACGCTCAAAGAACTCGTCGCCGCGTACGCGATGCAGAGCCGCGCGAACGGCTATCTCGACCACCTCATCAACGATCTCCACATGATACCCACGAGCGGCGACAACGTCTTCTACGGTCTCGTAAACTTGACCATCGACCTCAGTGACGACGACAGCAACGAGCGCAACCTGCTGGCACACTACGCGGGCGCACTCGCGGCGCTCGACCGCGCCGGTATTCACGATGCGCGCAGCGCGCGCGCCAACTCATCGTAGAGATACGTCATCGTTTCGATCCCGCCGTAGAACTGGCCGAGATCGAATTTTTCGTTCGGGGCATGGATCGCGTCGTCGGGTAGGCCTACGCCGATGAGCACTTGCGGCAGATGCAAGATGCGGTCGAACGACGACACGGGTCCGATCGTGCCGCCCGTGCCGATGAACACCGGCGCCTTGCCGAATCCGGCCTCCATCGCCCGTGCGGCCGCCGCGACAGCGGGATGACTACGCGAGGTTTCGACGGCGCGCGTATCGCCGTGCGCTTCGATCTCGACGCGCACGCCGCGCGGCGCGATGCGTTTGACGAACGCCGTTACCGCATGCTTGACGGCATCGGGTTCCTGGTGCGGAACCAGGCGCGCGGACACTTTCGCTTTGGCGAACGACGGGATGATCGTCTTTGCACCCGGTCCCTGGTAGCCGCCATACATTCCATTGATCTCGAGCGTCGGACGCATCCACATCCGTTCGAGCGGTAAGCGCGCACTCTCGCCGGCGAGTTCCGGCACACCGAGCGCGTCCGCTTCTTTCGCCGGATCGAACGGCAGCGCGGCGATCTCGGCGCGCTCCGCCGACGTCAGCTCGCGCACCCCGTCGTAGAATCCGGGGACGGTCACGCGGCCGTGCTGATCTTTGAGCTGCGCGAGGATCTGCGCGAGTGCCTCGAGCGGGTTCTTGACGACGCCGCCATAGTAGCCGGAGTGGAGATCGCTCGTCGGCCCGTGCACGGTGATCTCCCAATGCACGAGACCGCGCAGCGACGTCGTGAGCGATGGCACGTCTTCGGCGAAGACGGCCGTATCGGAGATGACCGCGACATCGCAGGCGAGCCGCTCGCGGTTGCGCGCGAGAAACGACTCGAAGTTCGGCGAGCCGATCTCTTCCTCGCCTTCGATCACCACCTTGACGTTGAGCGGCAGCCGTTTATTGACCGTCATGTGGGCTTCGATCGCGGCGAGGTGCATGAGCACTTGGCCCTTATCGTCGACCGCGCCGCGGCCATAGATCTTGCCGTCGCGAACGGTGCCCGTGAACGGCGGCGTCGTCCACAGCTCTTCGGGATCCGCCGGCTGAACGTCGTGATGCCCGTAGATCAGAATCGTCGGCGCGCCGGGCGCGTGCAGCCACGAACCGTACGCGACCGGGAGGCCGTCGGTTTCGAGGACCTCGGCCTCGGTGAGGCCCGCCTTCTTCATCCGCGCGACGACCGCTTCGGCCGAGCGCCGGACGTCGCCGTGGTGCGCCGGATTCGCCGAGATCGACGGATTAGCGATCCAGACTTTCAGTTCGTCGAGAAACCGGTCGCGATTGTCGCGAACCCAGCCAACCAAGGCCTCAGCGTGCGGAGCGATCATAGCGAAAAATTCTCGTCCGCCTCCCCACATTCAGCTTTGAGGTCAGGCGCCGCCGATTACGCCGCGCGATTCTCCATTCGAGCGACGGTCTCGACCACCAAAGGGTCGCGACATGCGATGAATCGTAAGAAGCGAGCCCCCTGCGATTAGAAGCATGGCGCCAACCAACCCGAAACCCGCCAGCCAAGCAGGCCGGCAGAATACGTACATCAGCGAAAAGACGGATCCGAAGATAACTTCAAGCAAGAGCAGGACGCGCTCCCGATCGGAGTACGATCGCTTCGGACTGTATTTCACGTCCGAAATAAGCGTAAGTAACACCGTCGAAAATGTTACGAGCATGGTAATTCCTATCGGGCGAAGCACGGCCTTACCGAACCCGACGCGAACGGAACGGACGTGCAAAGCGCATCGCTATTGCTATCAGCGGTTAGACTCTTCAATGAACACCCCTCGGACTGCGTTGATAAACAGGTTCGATATCAAGAGCCTTACGCCCCGCGCTTCCGGCATGCCCGTCGTTCCGGGATAGATTTGTATCGAGACTTCGCTTTCCACAGGCGCGATCGCGACACCCACCCGCAGTGCCCGGTGTCATGGGCTGAAGGCTGCTTCGAGTTGGTAGCTGTGCGGCGTGCCGTTTGGGCCGCCGCGATAGATCCCGAACGAATGCGGCAGACCGTCGTAAGCCTTCTGCTGGGTTTGATAGGTGCCGTATTCCCACCAGTGTTTGCCGTCGATCGTGTCGACGATGTCGCCGGTGCGCAGGCCCGCGATCCAGGCGGGGCCGCCGGGCCGCACGAGCGCGCGCATATAGCCGTCGTCGGGTTTGTAGAGGACGTAGAAGTAGGTTGGCTTCGAATTGGTCGGATCGTACGCAAGCCCGCGATCAAAAAGTTCCGTCGTTAACGACGGATGGTCGAGCGTCCAATCGCGAATGCGTAAGACCTCGTCGACCGCGAGCTTCGGAAGATCGCTCCCCTGCTCGTGCCACTGATCGACGCTCCAGCCCGCGCAGTCGACGAGCTCGATGCCGACATCGCTTGGTCCGTCGACGAGCGGCGTAACCGAGAGCCGCAGCACAGCGCTGTACGTCTTGCGCGCACAATCGGTTTGCGCCGGATCGGCGGTAATCAGTTGCGCGTGGAATCCGGGCCACCCATCGATATCGTGCATGACGTACTGCGCGGTAGCACGTGCGCGATCGTCTTGGGGTAGCACGGCGACCACGCCCGCTGCCGCTTGCGGCGCAAACAGTCCCGGCCAATCGGCGGCAGCGGCCGGTCGCAGCAACGCAAAGAGCGGCGCTCCGAACAACGATCCGCTGAAGAGCACAACCGCGATTGTCGCAAGCGTTGCAACCGCGGCCTGGAAAGGCAGCGTGAGGCGCGTGATCGTCGCGACCCCGACTCCGGTGAAGTTGGCCACCCATACGTTTTGCGTGTTGGTGGGATCGCAGACGTTCTGCACTTGCACGACGGCCATTACCGCGGCGACGAGCGCCGCCGCCGGAACGACGTGCATCGTCGCGAGCACCGTGAAGACGCCGACGCCAACCCCGTAGATATTGAGCGGCCCGCGATAGAGCGCGAGCGGACTCAAAAGACCGAAGACGACGACGTAGGCGAGCGGCGAGCGCGGAGCCGCTGCGGCGACGAGCGGCGTGACGGCAGATTGCACGGCGGGAAGTTTGGCCGCCGCGAGCAGCATCCCGATGCCGATCATCAGGACGAGTGCCGGCGCGACGTCTTCGACGCCGCGGATGAGCGCCGCCATGAGCGTTTGCACGGCGTCGCGTGGCTTTACAACGAGCGTGCCGTAGAGAGCCGCGATCCCGAACGACGCGAGCGCGTCGAGTCCGGCTGCTTTGTAGAGAATGAGCGGCAAGATCGGCGTAATGAGCGCGACCGCTGGGACACGCCGCTTCGGTTCCGGTGGAGCGCCGACGGCGAAGGTCGCGTAATCGCGCGTAACCCGACCACGTACGATCGCGTACACGATGAGCACCGCGACGTTGATCCCCGCGAGCACCCACACGTAGGCACCGAACGTGCTCTGATCGACGCCGAAGAGCTGCCGGTAGAACGTCCACTGCGCGAGGTTGAAGATATAGCCGATTCCAAATGCCATCAAGAAAAGCGTCGCCGCGGTGGCGCGCGGGACGCCGACCGTCATCATCACCGGCAGGACGATCGTGCCGATCATGATGATCGCGCCGAGTCCGGTTACCGAGGTGAACAGCAGCACGACCGCTGCACAGAGCACCAACGCGACGACCATCGGCCGATCGCCGCCGAACTCTGCCGCAAACGTCACGATCGATTCGGCGATCCCCGTCGAGAGCACGACGCGGCTCAACCACGCGCCGAAGACGAGCGTCACGATCGTCGGCGCAAGCAGCACCGAACCCGAGCCAAGCACCGTGCCAATTCCGCCAAACCCCGCGCCGGCGAGCGCAGCGATGCCGAGCGCGAGGATCGGGATCGCAAGCAGCGCGGGGAGTTTGCGCGCGATCATCGCCGCCGCGAGGGCGAGAAAAAGAACGACGATCGCAAGGCCGCCTAGCGCGCCGATGCGAGCACCTCTTCGAACGGCGGCAACGTATGCCCGCGCAGATAATCCTCGCGCTCGACGGCATCGAGCCGGTCCGCGATCGCCTGCGCGCGCTCTTCGCCGCGGTGGTAGCGCACGAGAATCCGGTCGAGTCCGGGCCGGGTGCTCTCCGCCGTCCAGGCGGCGACGTACTCCGGCTCGAGTGCCGTCAGTTCGTCGCGCAGTTCCCAGCAGAAATACTTTGCCTGGTTAAGATCGCGGTAGACGATCGTATCGTCGTGTGTGGTTGCATGCGCTTGCGCGTCGGCATAGAGCGTACGCACCTCGGCGCCGATCTGGAACCGGCGGCCCAGATCGTCGTAGCGTCGCGCAGCGAGCAGCATCACGCGCGCGGCCTCGCGATGCAGGGGCGGATCGGCGAAGCTAAGGTGCATGATCGCCGCCTCAGCCGCTTGGCGGAGCACCGCGATCGAGGCGGGCGGCGTCCGCGTCGCGATTGCCGCATCGAACGGGTCCGCCCAAAAGAGATAGTCGCTTGAATCGCGTGGCGATTTGGTATCGAGCAGGCTTTGCAGCGACTCGAGCAGATCGAGATCGAGACCGTAGCGAGGATCGTCCGTGCCGAAGAACGCGCGCGCGAACGCACGATGCCAAGTCTTACGATCGACCGGGAGCGTTTGCCACGCAGTCGCTGCGGCAAACGCCACGGGAGTCCAGGTGGCGTTGTAGAGCGTCTCGCCGTCGTCGTGCCAGACGGTTTCGAACGTCCCGAGGACGTCCGCGGCTTTTCCGTCGGCGATGAACTGCGCCTCGTTCGCATACGCGACGTCCAAGTCGGGATAGATCTCGTTCCAATTGTTCGCGCCGGGCGACACGAGCTGATCGAATCCGGCGTTCTTGACCGTCCCAATATATTTTGCGAACGACGGTTCTGCGCCGTAATGGAACGTCGCGATCACGATGTTCTTGGGGATGAGTGTGAGGATCGAGGGATCCGCCTGAATCGCATCGTCCCAAACGATCGGTCGCGTGCGTGCGCTCGCGACATCGGCAGCGACATGCTTGATGTGGTCGGCGATCACTTGCGGCGTACGCGGCGTTCGGCCGCGCCCGAGATCGATCGGTTCGTCGACGCCAAGGTGAAAGAACGGCACCGGGCCGGCGGCGAGGGCTTCGGCTCGAAGGAGCCGATCGAGGTATCCGTAGGTCAACGGGTCGCTCTGCGCGACCAGATAGCCGTGCGGCGTTTCGGCCATCGACGCGAACGTCTGATACTTGAGCACCTCATGCATGTGCGCGAAGGTCTGTTGCTCCGGAACGAGCGCAACGTGATACCGGCGTGCATAAGCGACCAGACGCGAAAGTTCATCCGCGGGAAGCGCATTCGGCGTCGCCACGAACGGGAACGTCGAATCGGCGAACACCTGCTCCATGTAGAGTGAATAGCCGTTGATCTTGAGCGCGGCGAGATCACGAATTCGCTCTCGAAAATATGACTCGGTCGGAAACGGGCCGCGCGAAATGTCGTCGGAGACGATACGCCAGCGCAGCGCCGCGCGATCCTCGATGTGGACGCACGGGAGCACCCAGCCGGCGTTCGTGCGCACCGGTAGCTGCGCGAGCGTCGCGAGCCCGTCGAACGCGCCTTCGCCGGTGGAACTACCGATGCGCACGCCGCTTGCATCGACGTCGAGTGCATAGGCAGCATTCCCCCGGTCCCCCGGTCTTACGCCACGGATAATGGCGGGAATCGAAGCTTGCCGCAAAATCGCCCGCGACGTGCCCGCATCAGCGGTCGCAATGAACACCGGTGCCGGGATGCCGAGGGCCGTCCAACGACGCGTCACGACCTCGAGTCCACCGGGATCGACCATGCGCCGGACTGCGAGCGGTCGCGCGAGCGAGAGGCCACCGCCGGGGCAAGAGCGCGGTTCCATCGTCTGCGGCTGAGGCACGACGAGCGGAAGAACGGCCGCCAGGAGAACGGCAAACACGCGGACGTTCTGCGGCGCGTTACCTCGCGACGCCTGCGGCGGCGAAGAGCGGGACCTCGGGCGATTCCAGCGCCGCTTTCCCTTCGTCGAATTTTGCGAGATCGGGCGTGCGCAGCCGGACATGCGCGTGCGCGAACACGATGAGGCTGAGCGCGATGGCGACGAGCGCAACGACGAGCAGCGTCGTAAACGCGCCGGCGATCGCGGGAGGCAAGCTCGACTCGACGAGCGGCTTGAGCGATCCGGCATGGCGCGCGCCGCTCACAATCCCGCGGATCGCGTGCGTACCGCCCGCGAACGATCCGATCGCATGTTCGACGCCGGGTTCACTGACGAAGCCGGCGTTGAGCCGTAAGAGTTCGAGTAGCGCGATCGCGCGCGCCACGATCGAGCGTTCGAACGCGAGCGCGACCAAGAAGAGTCCCGGCGTCACCGAGAGTCCGGCCGCGAGCGCGAACACGAAACTGAGCGCACTTGCATCGAACGGCGTTAGCGGCGAGCGCAGGTGCGCGGCTACGGCACCCGCGGCAAAGAGGCCGAGGCCCCCGATACCGATCACGGGCACCCATTTCGTTGTCACGACTCGCCCGTAGATGAAGCCCGCGGCCAGTGCCGCGACGGCGGCCGGCCATACGAGCCGGCCGGCTTGGCTTCCCGTGAGTCCGTCCGCACGCTCGAGCGTGACGAGCGACGCCTCTTGCGTACCGGTATAGCAGATGCTCCCGGCGATCGTCGTGATCGCGCCGATGATCGCAAGCGAACTCAAGAGCGGTTTGATCGGCACGAGCGACTGATCGTTCCGGTACTCGCCGATCAACAGCCACACGATGAGCCCGAGCCCGGCCACGATCGGTCCCCACGCCAGCGGGCTCGTGAACGGCTGCTGTGCGAGTTCGCCGAATCCGATCGAGGCAACGACCGTCCCGAGCGCGGCAACGATCAGCGCGAACCAGTCGATCGGGGTCTCGGGTGCCGTCGGATCGCGTTTGCCGAAGGTGAACAGCGCAAGCGCGAGCGCGGCGAGCCCCATGCACGCCTCGAACCCGAAAAGGTCGCGCCACGGCACGAGGGAGCCCGCAATCGGACCCAGCGTCGCCGCACCGAAGAGCGCCGGGACGAGCACGGTCGACGTTTCGCCGATGCGCTTGCTGCCGAAATTCAGCAGCAACGGCGGCAACACGTTGATGAAGAGCATCCCGCCCATGAGCCCGTGGACGATCTCGGCGGCGAGCAGCAGCGAGAGATTCGGCGCCGCGGCGCTCGCCGCCGACGACACGATCGACCCCGCGATCAGCCACCAGAACGTCACGCGACCCTCGACGCGGCGGGCAACCTCAGCGGCGAGAATACACCCGAACGCCAGCATCGCATCGGAGAGCAACGGCACGATCGCGATCGCCTCCGGCGTCGTATGCAGATCGCGCGCGATCGCCGGGCCCGCGATCCCGAACGCGGCCGTATTAATGAGACCGGGGAAGAGCGCCAGCAGAACGACGATCACGTTTGCGGCATAGTTCTTTTCCAAGGGCGGCTGTTTCACCGAGCGATTGTTCCCCAATTCTGCCGCAAGGTCGCATGCGAGCGGGGCCGAACCGGCGGCCATGGCGCTCACCGCAATCGACTGGGCCATCGTCGTCGCGTTCTTCGCGATCAACCTCGGGATCGGGCTGTATTATGCCCGCCGTACCGGCAAGAACGTCGGCGAATTCTTCCTCTCGGGGCGCAACGCGCCGTGGTGGCTGGCCGGCACCTCAATGGTCGCAACCACCTTCGCCGTCGATACGCCGCTCGCGGTGACCGGTTTCGTGCACGACAACGGGATCGCGGGAAATTGGCTGTGGTGGAACATGGCCGCCAGCGGCTGCCTCACCGTGTTCTTCTTCGCGGCGCTGTGGCGGCGGTCGGGCGTGCTCACCGACGTCGAGTTCATCGAGCTGCGTTACGGCGGGAAGGCTGCGACCGCACTGCGCGGCGTGCGTGCGGTCTTCCAGGGCGTGCTCGTCAATACGATCATCATGGGCTGGGTGAATCTCGCGATGGCGAAGATCCTTACGCTCACGCTGCACGTCGATAAGGTCTGGGCGGTTCTGCTCTGCCTCGTGCTCACGGCGATCTACGTCACCATCGGCGGCTTCTGGTCGGTGCTCGTCACCGATCTCTTGCAGTTCGTCGTGAAGATGTCGATGGCGATCGTGCTCGCGGTCGCCGCGGTCGCCGCCGTTGGCGGCCTCGGTGCGCTGCGCGCGAAGCTCGCGGTCGTCGACGCGGCGCGCGGCGGCGGCTCGGTGCTCGCGTTCTTCCCCGGCTCCGATTCGGCGTGGATGCCGCTCACGACGTTCCTCGTATTCGTCGGCGTCGCATGGTGGGCGTCGTCGTATCCCGGCGCGGAGCCCGGCGGCGGCAGCTACATCGCGCAACGCATCTTCGCCTCACGCACCGAAAAAGATTCGATCTTCGCGACGCTCTTCTTCAACGTCGCGCACTACGCGCTCCGGCCGTGGCCGTGGATCCTCGTCGCGCTGTGCGCGATCGTGCTCTATCCGCACGGCGTGATCGGCACCGACGGCAAACCCGATGCCGAACTCGGCTACGTGCAGACGCTGATCGACTACTTGCCGGTCTGGCTGCGCGGGCTGATGATGGCGGGCTTCCTCGCAGCGTACATGTCGACGATCGGCACGCACCTCAACCTCGGCGCATCGTATTTCACGAACGATCTCTACCGGCGGTTTTTCCGTCCGCACGATACCGAAGCGCACTACGTGACGGTCTCGCGCTGGATGACGATCGCGTGCGTGATCCTCGCCGCGATCGTCACGCAATTCATGACCTCGGTCGGCGATGCATGGAAATACATGCTCACGCTCACAGCCGGCGTCGGACCGGTGATGATCCTGCGCTGGTATTGGTGGCGGATCAGCGCCTGGAGCGAGATCGCGGCGCTCGCCGCTTCGGCGACCGTCGGCTCCTCGCTCTATCTTCTTAACGTCTTCCCAGGGGACGACCCCAACGCGACGGCTAAGCGCTTGCTCGTGACCGTCGTCGCGACGAGCGTCGTCTGGCTGACCGTCACGTTCACAACCAAACCCGAAACCGAGGAGACGTTGATGCGCTTCTTCCAACGCGTGCGCCCCGCCGGCAACGGCTGGAACCGAATCGCCGCCCAGGCCGGCGGCACCACGAGCGAGGATCGGCCCGGCGTTCAGCTCGCCGATTGGATCGCGGCGCTCGCGCTCGTGTACGGCACGCTCTTCGGAATCGGCAAGATTCTAATGGGCGCGCCCGCGCAAGGCGTGGGCTGGCTCGTGCTGGCGGCCGCCGCGTTGACATTCATCCTGCGCAGCGTGAACCGCGCCGTGCGACCCGCGATCGCGGCCGCCGCCGTCGCGCTCACGATCTTCGCGCCGCATCCGGTCGCCGCGGACATGGATAAACAACTGACCAGCCTCAAAGGCAACGTTACGTACGAACGCGGCACGGGCGCACCGAAACCGTTGACGGCCACGACGAGCATCGTGCTCGCCGATGCCGACATCGCGAGCACCGGTGCCGATTCGTCGGGCCGTATCACGCTGCCGGACTCCTCGCGCGTCACGATGGCCTCACTGACACGCGTGCAGCTCGCATTCTTCAATCAAACCGATATCGCGAACGCGAAATTCATCGTCTACGGCGGCAAGACGCGCTTCATCGTCGAGCACCCGCAAGGTGCGAAGGCGAACTACGTCTTCCAAACGCCCTCGACCAACATCGCCGTGCGCGGCACCGAGGGCGACATCGGCATCGACGGCGATAATCTCACCCTCAACGTGTACAAACTCGGCGATCCGAATCTGCCCGTCCAAGTCACCTATACGAAAGGCGACAAAGCGGGTCAAAGCGTGTTCGTGAAAGCGGGTCAGCAGCTCGCGCTGCATCTGATCAATGGGATCATCAAGTCCGAGACGACGAAGCTCACCCAAGCCGCGATCGACCAATTCAACGAACTCGGCGTGCCCACCAACATGGCCGAGTTGCAGCAGACCGTGCTGAACAAGATCCCGGTGCCGACGGTGCCGTCGATCCCGACCAAACTACCCTTCTAGTCTAGCCGGCTTCCTCGGCGACGCGCCTCGTGGGCGTCGATTCGATGAATGAGGCGCGCTCGTCGAGCAGGCCGTCAAGCCGCGCGAGGAGTGCGGCGAAGCCCTCCGCATCGACCGTGGCGGCCCCGTCGGCAGTCTCGACGAGGGCTCGGTCCAGCGCATGGATGCGGTCCACGGTCGGCGCGTCGGAGAACGTCCCGCGGTCGACGGCGCGGATCACGGCCTGGTCCGAGAACTCGCAGCGGAAGATCACCCGGTCGGCGAGTTCGGCCGTCGCGCCCTCCGGCCGCAGGCGCTCGTTGGCCACGGCGATCGCCTCCCCGACCCAGGCCCGGACTTGTTTATCGACCAGATGCCGCTCGTCGCGATGGGCATAGTCGGCGTACGAGGCGATCCGGACACGAAGAAAAGACAGATCGTCCATAGGACCACAGGGGTACGACGGCGCAGGGGATCGTCCTATGGTCGCGCTCATCGGCGTGGTTGCGCTGGTAGCCCTTCTGCTGGGGCTCCTCTTCTATCTGCGGCGCTTCCGAGCGGAGCAGCGAGAAGTCCAGCGCGTTCGCTCGCTCTTCTCGCGTTACGTCCCGCCGGCCGTCGTCGATGAGTTGCTGCGGCGCAAGGATCCGCGCCTCGCGACGGGCCGCTCGATGCACGCGACGATCCTGGTCTGCCGGATCGCGAACTTCGCCGGCTTCAGCGAAGCGCTGACGCCCGAGGAGACGCTGCGCTATCTCAACGAGTTCTTCGCGCTCGCCGGGACGTCGATTCAGAAAAATCGCGGGATGATCGACAAGTTCCTCAGCGACGGGATCGTCGGCGTCTTCGGCGTGCCGATCGAAGACCCGTTCCAAGAAGAACACGCCCTCAAGGCCGCGCTCGACATGGTGCGCCTCGTCGACGCGATGGACAAACGCTGGGCTGCGCAGGGCCGGCGCTCGTTCCACGTCGGGATCGGGATCGCGTCGGGCCAAGTGATCGCGGGCGACGCGGGCTACGCCGATCGCCGCGAATACACGGTCGTCGGACCGGAGACGCTTTTCGCCTCGCGCCTGCAAGAAGCGACCGTCGATCTCAACGCCTCGATCGTCGCTTCGGCCAAGACGTGCGATGTCGTGCGCGATATGTTCACGCTCGTCCCGGTGAAGAGCGTGCCGCTCCCCGGCCTGCGCCGCCTGGCCGATGCCTTCATCGTGCGCGGCCTCAAGAAATACGATCGCGACGATCTGCGCCTGCCGCGCGAAGGCGCGTTCGCGCAAACGACGATCGAACGCCCCGAGCCGCCTGCACCCCCGCCAACGCCGCCGCAGCAGCAAACCGCGCCGCCAGCCGCGGCAGCAGCAGCTGCCGCGCAAACACCGCCGGCCGCGGAACCGGCGCGCACCGCGACGCCGACATCGCGCAGCTCGCCGCCACCGCCCGAGATCACGCCGATGCCGCGGATCGAGCTCCCGGATCCGCCGCAGCCGCTGCGCCCGCGCCGCCGCCCGCAACATTCCGTCTCGCTCGATCTCCCGGAGCTACGCATCCCGCGCTCACACGGCAACGATGCCGACAAACCGATCATGCCCGACCCGCCGCAACCCCGCGGCTTCTACGAAGACGGCGAAGGCCCGCCGATCCAACTCCCACCGTAAGCAAACGCCTTCCTCGGATCTCTAGCGCTCACTTCTGTTCGGGCAAAGCCGTGACGGTAAACCATGAATCGTAGGCGTACGACTCATGAACGGCGCCATCAGCCAAGACGGCTAACGTACCAATCGCTAGATGCTGTCAGGGAGCGAACGATCGTCGTTGAGCGATAAGCACAAAAAAGCGCAGTTGTTGTCAATCGAGGGTGCTCGATGAAACTTGTTGTGACCCTTTTGCTCTTTTTCTTACTCTCGGCCATTCGCGCCGATGAATTTGATTTTCGAACAATACCTATAAGGGGTGCGGATGTTGCTGGGGAAGGCCCCCTTGGTTCTGTGCAAATCATCGAGGGGCAAGTGCTCTTCCAATCCCTAGGATCTGTGTTTCGCATCAATCCTGTGGATAAGTCTTACACGCGAGTTGGTGAGGACTTGTGTTCGCCTTCCGCTTTGTTATTCATCGATCACGGTGCCGTGTCGGGATTTTGCGTTTCGGGTGCGTCCATCCGTACATTCGGAAGAGAGATCCGCTCGTTCACGGCGCCTTCAATAGCTGCTTTGCGAAAATTCGCGTCGAACCAACTTCTTAGTGGACCAGGACTTCATGAATTCAGCGATGGCCTCGGCCGCATATGGTTGTTGGATTATTCCTCTGGTTCATTCGCTACAGTCGACGCGCATTATGCGAACTGCTATCGTCAAGCAATGGGAGGCCGTGTACGCTACGCGGCAATCGATCCCACAAATCGATCATTGGTCGAAATAAGGGAAGACTCACCTTTTACGATCCGCGAATTCTCCCGTGGCTGTGTAGAGACGACCGAGCACGCCGCCTTTAGTCTCTTGAGCGTTGTCAGAACGACTCATGGTGTTTTTGGAACTGGTAAGGATTCAAAGGGTTACTTCCTTGCCCGCATCGAGTCGAGCGCACCAGAAAAGGTACGAATCCCTGGTGTGCCTTTTAATCTATTATTCGACACTAAGCGTGAGAGATTAGTTGTGCTGGATTATGAAAAGTCACCACCGTACCACTTACAAGTCTCCCTCGTTAGCAAGGATTACTCAATAGTGACCATCTCTACACACGTCCGTGCATATTCCGATGCACTTATCGACGATCAAGGTCGACTATGGTTTACCGTTGGCTACTTACACTGTTTTGTCGAAGCGGTGCCCGAAGATCTTATTTTATTCAGGGTTCGAGGCGCCAATGGCTTTCTTGCCAGATCGGGTTCCGAAAAATGATCTTCAATCTGCCAAAGAATCACGGAATAAATTCTGACGTCAGGCCGGAGACAATGAACATCCTGTTGCGTCCGATGCAACTCTGAAAAGAGTACGAATCCCTGGTGTGCCTTTTGCGAACACCCCTTTCCGGAGGCATGATTATCGCGTCGCTTGAACCTTTTCTTATCGGAATAGCAGAACCTGGCGGCCTTGCGCTGCTCCGTTTTCTTGGTTGGTTTTAGGTCGGCGGCTTGATCGGCTTGGGACGCTTGGGTGTCGACGTCAAAACGCCTAGCCGGCGGTGAAATCGTTAGTGACGTATCGAACGACGAATGATTCTGCGAGCGGTGTGCACCGTCACCACTATAGCGTTAAGAAAGATGAGGGAGAGAGTGAGCGCGAATCCAATCGCGCCCACCGTTCCCCTCGGATCAAGGACATAGATGACATCGCTCGCTACGCCGACGAATGAACTCCAAGTACAGTATCTAACCTGGAGCCTGGAGAATGCCGGGTGCGGCGCGCGTCGATCAAACCAAACCGAAGTGAGTAATATTACGAAACTAAGATCCAGCGCGCTCCGCATGAACAGCATTACTTAACGAAGCACTCCTTCACAAGATAAATGGCAACAAAGCGGCGCATACTTCCTGGCGAGATTCGAAAGTGCCGTCGGGGAACGGGTTAACCGTGCCAAATTTGAACCCGTGCTGTCCTCTCGATGGCGCAGGAAAAACTATCACTTCACGCTTGCCGGCTTCCACCGCAATGTACGTTCGCTTGCCCTCGTCGATTGAAAAGTTGAAATCACGGCCCGTGGCATCGGAGAAGACTCGCCAGACCAGCTCAGCACACCCACCACGTAGCCCCCGCCGGATTAAACAATTCCGCCCGAGACAAGCGACGGGTCTTGGTCCGTAGCGAAGGCTTGGACGCACCAAGATATCCCTGGACGCGAATACGCTGGAAGCCCTAGATATTTTGCGTCGTCGATCGGATTTCCCAAGGCCGCTTGCGACGATGACGTGCCCGCGATTGCAAGTGCGAGCAACGGCGCGAAAGTATTCAAAACCTCACCCTAAACCGGCTGCGCGCCGAAACCGAGCCGGCGCAAGACACGTTCGATCGCGAAGCCTTGCACGGCCAGGGTTACGAAGACGATCGCAAAGACGGCGTCGATGATCTCGGGACGGTGCGGGACGGTGAGCGGGAGATCGAGCGCGAGCGCGAGCGCGAGGCCGCCGCGGATACCGGCGACGAAGGTCGTCGTGCGTGCGCCGCGTTGCGCGCGCATGCTCGCGAAGAGCGGCAGCATGAAGTAGGCGACGACGCCGCGCGACGTCAGCACCGCGACGATTGCGACGATGACCAGAAACGGTTCGTGGACGATGCGGTCGGCTTGGATCACGAGACCCGTCGCCAGAAAGACGATCGCATTGAACACGTAGGCGATCGCATCCCAGAAGCGGTCGATCTCCTGCGGTTCTTGCGCCGTCAGGATTCGGGAACTCAGGCGGCGCAGGGCGATCCCGGCTGCCGCCGTGGCGAACACGCCCGAGAGGTCGAGCCCGGCGGCGATCGTGTAGGCGCCGTACGCGAGCACGATCGTCCCGGTCAGCTCGGCGCCGCGCGTTTGCGCGAACCGGATCAGTGCGCCCATGATCGTCGCGCCGAGGACCCCGATCCCGATGGAGGCGATGATGCCGACGACCGCATGCGCGATCTCGCGCACGACGGATGCATCGGCGACGGCCGGGTCGGCGAAACGCAACGCGATGCTGAAGAGCGCGATCGCGACGCCGTCGTTGAGCAGCGATTCGCCTTCGACGAGCGTCGCCAGATTGATCGGCACGTTCATGCGCCGGAACACGGCGATCACCGCGACCGGATCCGTCGCGGACACGATCGCGCCGAGCAAGAACGCAAGATCGAATGGCAGCACCCGCGCTGCAGTCATCACTGCAGCGATGACCACGCTCGTGACGAGAACGCCCGGCACCGCCAGCGCAAAGATCGGTAACGCCATCTTGCGCAGCACCGCCGGCTGCAGCGTCCACGATGCCTCGAAGATGAGCGGCGGCAAGAACACGAAGAGCAGCGTCGGACCGAACGAAAACGGCAGCGCGAACGGTTTGATCACGCCGACGAGCGCGCCGATCACGACCAGCGCCACGGCCGCCGGAATCCGAATGCGCTCCGCCAAAAGCCCGACGATCAGCGCAACGCCGAGCAGGCCGACGAACGCGAACGTCCCTGCAGCGACTTCGTTCATACCACGAGCCCCGGCAGCACGTCGGAGGCGCGCGCGCGGATCGAGAGCGCGACCTGCGGCGTGAGGACGGTTTCCTCCGGGTTGATCTCGACCACATAGGCGTCGCGCGCAAAGCGCGTCGCGAGCGATGCGGCCGGGTTCACGAGACCGGACGTGCCGACGACGAGCATCAGATCGGCGCGCGCGGCCGCTTCCGTCGCGCGTTGCCAGACCGCGGTCGGCAGCGATTCACCGAACCACACGATATCGGGTCGCCAGCGGCCGCCGCACGCGTGCGCGATGTCATCGAGCGGCAGCGGCTCTTCGAGCGCGCGACGCGCGTCACACCCGGTGCAGCGCGCTTCGCGCAGCGAGCCGTGCAGTTCGAGCACGTTCTGCGAACCGGCGCGCCGATGCAACGAATCGACGTTCTGCGTCGCGAGGGTGAAGTCGGCGCTGCGCGCTTCGAGTGCGGCGAGCGCCATATGCGCGGGCGACGGCTGTGCGGCCCGATGCGCCGCCCGGCGTTCGTTGTACCAGGTCCACACGAGGCGCGGGTCGTTACCGAAGCCCTCCAGCGACGCCAGCGTCTCGACGCGATGCGTTCGCCAGAGCCCGCCGGCGCCGCGAAAAGTCGGCAAGCCGCTTTCCGACGAGATACCCGACCCCGTCAACACCACGATCGCCCGAGCCCCCGCGAGGCGGTCGCGCAGCATTCTCAACGTTTCCATAGGATTTCTTTGCCGTTCGACTCCATCCACCGGGCTTCCCGAGGCGTTGTGTCACCGAGGGCCTAGACGATGGGACGCGAAGCCCGCGGAATTATGGAAGACGGCGCACGCCTGATGGAACGTGTGCGCGCCAGAGATGGCGCGGCATTCGAGCGCCTCTACGATTCTTACCATCGCCTTGTGTTTGGTGTTGCCCTTCGGATGCTCGGCGATGCAACGATGGCAGAAGATTTGACGCAAAGTGTATTCATGAAGGTCTGGAGTTCGCCGGAAGCGTTCCGCTACGGAAACTTCGGCGCGTGGATCGCACGCGTGGCCCGCAACCGGGCACTCGACGTCCTGCGCAGCCGCTCGCTACGCGACGAAAGCGAAATCCCGGCCGATCTCGCCGAACCCGGCTCGCTCGACGACGCCGTCTTCAGCCGGCTCGATTCCGAGCGCGTCCGCCGCGCGCTCGCCGGACTTCCCGACGAGCAGCGCGCGCCGATCGAAATGGGGTTCTTCGGCGGCATCACGCACGAAGAGATCGCCAAGCGCACCGGCATCCCGCTCGGCACGATCAAGACGCGGATCCGCACCGGCCTGCGCAAATTGCGCGTCGATCTCGAAGGGGCGGTCTCGCGATGAACGGTTCGCTCGAGCACGAAGCGATGCTCGATCTCGTCGCCGTTGCCGCGCTCGGTTCGCTCCCGGCCGACGATCTGCGCATCGTCACGCTGCACCTCGCGACGTGCGCGGAATGCCGCGCCGAATACGACGCGCTGCGTCCCGCGGCCGATGCCGTCGGCCTGATCGCCGAAGAGCCGATCGATACGCTGCGCTCGGCGCGAATGAAGAAGCGCTTGCTGGCGGCGATCGGGCCGGCCGGTGGGGTGCGCCGCGGCTCGTCCCCGAGCGGTTTGATCTGGTCCTCGAGTCTGGTCGCCGCCGCCGCGGTCGTCTTCGCACTGGTCTCGACGGTGCAAGACATCCGTTTGCGCAGCGACCTCGCCAACGCCCAGCGCACGACCGCGCAGTTGCAGACCCGCGTCGCCGAAACGCAGCGGACGAACGAAAACGAACGCGACATGCTCGCCGACCTCTTTGCCGCGAACGCGAAGCGCTATACCGTGCCGAACGGCGAAGTCGTCGCGAGCGGCAGCCACGTCTATTTCGCGCTGCGGGCGCTGCCCGCGCTGCCAAAAGGCAAAGTCTACCAGGCCTGGACGCTCGCGAAAGGCGCGAAAACGGTCGCCCCGAGCGTGACGTTCACGCCGAACGCCACAGGCTCGGCGATCGTTCAGTTACCGGCCAATGCGACCTCGCTCGCGGCGGTTGCGCTCAGCGTTGAGCCCGAAGGCGGGAGCAAGGCGCCGACGTCCAAACCCACGTTCATTCAACCGCTCTCGTAAGGACTGCCCCTGCTCGAACCCGTCACGCGCCTCTCGCGCCGTGAGGCGATCGCGTACGTCGAACGCCGCCCCTTCGAAAACGTGTTTCTCCAATGGGTTCTCGAGGGCGGCCACGGTCCGAACGCGCCCGACGAGCTGATCCTGAGCCGCAACGCCCGCAACGTGGTGACGGGCGTGATCTACTACGGAACGCAACTCGTGCTCGCCGCAGACGACGACGCGACGGTCGATGCGTTTGCGATCGAGACGCGCCGGCATCGCGGGTTGCGCAGCTTCGTCGGCCCGATCGCGGCCGTCACGCGCTTGTGGGAGCGCGTCCGCGACTGGCATAAAGCCCCCGCGATCGTGCGCGCCGCTCAGCCGCTCTACGTCCTCGAACCCGCCGGGCTCAACGCGCCGCGCGACGCCGCCGGCGTGCGGCTCGCCCGCCTCGACGATGCCGAGCAGATCGCCGAATATTCGGCCCAGATGATGGTCGGGGAACTCGGCTACGATCCGCGCGTCGCGCGCGCCGGTTTCCTCGCGGGCGTCCGGCATCAGATCGAAGCCGGCAACTGGTGGGTGTGGATGATCGACGGCCGCATACGATTCCAATGCAGCGTCGGCTCGCGCTCGCGCCACACCGCCCAGATTCAAGGCGTGTGGACGCCGCCGTCCGAACGCGGGCGCGGGTATGCAACCGCGGCACTGGGTGCAATCGCGCACCGTCTGCTCGAAAACAATCCGACGCTCTCGCTCTACGTGAACGACTTCAACGTCTCGGCGATCGCCCTCTACGAGCGGCTCGGCTTCGAACGGCGCGGCACCTTCGCGACGTACCTCTTCCCGTGACGCGCGCGCGCGGACCGCTCGCCGCGCTGATCGCCGTAGCGCTAGCGATCGCACTGTTTACGGCACCGATCTCCGCAGCGTGGATCGAACGCGGCTACGCGAACGGCATCTACGCGGCGCTGGCGACGACGCTCGTGCCGCTTGTGAACGCGCTGCCGTTCGCGCTCGGCGACGTCCTGATCGCGCTCGTCCTGCTGGGCTTCGTCGGCTTCGCGATCCGGCGCGCGCGGCGCGGCGGCCGCCTTGCGACCGTTGCGATTCTGCTCGGCCTCGTGACCCTCGGCGGCGCACTCGGAATCTGGTTTCAAGGCGCGTGGGGGCTGAATTACCGCCGCGCTCCGGTCGCCTACCGAATCGCCTACGACGGATCGCGCGTGACGGACGCGGCAGTTGCCGCTTTCGCACGCGCAATCGTCACCGACTTGAACCGGACCGCCCCGGCCGCGCATCGCGAAATCACGCGCGCCGGCGAAGCCGATACGGCCGTTCTGGAAGCCGACTTCTTGCCCGTCGTCGCACGCCTGGGCGATACGTACCGCGTACGGGTCAGCACGCCAAAGACATCGTTCTTGCTCGACCGCTGGTTTCAGATCGCCGGCATCGGCGGGATGTTCGATCCCTTCGCGTACGAGACGATTCTCAATTCCGCGTTCTTGCCGTTCGAACGCCCCTTCGCGCTCGCGCACGAATGGGGCCACGTCGCCGGCTTCACCGCCGAAGGCGACGCAAATTTGATCGCGGCGCTGACGTGTCTGCGCTCTCACGATCCCTTGATTCATTACTCGGGACTCTTCTGGATCTACGGGTATCTGCCGGGCGACGTGACCGCCCGCTATCCCCTCTCGGCGCGCGTTCGCGCGGACGAAGACGCCGCGCAGGCACGCTTCCTCCGCTACTACCAACCCGCGATCTATTCGCTGCAGTGGCGCGCCTACGATACCTACCTGCGCGCGAACCGCGTCGCCGGCGGCGTCCGCAGTTACGGAGAATTTACCTCGCTCCTCGTCGGCACGCCGCGCGATGCGCAGGGCCTTCCGTCACCCTCCCGAACATAGGGTGCCCGGCTCTACGACCTGGAGAGGATATTGCGGATCACGGCGGCTCGAACAGAGACCCGTATCCCGCCGGATCAGCGCGATCGTGCGCTGATCAACGAAGCGGCGGCGCTCCTTGCCGCGGATCGTGCGCCGCGCGAACTCTTCGAACAACTGTGCGAGATGCTCGCACGTTTCGTCGATGCCTCGGTATGCTTCGTTGCGCTACGCGACGGCGAAACGCTGCGCATGCAATACATCCACGATCACGGGCAGATCCGCCGCGATCCGCCCGATCGCGCGCTCGACCCGCAGAGCCGCTCGTGGCTGACGCTGCGCAGCGGAAAACCGATCCTTTACCGGCAGCGTTCCGATTGGGACGGCTTGCCGCGCTACCCGATCAATTCCGATCGCCCCTGGACCGACGATTCGGTTTCGGCGATCTTCGTGCCGATGGAAGCCTACGGCGAGCGCGTCGGCGTGCTCTCCGTGCAGAGCACGTCGTCGTTCGTCTACGACGAGAGCGACGTCACGCTGCTCGAGGCGATCGCGCGCTACCTCGCGATTGCGGTGCGCAATCAGCAGCTCTTCGATCGCGTAAAACATCTGCGCGACGTCGATCCCGTCACCGGACTCTACAACCATTCGCGCGTGCTCGAGTCGATCGAAGAGCGGCTGCGCGAAATCGGCAACGACAGGCTGCTCATCGCGACGTTCGATATTACGAACTTCGGCCGCATCAACGATACGCACGGATCGGCGAAGGGCGATAAGGTGCTCTCGCTCGTCGCAGAGCGGCTGCGCACGCTCTACGATCCCGATACCATCGTCGGCCGCTTCGGCGGCGACGATTTCGTGATCGTCGCGCAACGCGCCGACGACGACGGCATCGCGCGCATCCTGGCGGAGGTGGAAGGACGACTGCACGGGCTCTCGTACCGGGCCGGCGGCGTCGACTACCCGATCTCGATCAATTGCGGCTACGTCGTCGCGCCGCACGAAGGCCGCTTGCGCGCCTCGCTGCTGGCGCTCGCCGACCTGCGGGTGCGGCTTTCGATGCAGGCCGGCGGCATCTACGTCGGCCGCGAGGTCGAGGAACTGCGCACGTTCGGCGATTTCGCGGGGATCGAGCCGATCATCGACACCGCGCTCTCGCAAGATCCTTACTCGCGCCTGCATCTCATCCACGTGAATCGCCTGGCCAACGAATGGATGCCCCACGTCGGCTTCACTGGCGCCGACGGGGTGGAGTTTCTGCGCGCGAGCCTGCTGCACGACCTCGGCAAGATGCTGATCCCGCAGACGATCGTGCTCAAACCCGCCGCGCTCACGCGCGAGGAGTACGCGACGATGAAGCGCCATGCGGAATTCGGCGAGGCGATCTTGCGCGCGCAGCCCGGATACGCGTCGACCGCGAAGATCGTCGGTCAGCATCACGAGTACTTCGGCGGCGGCGGCTATCCGAATGGGCTGGCGGGCGAGGCGATCCACCCGGTCGCGCGCGCGGTCAGCATCATCGATGCGTTCTCCGCGATGACCGTCGATCGCCCGTACCACCTCGGCATCTCCGAGGCAAGCGCGCTCGAGGAGATCGCGCGCTGCGCCGGGACGCAGTTCGATCCGGACTTCGCCGCGTCGTTCATCGCGTTCCGGCGAATGACGGACTGAACCGCAGCGCGTTCTCGCGAAAGATCGCCCGCCGTGCGCCATCGCTGAGACCCAGCGCCTCGATCGACTCGCGTTCCCGCGCATAGGGATACGGCACGTTCGGGTAATCGCTGCCGTAGAGAATCATCGCGTGGGCCGCTTCCAGATCGGCGGCCTCGACCGGGGCAAGCAAGTCCGGGTGGGTCAGCGCCATCGTCGTATCGGTGAACAGGTTCGGATACGTCTTGCCGAGGGCGAAATAGCGCTTCGTGTCGGGCGAGCCGAGGTGCGCGACCGTGATCCGTAGCGTCGGATGACGATCGAGCACGCGCGCGATGCGCGCGGGGCCGTCGTTCGTATCCGTGCGCCACGGAATCGGCCCGACGTGAACGAGCACGAATGCCTCACGGTGCGCGAGCAGATCGAGGACCGGCGTGAAGCGCGGATCGTCGATCGGCAGCTGCTGCACGTCCTCGTGAATCTTCATCCCGATACACCCGTCGTCGAGTGCGGTGCGCGCATCGCCGAGCGGATCTGGGTCGTCGAGATGAACGGTGCAGAGGGCGTGTGCGCGCGGGCCGAGGTCGCGCGCGGTTTGGGCAAGCCAAGCGTTGAGATCGCGCGCGATCCCCGGCTTGTGCGCGTAACTGCAGAACGCGAATTGCTCGACGCCGTGCTCGAACATCACGCGCGCGATCTCCGCCGGCGTCTCCGGGTGGTCGATCGCCCATGGCGAGCGCTCCGCAAACCAGCGCCGGATCGCCGCGAAGAGCCGTGGCGGATGGAGATGCGTATGGACGTCGATCACGGCAACGTGCGGGCGCCGCTTACGGCCGGCGGTGGGCGCAGACCAGCGTGTCGCTGCCGGGCTGCATGTCATGCTTGATCGCCTTGAGGGCCTTTTGGCAGGCGCGCTCGTTTTGATAGGGCTTGCTGACGATCCGGCTACCTTGGACGAGAAAGTAGCCGGGTGCCGTCTCTTGATTCGGAGCGGCGGTGACGATCGGCGCGGGGACGGGGGTTGCCTTGCCCGCAGCGGCGGCGGGGGCAGCGGCTGCGGTCGGGGCCGTGGCGATTGCAGCGGCAATCCAAGCGGCGAGAGGAGCGCGATTCATGCCCGGTGATTCCGGAGCTCGGGCGGCCGGCCTTTCCGGCGTCCTGCGCCGCTGCTGGATGTTA
>Ga0116229_10002379_pt1 | contig 30352 bp, 23 predicted proteins | sample S1TSphgellanicum_3_FD_87313 | JGI IMG/M metagenome (GOLD analysis project Ga0116229, IMG submission 87313) | Host-associated microbial communities from peat moss isolated from Minnesota, USA - S1T2_Fc - Sphagnum magellanicum MG | ecosystem: Host-associated > Plants > Peat moss > Unclassified...
ATTCCAATTTCAACTTTCAAGTCAAATAATTTCTTAAAATTTAAATTTTAAACTTCAAAATTCAAATATCAAATTTCAAGTTGAAATAAAAATATTTAAAATCAAGTTGCCAATTTTTAGAGTAAATAAAGTTTTTTAAATTGAAATAATAATTTAGAATTCAAATATCAATTTTTAGATCAAATAAGTTTTTTGAATTTAAATAACAATTTTCAGAACTGAAATGTTAATTTTCATATTCAAATAACAATATTCAAAATTGAAATGTCCATTTTTAGACTCAATTACTAATTTTCAGACTTAAAGTATTAATTTTGAAAATCTAAAATAATAATTTGGAATCTAAATTTCAGGTTCGAATTAAATGATTATTTAAAATATAAATGAAAAATTTCATAGCTAAAATATAAATTTTCATATTCACATAAAAATATTCAAAATTAAATGGAATATTCAAAATATTCCATTTTTATGATCAATTACTAATTTTTGGATTCGAAAATATTAATTTAGGATTCAAAATCAATTTTTAGATCAAATCAGTCTTTGTGAATTGAAAATATCATATTCAAATCAAAATTTTCAAATTTAAATAATTTTTTAAATAATTGAAATAACAATTTTCAGACTTGAATAAAAAAATTCAAAGTTCAAATACTAATTTTGCAATTCATTATATGAACAATATACATATGTATGCATATTTTATATATATATATAATTTTAGTACATACATTAAAATATACCCCTATGTCATTGTAAAATACCTTTAGGATGCAACTAATTTGGTGACTAATGGGACATATCAACCTATTAATGGATGAAAATAAATGTAAAATTGATGTAATCAATGGGATGAAATTTCTAATAGTTGCATCATAGTTGTGAAAATGACCAAAATAGTTGAAAGTTGGTCTTGTAATTGCAAATATTCTCAAATCTAGTCACAAACGACTATAAGTCACATGTAGTCATAAATTGAATGGTTACATTTTGACTGATTTCTACTAGTGTACATGTTCTAAATTAGTTGTTATAATCATGGGCAACAAAAACAATAGGAAGGGAGGTTTAATGAGGCCAAGGCCAATTGTAAAAGTTGCTTTAGTAGTAGCTTTACTAGCTGCTATTGGCTCTCAAAGAGACATCAAGTTTAAAACCCATAAAAGATATGCAAAAGCTTGAAGGAAATGAGCTTATAGAGAGGCTTTGTGAATTAGATCAAATGTGGCCATCACAAAGAAGAAAATTAAAAATCCTCATGTAAGAAGAATTGCTTTAAATCTTACTAAGACAATGACTAATGTGTTGATTGCATCAAGGGATTTAGATGTGCAACAAGAAGTTCTAGCTAAACTTATCAATTCTAAACCATTGAAAAGTCATCTCCTTCCTTATATCCTTTGTGCCAAGGAAGCCAAAGTGCAAGTTGAAATCATCCAAAACATTAAGGCATGTTTTAATGTTGTGAAATGTGTTAAAACTAAACATAACTTAGTAGCTAAGCATGCTACACTTAACATGGTAATGTCTGGACATGGTGGAAATGTTGTAACTATTTCCAAAGTTTTTGGGGTGCATTATAACAATGTGGTTGATGTAATGCAAAGGCGCCATGCACTTGAAGATGGTGGGGGATCAAATGTTTGGGCTCTTCAATGCAAAAAAGTTAGGTCATACACTTTGAATCAAACGATGGCAAATGTAGTCTAGAAGGGGTGGGAGGTTCAAACCATTGTTTCTCCAAAAAAAAAGGATGTGGTGAATAGGCATATTGCACGCAAGGCTTCTGAAGACAATACCTTATGAAAACTCAGCTGCATGTTTTGTAAATGTTTAAAAACTATAATTATATTTTTAGGGTAGTTTATTCTTTCAAAATGGACCTGTGCTTGTACTTAAGTATTTCTTGAAACAATTTGCACCTTGTCCTAGTATTTGAATGGCTATTGGACGGGGCTTTTAAATTCATTTAAAGATTGTAATTATTGAGTTCCTTAGGATATAATGTGCTAAAATTAACGGTAGTTCCAATTCTTGAATTGTAATTAGTACTATGAGTTCCCAATGTTGTGTTATAATTATTGTTAGTTCCAACTTTTGTTCATTGTAAGTATTGTGAGTTCCCAATGTTGTGTTGCAATTATTGTCAATTCCAACTCATGTTCACATAAATACTGTGAATTCCCAATGTTGGGTTGCAATTATTGTTAGTTCCAACTCCGATTCATTATAAGTACTATGAGTTCCCAATGTTGTGTTATAATTATTATCAGTTCCAACTCTTGTTCATTGTAAGTACTATGAGTTCCCAAAGTTGTGTTGTAATTATTATTAGTTCCAACTCATGTTCATTGTAAATACTATGAGTTCCCAATGTTACTGACAATTCCAACTCCTGTTCATTGTACATTACTGTGAACTCCCTAATATTTTGTTATAATTACTATGAGTGTCAACTCAAGTTGTAAGTACTATGAGTGCCGACTCTTGCTGTAAGTACTTTGAATGCCAATTCTTGTTATAAGTACTATGGAACCTTATAATTTTAGTTGTAGGTACTGAGTTCCCATCCCTACTCTTATACTATGAATTCCTAATCTTGCCATAGTACTATCAGTTCCTTGAACAATTCAAAAGGATGTCCTCTTTGAGTATTCAGTTGATCTCCTATTGTGAATAAATTAATAAGTATTGTGAGTTCCACACAGTCCAAATAAAGGTCCTCTTGAGTACTTTGACTCCTTGTTGTGAATGTATTGGTAAGTAATGTGAATTCCAAATAGTCCAAATAAAGGTCCTCTTTGAGTACTTGAAATCCATCTCTTATTGTGCAATGTGTATAGATTGGTGAAGTGGTGAGTGTCATAATTGGACAACAAAATGATTATGATTAGTTTTATTTACATAAATTATTTCTTTGAGCACTTGTAGCTCTTATATTTTTCCTTCATAAGTACTACATCTTACATTTTGATCTATTAACAAGACCTATAACCTTAATATACATGTAATGTATTGAGGTAAAAAAATAGGATGGACAAAACATCAAAGTATTGGATTGTATTTAATATCTATAATATAAGACTAAGAAATGAAGTATTGTTAGTATTTACACCTCCTTGTCCAATTTGGATTACAGCTAATTGATTTCAGTATGTCTTTTGGAATAATAATAATTTCTAAAAATCTAAACATGATATTGTGGTTATTTGATTGTGTTTGAAGACTATTTTTTTCCTGAGATTTAAAGCTTCACATCCTACAATCAAAATTGACCAACGAGTATTTGAGAAGATGAAGCCATTATATGTGAAGAAGTTGCAAGAATAGAATTCTTATTGTTACAAGTACCACATCGAGATGGACGAACTACGTGTTGGGTGTAAATAACATGCAATAATGGGCAAGGGAATCCACAATCAAGTAGGCTGGCAATGTGATTATGAATAGATGTGTCAACATGAAGGGGAAGGTGGGGAAGGAGAGTGTCAAACCTCAAGTAAGTTGTATATTAGCCTTTTTAAACTTAGGGAAGAGCTAGTATGCCTTAAAGGTTTGTATGTTGAGTGGCATTAACAAGAGTGTCTTTTAGGTCAATGTATTTTGTGTGGTGTTGACACTTTGGAATTTTTTCCAAGTGAAGATGATGCAAGCAATTTGGGCTTTGATGGAGTGGTGATGGTATGCCCTCCAAGTGGTTGGAAAAGATAGGGTAGGTAATGAAAATAGATAACTTAAATTGGAATACTTCAACAACTTCAAGTGTTTATATTGATTATTTGAAACCTAAGTTAGCTACATTCGCAGAACACAACTTCTTTGCTAAATGGTAGGATATCCAATTCAAGAACTTATTAAAGAACATCCCACAAGATGTTTCAGTTATTAATTTTGCTAAAAACTATGGGTTCAAGGTGCAAGACGAAGTTTAGTCTATGCATTGGCACACCACGCAGGTGACTATTTTAATACACATTACATATAGGTGGCAGTGCATGCAACTTCATAAAGTTCTTACACAGGTCCAAGAGGACCCATAATTGACATAAGGGGAATGGATGAAGGAGTTTCATTTTTACATATCTAATGATATTCAACATGACTCCCTATTTGTTCAACATTGTTTCATGCTCCAATGGGAGCACATGACATTAGGTGACTAAGTTTCCCCTACAAGACATTGGGTGTGGTCTGACAAGTGTGCTACCCAGTTTATATCAGCTCGGCCTTAGTACTTTGTTGTTCAATATCCAAGGTTGACACAGGGTTATTTGATGGTTTGGAGTTATTTTGGATTTGGGCATGGCAAAGGCAAACATGATGGAGTAAGGGTAGTGGTCAAATGGGCATTTACAAAGAGCAGTTGAATGTAAATGGCAAACAGCTCCAATGTGACTATTTGAAATATGTTTTATCATATAGGTTAGCTTCTTCATATGTCAAGGATAAATCACCTTTGAAAAAGTTCTTTAAGCACATTGGGGAAATTGATGTTAATTGACAAATATCTTGGGAATATGAAATTGTGAAAGGTAGTAGAAAAATTCACCAAATCCAATCTCATGGGGATCCTTTGAAACTCATGGTTTGAAATTTGGCTTGTTTTTGTGAATATTACTTTGATGAAGAATGGAAATTTTATGTGAATACTGCCCATACTAGATGGTGGTGGCTTGAAACATTGATGCCATTGAATGCAATTGTAGCCTGCATGATCAACAATTTGGATGATGTGGAGGCCAGTTAAGAACTTGAGTTTGGATCTACTGAATAATCTTTGGCTACAACCCTAGACCTAGGCGACAATTTTTTGATACATGTAGAGCTTGGTAATGAGGAGGGGGTAGAGATTTACATCTTGTGTTGTGAAAGGCCACTATTTACACTAGATGTGGATGTGGGACCAAGTTTCTAAGATGCAATTTATTCTGCAAAAGAGGTTGTGGTTTTCGGAAAGTATTATAAGGCTTGGGTTAAGAAAGGGTTATTATATGTCATGTTGAATGATAACCCAATGGGGTATGCCTGTTCACACCTTGTTTGTTATGCAAAATTTCCAATGCCATTAGTTGTACATCGTGTCAAGGGTAATACCCAAGTGTTTACTTTATCAAATAATACCTTGGAGGCGATAAAGGGTAGCCTACCATATGATTATGATGTACAATATGCAAACTGAGATGAACAACTAGTAGAATATGTTAGTGATCTTGAAAAACATTTTGGTTCTCCTATAAATGTTGAAGATTTTGGGTCAACTAATGTTTCAGATGATGATTTTAATGAATTTGAATCTCCATTTGACTTATAGATGGGGTGAAGATGATCATGAGTCAAAGCATGAAGAATTTTTTTATATTCAGAATAGCATTATCAATGATTGGGGCATGATTTTGTGTATTTTTTGTTTAAGCTACAAGGAAAAGCTGATTGGGTGTGGCTAGTGTTTCAATGATGTTGTGGTAGATTTTATCAATAAGTGTGACTAGTTGGATGGGAATGGAGACAACGGAAAGGCAATGATTTTGTAAAGGATAGGATTTTGATGGCAGCCTAAAAGCATAAATAAAAAAACATATACATGTTATTTTGTATGGTGGGCAAATTAACACTTTTGGGAGGCAATAAATCATATGTGGCAATTATATATTTACAAATTAAGCTCTTTCTCCTTCCCAATCATTTAAATTGTTCTATAAGTTTAGACAACAAAATTGGTTATGTTACAAATTAAGTAAATAGGTTGGATTACAACCCAAGTTGGATTTTTTGCATTATTTTAGAATGAATGAAAACAAAGTTCTAGAAATAATGATTGTACAATTGATTTTTGGTCAACACGATTATACATTTGATTTTTGGAAAACTTGATTATACATGTGATGATTTGTCTAATTTTTGGTCAAACTAATTAATTCTTTGGCCTTTTATTAATTACTTCTAGGGCAAAATTAAAGCAGACAAGAAACAAATGCAAGAGTGAATTGGAGAAGTTGATGGAACGTCATGTTGGGAAGCTGTCTGGTAGGCATATCTAGACTATAATATTGGGCATTGTAGCAATTAGTGCATCCCATGGATTTCTAACGAATCTAGGGATGGTACACATTAGTTAGAAGGTTTTTTAGCAACATTTTTTTAAAAAAAAGCTTGTTGTTTTGTGGTAGGTTTGTACCTATAATTCTCCTTGGCCCAGTTCAGTACTTCATTTCAACAATTTCACTGATAACGTTGGGCAACCATTTTCACAATTTTGTGTGGGTGTTGTTTCGAGTTTGCTTGGAGCAAAAGGTAACTACCTTTATTAAATGGGGGCAAGTACTTAATTATAACATCAAGACTCTTAGTTAACCAATGCTAGAATCAAGTGATACCTTTTCCAATTGAAGTGGAGAGCAGTAGTTGAAAGTTGTTGTATACCCATGGGTGGTTTGTCATGGAATTAAAATTTGTTTGGTGCCTTGTAGTGGACATCAATGAAGGAAGATTTGTTACTTTAGAGCTTATGTGAGTGCTTGGAATGGCTTCATGACAAAACTCCACAACATAATTATAGGTAGACTTACAAAGCTATTTAAAAATAGTTCCCATATCCAATCAAAGATATATTTGATGAATTTCCAACAACACCCTCTACATAAGGGAACATTACCCAAGTGAATTTTTTTTTGGTGAAGTTCATCTCTTTAGGTTGATGAAAGTATTGGCATGTGGGGATGAAATAAAGAAAAGATAGATGATTGGAGGTATGTTCTGTTACATTGAAAAAATAAGTCATGATATTGATTTTGTAAGTGTTTGACTCTTTTGGATAGGTGTTCAGAACTAAATTGAAGGATCATGTTGATGGCACCCCTTTGGATGTTGTAGTAAAAGTAAGTGCAACCACTTGCACATGTAATCTGGCAAAAAAACCACAACACTTGTAGTAAGCCATTTTATTGACGATTAAAGTGGAAGCTTGGACCTATTTTGCTTGGGTGTAATAGAATTGGATGCCCTTTAAGTACTTTCTTTGGCTGATCATCTTTGATTTTCTGCCAAATCAAATGAGGCATCCATTTGTGGCAATTAAGATACATCAAAAATTTCAAATCACGTAGGTGCCAATAGACTTTGCACAAAAAGATTGCATGCCTTTCGATGGCTTAAATTGTGACAAAATGTTGATCCATTTTCCTATATAATGATTGCCCAAGTGACAAGAATTTTGAAAGGTTACATGAAAAGGTTATCTAGCCAAGATTAATCCCTAATTTGGTAAGTTACATCAATCATCAATTTTTTTCTATTTTCATTTATCTTTGTAATAACCAATTTTTGTATGTTAATTACTTTTAGTACCACAACCTACATGAGTTCCTAAGTATTCATGGGTACATATTCTTGAGTTGTTCTATAACATGTTCACCATAATCTAGAAACACAATTGTGTGTCCAATCCGAAATGGCAGAATTTTCATTGCAGGTTGCAATGATGACTTTTCATCTTTTCTCATGTGCTTCAATGTATTTGAAACACCTAAATTTAATCACCTTCAATAGGGCAAGCAAACATTCCTGACTAACTAGAGGAGGAGCATAACTTCATTTTTGAACAAAACAATTGGATTATATATATGGGGTGCATATTGCTATAGTAGGACTAGACACATACCTCAAGATGCTATTGATGGATAATTTTGTTCACATAGATTTGCATCCTAACAACATTTTTGCTTAAATGGCAAATAATAATCTAGGATTTTGTAATGAAACTACAAATATTTTATTGAAGTTTGTAAATTTAGATTTAATTCCAAAGTTGATGTGTTTCTGATTCTCAAAGCATTTTGGGTGGAGGAGATGCCCACTGAGTTCAATGACTATTATGGATTAGGAAATGAAAATGGAGAAAGTTCAAAGAGACTACAATTGGTACTTTTGGAGTTTAAATTGATAGAGGAACTATCACCACAAGTTTGATATCATTTCATCTCTTTCATAATAAACATTGGAGTTGCAAATGGCGAGCATGTGGTATGTTGGCATTTGACTTTTGAAACCAAAAGTTGGCAAACCCATGTTGCATTGATTGTGTGGGAAGACCTAGTATTGTAAACAAGCCTATTCACCACAAGGTGAAGAATTTTTTTAATCTTATAACTTTTCTGGTTCAAAATGTAGGCACCACATCTTCTTCAATTCTCCTAGCCACATTAGCAATAGTGTAAGAGACCAAATATATTCATCAACAACATGAATAAATTGTTCAAGAAAGAATGTGACTTGAAGATTAACCCCATTGACCTCAATATTGTTTTGAAGCACATCAGAACAACTACATAAAAAAACAAACCTTTTGGAATTCAAAGATCTACCCAATGAGTCGAAGAGCTCAGATAGTGGTCATAAATCACTTGAATTTGTTTTCTTGTATCTTTTCAAACACCTTATATGAACAAGAGTGGTTTTTCTGGTGATTCAAGTGCTCTAATTTTGTTGACAACATGAAGTGACAATTGATAGTTCATATACATCATTGGTGATAACAATGTGTGTTTTGGTTGGCTTTGTTCGAAGCTTAGATTTGAAACTTTCAATAATGGGTGCGAATGTCACGACTTTAACCTTGGGCTCATGACCAAAGCAAAGGCATGGAAAGGTGCAGGCTGAGAGTGCAACCCGATAGTCACATTCGCACTCCTGGGAGTGTGAAGGAATGAACCCACACACTCCCAAGTGGATTCTCACTGTATGAGTTGGAATCCCTATGGAATCATGAATCTTCAAAGAGGTATTTCAAGGGTCAAAACTCATTGGATTGAAGAGTTCCATTGAAAAGGTCTTGAAACTTAAATGTCTAAAATGGGCTTGCAATGACCCATTTGAGTACTTAAAACACAAGTTATGACCAAAAGAAGGGTCAAGAGTAAAAATGCCAATTTGACTCCCGACCACTAAAAGTTGGGAATAACTCTAAAATATGTGCGTTCAGGTGGCATGCCACATAACGTTGGAAAGGTCTTGACAAGGGCTATAACTTTTATTTAGACCTCACTTCAATCGGAGATTTTCATGAAAAGTTATGGCCCTCCAAAGTGTCAAAAGTCCTAATTTCGGGAGTTTTGGGACTCCCAACTTGAAAGTCTTAGGACAAAATGACATTTGGATGCAGCCTTTATGGCTAATCATAAAAAATACTATAAGGGGGAAGGTGGTGACTTTCCCCAAGTCTGGGCCGTGGTGAATCTTGTGAGTCTATGTATGCCCATGGTTTGTTCGTGCATTAAAAATGCTCCAACTATGCACTAACCAACTTATTGTTTGGTTTATGCACGTCCATGTGAATAGTTGACCCACTTGTCACTTTTCCTAGTTCCCATCCCAGAACTTTAGCACACCCCTCTTACCCTCGAAGTGTTGCAAGTTAAGGAGTATACCTCGACTCTTTCTGTTGTTTTCACCTTTGAATTCGCATTTGAATATTTCAAGGAGTTTGAGGGTGTATCATCAACAATCCCATGTCTTCTTTTCTAAAATCTTATGGGCCAAATTTCAGGTGGCATTTATGGGTGATATAAGATTTGATCATTTTTAATGAATTGTGTTATCCCAGTGTGCCCTTATGTTATAAGAGCAAATGGCAAGATTATTTTCCAAAATCATTTGTTTTGGCTTCCAAAACCTTATAAAACACAAACATGTGTGTGGGACATTGTAACATTATAATGGCAATTAATTTGAAAGCATTTTTGAATTTTAATACAAAGGTGACAATGTTTTGATTTTAAGTATTTGAAGATGGACCACATAAGTTGTTAAGCAAATTTCTTCATAATTTCAATTTGGGCCATTTTTCTTTTGTTGATGAAAATTTAACAGCCCAGATTGCAACCTAATTGTCCTCGCATCATCTTAATTATTAGTGCCTAGGTATAAAACATAGGGTGCAATACTAATAAACCTTAGTGAAGTGAAGGTTTGTGGTTCTTGTAAACTGAAATGCAAACCTTTATTTCTATAATTATATCGCTCATGAAAGAACACGAGCTTTTTGCTCACCAAGGAGGCCCCATCATTTTATTTCAAGTACTTTTATTATTATAGTTGACAAATTGGTGAGGATTAATGGTTAATAGAGAATATTAATTCATGTGTGGTTAAGGGCATGACAAATACTTTAATGTTTTCACCATAACACTTTAGGTTAGAAATGAGTTATGCTTTAATGGTTGTGTGTACACTTTGGTTATAATCTGGTTATTATTACTTTGGTGAGAATGAATATTCAAACCAAATACCATTACAATTATCAAGTTAGATAGCAAGAATTTTGGGAACTTTAGACACAATATGAAAGGTTGATATCATCATAAAATTTCTATTATATTACATGTTTTTAGCAAAATGGGACCTTGCACTTTTGTGGAAGTTCATACAGAGTGATATCAAGGGCAAATCAAACTATCTAGAAACATAAACATGGTAATATGGAGCCTATAGAATTATGAACTCAATAATAATGTGAAAACTAATATTAAAGATATTTGTCAACAAAATGGATATGAACCCATGTAACCATGAAAAATCCTAAATGCAAATCAAGCAAACTAAAGGTTAAAACAAAATATTAATCAGATTTTGAGCTCATATGTAATCAAGACTAAAAAAATCTTGTTGGCTTTTGTTATGAAAGGGAATATCGCCTATATGTGTCAATTAATTTTTGTTTTTGGACTTTTGTGATTTTGTTGGGCCCAAGGAATGGTTCTTTTTGTTTAAATATTGTTTTTGAATTTGCATTACCAACTTTTTGAAATTATCAATTCCTGAACCACTTCATCCACCAACACAAGTAGTTAAAATTGCCTAACCAAAATTGGGATTGAACTAACTGATTACAAAAGGTCAAACAAATTGTGGTTCAAACAAACAATGGGTACAACAATTGGGTATAGACTGAAATTAATATTCAGACAAAATTCTTACCCATTTTTCTCGGTATACTTTTTGGTTGATGTTAATTTCTTTAGTTTTGCAATAGTAAAAGGAGGTCAATGTTTCATACATTATGGGCTCTTCACACCAGTTATTTCTTTCAGTGGCTAAGGTTTTTCACTTTTAAAAGAGTTAGTGCATGTATTAGCTCAAGTACATTTGACACCTGGTTTGAAAGCTCCAACTACTTTTTTCCATTTCTAGCCTTTTATGACCTTCTTGGGTTGTGGGGATGGTTTTTCTAATTCCTCCAAATCTACTTCTAAATTTGTATCACCTCCTTCCTCCCTAAAGACTCATCAAATCCTAAACTATTAAAAGAATTAGATTGTTGGACAAGTTCTTTCAGTTTTGATTATACCTTTGACAATTTCATTTTTTTTAGAAGGGATCCATATTTGCACTTTAGATTTTTTCTTTTGGGTTTGATGGCCACCACCAATTGTTCTTCATTACTTTTAGAACTTTCATCTGAACTGATTTTTGAAGACACCTAAACTACCTTTTGATGCTTGAAATGTTTGTACTTGTTCTTCTTCTTGCCAATTGGAGTTAACTTTTCCAACTTGGGGGTGAAAAGGACAATTGGGCTTGCCACAAATTGAAAGTTAGTCCCTAGTATTATTCCCAATGTTTCAGCAACATTTGGCAGAGGTGTTACATTCAACAATGGTGTTGGTAGTATTCTAGGAGTTGGAAGAAGAATATGAAGATTGGGAAGTTCAAGTGCTAGTTGTGAGGACACTTGCACACATGCCATTGCCTTAACTGTGACTAGGGGTGCTACATAATCAACATCCTAGGCTTTTGGCAATGTTACATTCTGGAATAATTTAGAAATAATATGCACCTTTGAGGATAGAACTTCAAGTCTGATATTGTTGGGTTGCAATATAAAGCTCGCCAATTCAACCTCTAGGCTAATTGAAATGGACTCATCCATTGCACTATGAGATGGCCTAAATGATAGTCTTGGGGTATTGTGGTATTGATGAATTGATCTTACTAGAGATCCAATGGAATCCAAAATGTCAAGGACTGAACCAATGTTGATAGTGCTACTTGCTACTAGGGTATTTTGAATTGAAGAAAAGAAATCATGCTCTTTGTATTTCAAGTCATGATCCACATCAGAGTCTGCAAAAGAAAAAAACAAAAGATTAGGACATTTTCCTTTACCACAATGCAAAATTTTGAACAATTAGACCTTTAATATGTTTTTGAGAGAGCTTGCATGCATATGAAAACTACTAAAATAGTCTTGATTTGAAGATGATATACATGTTAATGTCAAATTCCAAATGAAGTAACTAGTTCATGCCTACACAAGGCTTATGATATAACATAAACACGAAAGACCTATTGAAGTTATAAAACAAAACCTTACCATAAATAATCCATGTAGATTGTAGAATGCAAGTAGCTTAAAACTTGATAGTATCAACAAGACCAAGAAGTACATAAATAATACTTGAATTACAAAAGCATTGTACTCATGAGTATAAACAATAGTGTTCTAATACACTATTAGATCATGATCCAAAAGTACTTAAAACATTATTCAAGTAAACCCAGGCATTATACTACAAGTTGAGTGCTCAGGTGGCCTAAATCCAATGCTAGACTTCAGCATTGTAGTACAACTTGAGTACTGAAATGGGCCTCATTTTACTTGTAGGGTTGAGTACTCAGGTTGGCCTCCTTACCATGGTTTTGTACTCCAACAAAATTGGAGTATTGTTGATACATATAATTGTGCAAGTATTTAGTCTACTAGCAAAGCATTATAGTACTAAAGTTAAGTACTTAGGTGGGTCTCACTACCATGCTAGTATATATGTTTGCATTCAAAAGGAGAGTAGATAGTACTGCCAATACATAGAAAGACCAAAAAATTCCATTGTAAGTAATGGACTACTAGCAAGGAATTACAATACTCGACATCAGTACTGAAGTGGGCCTCATTGCCATGATTAGGAGACATGAATATTGAGGAGATCAATGAGTATAAGGAACTAGATCAATACATTGAAGAATTGGAGATTGCATTGCCTACTTGTATTCAATATCTACTCAAGAGCACAACCTACTTACAAGTACCATTCCTTCAAATTTTCAAGAGTAAAATTGAACATTCATTAAGTACACATGAAGAAATTTCAATAAAAATACTCACCAAAACCATGTTCAGGCATGGACTCCATGAGATGGAGTCTCCTTATTAAAGCTACTTTCATAAAAGAGGCCTTAATTTCAACTTTGGAACCATCTTTCATGAGTTGGAACTATTTTCATAATAAATTTTTTTATTGTAATTGAAACTATCTATTAATGAAATATAATGGCTAAAGGAGCTTCACAACTTTGAGGATAGGTTGTAATCAAATCTTGCAAATGAACCATCTTTCATGACTAACCTCCTAAACAAATTAAATGGAATTAAAGATGGAATAATAAACCTTCTCACACATGGGAAGAATTTAGAGATAGAAGTAAAGAAGTCACTTGGATCTTAGACTATGCAAATCAGCTTTACCATGGGAATGGCTAGGTGTTCAATCAGGTCTAGAATTTTTTACATTGAAAATACTATCAAATACATTTTGACACTATGAAGAAGGGAGATTTGGCATATTGTAATTGCAAAAACCTAAAGTATTCAAAATTCATGGAGGGGAGCATAAGCTTACATTAGTGTTGGAAAAGTTCTTCTTTTTCCTCCATCCGTTAGTGGTTGTGATTGTCCAATCCAAATTCGATGGCTTAAACTTGATTTTCTGGATATGAATTCTGTACACCAAATGACTTACACTAGTTTGGATGCATCAACTTATTACAATTTGTCATCCTATTACAATTAGAGGTGAGAAGGTGAGTTGTAAGACACCAAGGGTGGTAAGTGTGCATGCAGCTAGTAACAACAATGTCCAAATAATGGAACCACATACCATAAGATGGACACTTGTTCAAGATGAGGGTTTCCTATTTCATCACATTTTCAACATGGTGTAAAATAGGACAATTTAGGAAAGAGGGGCATAAGTGATGTGATAATTGCTTCAAATAGGCAATTTGATGAGATTCCATTTGAAATTGTTGTTGTAAAAAAATTTCAACTGCTTTGGCAACTGATTGAATTTGAATGTCATGCTTGTGAAAATTGCTAAGAACACAATGATAATCATTTTCCTTAATCTCAACTTGTGCATTCAATTTTGTTGACTTTAGTTGTATAACCTCTAAATCACATACAAAACTTGATAACATCTCCTCCCCAACTTGTAGCTCATGTTCTACAATAAGCATTTCTTTGATTCTTTGAGAAGCTTCTATAACATTAGGTACCTGCATGAACATGTTTACAATTTTATAAAGCTTGTTACAAGTAGTTACATAATCCAAGTTACACATAGGCTTAGGGATGTTGCAATTTCGAATTCATAGTCATTAGCAAAGTTTTGATGACAAAAAACATTTTGCACATTATCTAGGAGTGAGGGCCAAAGAATATTCAGTGCATGATAATTCTTTTTTGAACAATGCAAGTAGTTGTCACATATAGACCTTTGATGACAAAAAACAAGGAAGGATGGAACAAGATCCAAACTTCTTCAAATACAACCTTGGAAACTCTAGTGACATTAAACACCAATGTCATTACAAAATAGTTCACTACAAACATGTCAATAACATTAGATGCCATTGCCTTTGTAGAACCATTCTCTACAAGCAAGTCATGGAGGTTCTATTTTAACTTTATCACCATCTCCTTCATCTCTTCCACTGATTTTTTCAACATGTTCTCTAATTATCTTTCTTGAAATACTAAAGCCGATATTGTGTCATACTGATGCTGCCTATTACTTTGGATTATTTTGAACAAGCCATTTTTGCCTTTAGACAGGTTTCCAAGTCTAATTTGTGTGCAATAGTTCCTAATTTCTACAATGAGATGAGGGCAGTGAGTTGCTTCAAAAGCTATGACACTTATTTTTCCGACACATCTACCTTGGTTACGGCCTTAGTTGCAATGATCTAACTATAACTATGATTTTGAATGTCCTTAGCATTTGCTTGTAAGGGCTATAAAACAATGTTAATTGGATAAGGGGGTAGCACCCTTTTGGTGTTGGCGCATCGGGCTTGATCTTTAGAGGTCACTTTTGCAAATTTCGCCCATTTTACTTTCACTCCCTTGCTTTTAGCAATAATCCTTTTTGCAAATGCCAAACAGATTGCAGTGTTTGACTGACCTCTTTGGTAAATCACATTATTAAGATGTCCTTTTCTTGCCTCTAATTCCAGTGGGTTTACCGTCTACTTTGAACTTAAACCCATTGTGCCCTTTCTTGGGACCCCATAACTTAATGCATTCAGCCTTTGTTGCATATTCATCAATGCTAGACTTTTGAAGATCCAACTCTTCACCACACAACCCTAACATAGACCTAAAATGATCATAAGACATGAAACAACTCTCACCTTCGCCAAGACCTATTTCATGTAGCTTCATCAACTCAATGGACTCTTGGCCAAGAACTTCAACTTTGATTGGCAAGATGGTTCAAGTAGGAGCTATTACCATTTTTTTGCAATTGACTAGTTGTAAGCAATTTCAAAACAAAAAATTAATGACATTAATGGAAAGACCAATTTGTAACAATGTTAAAAATTTAATGCACAACTACACAAAAGAATTTACAAGTCTATAATCTACCATTGTAGCCAAATGAAACACACTTTGAACAAACATACAAACTACAACAAACCAAACAAAAATAATAATCAAACCTTTTTTCACACTCAATAAAATTATCACCAAAGATCAAATTTGAATGGTAAACAAAATAACAAAAAAAAATTATCTTAAAATTCCAAAAAGCTCCCAATATTAGAAAACATGCAAAGAAACTTGTTGTGCGTTTGCAATTAGCCATGCTTCAAACTTGCACTCGTAAACAAACTGTTGGGCAATTAACTAGCCAGAGAAAAATAAATCGGTGATCACTAGTTGGATTTTTCATATTACTAGTGGCAATTGGTTTTTAGATTCACACAATCTCACATGATTATTTTTTTACTAGTGACATAGGTTTGTGCTACATCCATGTTATAAGAAAAATTGGCAGATCTAGGGATTTTCAAAGATTCCACTTTTTGGCCCTAGACTAGTGTGTCCCCAACCCCAACTTTCATAGTGTAGTAAGGGGGGGTGCTTAATATTATTTGGAGGGCCTCAATATTCACTTTTTAGCCCTATTTTGGATCTTTGTTAACATTTTTATTGCTATTGTGATTCCCTGAATGGTTTCACCCCATAACACCCTATCCTATTGGACTATTTATAAGTAATAATGTAACTATATCCCAAGTGCCAAGATTTTTTCATTTTTTCAGCCCCTTTCAAGAGCGCCAATATAGCCAAGAAAATCACATTCAATCATGCTTTCACCCCTTGGGTGTATTTTTCTTCATGCTCTTTGACCATCTCCACAACTTCCTTGGAGTGATCTCTTCATCCCATGGGAATGGCTAAGTCCATTGGTTTTCTAACTTCCTTTCCCAACACTAATTCAAACAGAGACATCTTTGTTGTCAAATGCATTGTGAAGTTATAATACAATTCCACCAAGCCTAGATGTTCGCCCCAATTTTTTTGATCAGTGCCAACATAGTTTTTGAAGTATTAGTTTAACACCCCATTGACCCTCTCTATTTGGCCATTAGTTTGTGGGTGGAATACCATACTAGAAATGACAATTTCATCCCCACCTTCCAAAACAAGTGCATCTCTATCACTTATGATAAATTGTGACATCCCATGATGCCTAATCCACATATCAAAAAACAACTTCACCAAGTCAAGAATTATCACAATCGTAGATGGAGCCATTTTTGGCAACTTGGAAAATTGATTAACTACCATGAGGATGGCATCCATTCCATTCCACTTGGGCAGTTGGGTCATGAAGTACATGGAAACACTTTCCCATGGCTCAAAAAAGATCGATAGAAGTCTATATAGTCCATATTTCTTTTTGTATTTGGATTTCGTGCTTTGGCACTTAACACAAGTGTGCACAAAATGCTTTACATCTTGCTTCATTTTGGGCCATTAGAATCTCTTTCCTATGGCCACCCTTGTGGTTCTTTCCCCACAGCGCCCTACCATGGGCACATCATGTTCCTCCTGCATTGTTTTTGTGCACAGCTTCCTTGCTAGCACATAAATTTGAAACCGCTTCCATCTGAGCAACCCTTCTTTTAAGGTGATGCCTTTCACCTTTTGTCATTCATGCAATTCCTTAAAGTAACATTAAACGAATGAATCTTCACACATGTTTTTCTTGTTTTCTATTTTAGGCTACTTTTGCCCTAGAAGATGGCCCCTAATGCCTGATCTTGGTCAAGGGTTTTTCCACTTGGAATTTTTCTTTCCTACTTAATGCATTGGGGACCACATTGTCCTATCCCGACTTGTGGATTAACTCCACATCCAACAATGTTAAGGTGTCATGCCATTTCAATTATTTCGTTGAGGCCCTTGGCTATGTTTCAAAATATCGCAAGGAAATGTTATCCGTGTAGACCTTGGTCTTTTGTGTCCCCAAATAGTGTTGCCATGCTTTTACATGACACACGATGACATACAGCTCTTTCTTGTGAGTTGGCCATTGTAGTTGAGCCCTAGAGAGCTTCTTGCTCTCAAAGGCAATTGGGTGTCCATCTTGCATGAACACCCCACCGATAGCAAAATCATTTGCATTGGTGTGGACTTTAAATGGTTTGGTAAAGTTCGAGAATATTAACACATGGATAGATGAAAAATTTATCTTTTAAATCTTCAAATGTTCTTTGTTATTCCTCCTTCCATTCAAAGGAGAATTCCTTTTTAAGGAGGTCCAAAAGTGGTTTCACCAATTGGGAAAAACCTTTTATAAACTTTCGATAGAAGTTAATTAGGCCTAAGAAGGATCAAATTCCTTTGACTATGACTGGCCTTTTCCAATCCTTTATAACTTCCAACTTCTTAAGGTCAAGTCTCACCCCTTCCATGACAACATGCCTTAGGAAATCCATCTCTTTTGGGCAAACTCACTTTTCACCTTGTTGGCAAATAGTTGGTTTTCTTGGAGCTTACTTGACATATATTCTAAGTGCTTTGCATCATCCTTCATTGTTTTGGAGTACACCAATATATCATCAATATCGAGATCACGAACTCATCCAACTTTTTGTGGAAAATATAGTTCATGAAGGTGGTGAACATCAACAGGGCATTAAACATAACTTGAATGGCATCACTAAGAACTCATAAAAGCCATACCTAATCCTCATTGCTGTCTTTCCACATTCTCATCTGTGATGTGGATTTGATAGTACCCCGACTTGAAATCAATTCAGCTAAATTATTTTACCCCATTGAACCAATCCAATAGATCATTAATGCGGGGCAAAGGATAGTTGTTCTTTATCATTATTTTATTCAAGGCATGGTAATTAATACACATTCTTAACTTGCCATCCTTTTTATCCACAAACAAGACACGTGCCCCATAGGACAAGTTGTTTTATCAAATATATTCCCAACTAAGGAGGTCATTTAATTGTTTTTTAAAAAATTCCAATTCCTTTTAGTTTAACCTATAGGGTGCCTCGGATGGCAAGGTCACTTTAGGCACCATTTTTATCTTATGGTCAACCTCTCTACAAGGTGGAAGGGCATCGAAGAGTTCAACTATTAGAACCTCCAAAAATTTATTGAGTGAATCCAAAATATAAGTAGGGGGTTGCCTTGCCCCTTGTTGTGGGGGTGGAACTGCACCATAAACCTTGGTTGGAGGTGTATTAGAAAGCAAGGCTATTAGAGTGGATGGTTTCCAACAAATTGTCAACTAACTGCCATGCATCATCTAAACTCTTGAAGTTGTCACCAATGATAAGAAGGTGTAATGAAAACAAAGAGTTTTTCCAATAAAGTACGAATGTCCACAAGAGCTTGGTTATTATCAAGTAAAGAGCCCTCATGCTTACATTTGGCAACTAGATAGTCCATTAAAAGTGTGTTGCAATGTTAAGTATCATTATAGTAAAGTTTGTCATGCTTTCACACTCTTTCTCCAAGAAAAAATTTGATTTAGGATATTCTAAGATCCTTCATGTGAACACAATTTAGACATTATTGAATTTGTAGATGCATTACCTGACTCTTAAGAATGAATATGATACTTACCCCACCATTTTATATTGTTCCTGCAAAAGGTAGACCTTACTTCATCATCTCTTTTATTAGAGCTATTGTTGCATCCACTCCTTTGATATGGTTTTGCAATGTCTTTCAGCTACAAGGAAAGCTCAGTAAAAAAATAATTCAGTTTGAGTGCATGCTTGCATTGACAATCTCAGATTCTTCTTGTTTTCTTCCACCATCGTTGCCATCACTGGTCTTAAAGGTCTAAGGGTAGCTATGAACATTGTTTTCAGATTAAAGTTACTGTTTGTCTATAATTTGTGCATAATTCTTCATGTCACCTATTACTCAAAATCTTAAGATCTCATTTGAGATCTCGAATAAGGATAGCTAATGTGGCCTCATGAACGTCTAGTATTTCTGGTCGATGTTCAAGGCTGCCTCTTCAAAGACATCAAAACAAGAAAACTAGGCGACTCTAATTTACTAGCTAAAGCAACCAAGTTCATTCCCATTTCTACCAATGTATAATTATAATCCACATATAAGTTCACTAACTTAAAACCACTATTGGCACATACTTTCAACTTACCTTCACTATAAAGGATGTTTACTTCGTAAGCATCCAAAAATGTGTTTCGTGGAATTACATCAAAATTATTTAAGTCACACAAGGTGAAGTTCTCAAAAAATCGAACTCCTCCGCAAAATAGCTCGACTCTTAACACTACACTAAGCGAAGGTCTAATTATGCCTTGTGCCAATTGCACTATGATGGGGTCTACCACTAATTCAATCTTGACTCCAAGTTGTTCTGCCACCTGCGGAATCTGAATGAATTTGTCATTCCTGGATCCAATAAACAACCCACAATTTTGTCATTTATTTTACAATTTAATTTTAACAAGTTGGAGGCCTTGCTTTCGTGTACCCCTATTTCAGCCACAAGGCCCCCTTGGAGAATCAACTTACCTTGGGCAATGCACTCATTTACCCAAGGTGGCTTGGGGTAATCCTTTGCCAAATGTTTGTTGTTGTCACAATTGAAACATTTGACCTTGGATAGGTCCCGCTTCGCCTTCTTAACCGGTGGTTCTTTGTTCGTCCACTTCTCCTTGTTATTTTGAGGCCCCGGCTTACCTTGGCCCTTGTTGTGACCTTTGCTTCCATTGCATAAGTCGACTTGATTCTTCTAGGTGACCCCATTTTTGATTTCACCCTTGGGGCATGTAGGGGTTTCATCCTCCATACATTCCACCATCTTCATCAACCCTTGGCATGTCTCTAGAATATTAATCCTTTAGTAGATTATTTTCCACACCCAAGGTTTGAGTCCATGCAAAAAGATCAACTTTCGAGCATACTCAGCCTTCAAAGGGGCCACATTTAACATGTAATTGAAGTCCTGGACATAGGCAACCAACAAGCCCCAATCATCCCCTTGGGTGAGTTTTAAAAACTCCATCCAATCCTGAAACACCAAGTGGTGTGGCGTGAACCTTTCATTCAGTCATAATTTGAACTCCTCCCATGTGAAGGTTTCAAGTAGGTCAAGTGTCTCCTACTTTTAGGACATCCACCATTCCCATGATTGCTCCTTCAACAAGGTTTGAGTGAAATGAATCCACTCCTTGTCACTTTTGAGGTGTTGTGTTTCCATGTACACGTATACTTGGTGCAACCATGATCATATCCATTTGGTTTTGGTCTCCTTCCCTATGAAAGAGTTTGGCAACCTCACCTTGATGGTTGCCTTGGCAAAACCCCCACTTGGGGCATTGCTAATGGCACCCAACCCTTCTACAATGCGGTTCATCAACTTAGTTGTCTCCTAATTTTGTGTTGTGGCTTCCCCTTGTTGGACCACAAACACATAGAAGGTGTCCATGAGAGCCAAAAACTCCTTGGATGATTTCTCCACCTTTGGAACTTCCTTTTCCTACTTTTCAGGAGATTCGTCCACCTCTAGACGTTTTAGGGCTTGCTTGCCCCCTTTTCCTCTTGTTGGCTCATTTAATGGGATAATCAAAGAGTTCACATCCCCATTCGATTTAGAAGAGTGGAAGTCAATGTGTTTATTCAAGTCCACAATTGGTTCAGGAACTTTTTCCTTCTCCTTATACTTTTTAAGAGCTGCAAAAGTTTTTACCAATGAACCCATGCTCATTTCGTCTTTTCCTTTCTTTTGTTTAACATGGGAAGGAGTCCTTTCATGGTCTTTTGCCTTGTTCAGGCCTACCTCATCCTTCCTTATTTATTTTTTCTTAGGTTTTTGTGGAGCAAACTTTACTACCTCCTCCACATATTCCTTCAGACTTTGGGCCTTTTTTTCACGAAAATCCTCCCCCACCATGGTTTGAGCTACTATCACCAATTCCTCCATGGTGGTCTCCTTTTCCTTTTCCTTTTTGGTATTGTATTTCTTTTTGGCCTCGAATTCCTTGGGTTACACCATAGCCTACGTGTTGGGTAGGGGTTCATCCAAGGCCATTTGCTTTCAACCGTTCACCTCCCCCAAATGCCTTAGAAGAATTCGCACTCGACCCTAAGAGTTTGCTTTGCTACCACTTTTCACACTCATTTACACCTTGGTGTTGTTCCACCATTGCCTCCATTCCATTCTCATGCCTCACTAAACACCTATGCTACTTGCATATGGAAAACCACACATTTTGGTGAAGTTTCCGCATTCAGGCTTACCTCGTTATTTTGGGCTAACCTTGACCTTTAAATGAATGGGACTATTACTCGATGCAAACTTCCCAAGTGGTCCAAGGCCTTGTCGCCCAAGATTACCATCTCCCATCTTCTGGCCTAACCGAAATCTTCATCTAGTTCAAGGACTTAGTGCACCAAGGCCAACATCTTGGGCCCCCTTCCTCAAGCCCTCACTTGCTGGCACCTATGCGGTTCGTGAACATGTCAAACCATGAGTTAAACCCAACCCAACACTTAGACTCGTAACCCAAGTTGCTACGAGGGCAGCCCCATGGTGGTCCAAACTTGGGTCTCAACTAGTCGAGCCCCCACACTTGAAGGTCTACCTAGAAGGGCATGTCATTCATAACCACTCCATTTTTCAAAATTGTGCTAAAAATATTAGCATGACTGAACCATGAAGTGGTGGACCTGGGGAGGAGTATCACCAAACACAATGAAGGTGTCGACATTGCAAATGCCAACAATCTAATGGAACCTCTAAGGGCACAACCAACACAATAGGGCAAATTAAACCCATTTCAAGTTGGTCTAGGTGAAGCCCTTCCATAGGACCTTAAATGCAACCACAAATGGTTATTCATGCAAAAATGTGATTGGGTCTTGTAAGAAGTCATCAACTAGGAAGTATTGCAAGTTAAGATAGACTTCCACTAAACGCACAAGATCATCATTAGCTTCATCGGTAACAAGGTACCAAACCATCACATTGTAGATTGGATAAAACTCTTGGATGATCATATCAAAACTAAAAAGGTTCATTATAAGATGGAAACATAAAGAGGTTTCTTTTACCTCACTATGTCCAATACAAAAAATCTAATCAGTTGTTTATGCTTACCCCACATAAGCTTCCATGGGGCGCAACAATTTATCAAAAATGTATTTCTATGTTCAATCCAAACTTTCCATCTAGTTTAAAACTTCCAATATGGATCATTTTGTAGATGCTACCTTTGGAGTTTAGGCCCTAGAAATAAAAATTGTGTCCTTGATAAGGAGGGTGTTTGGTGTTGATGTGGCAAATGAAAGCAAGAGAGATCCCAAATTTTATGTAGCCATGGATCTTGAAAAAGGATGGCTAACCCAACTCCTCATTGTGGGCTTATGGGTAAAGATTCGTGTGGACTATGAAAGATATCCTATAAGGTGTCATTTTTTCATGGGGTTTAATCACCTTATCAAATATTACCCTTCTTTGACAACTAAGAAAGATTGGGTGGCCTTTTTCAACTCAAAGGGTAGGCTATTAGGGGGAACCTTAATTCCAAGCCTAAAGGTTGACAAAGTTAATGATAAGACAATTGAAAAAACATGACTTTGGTTACCATTAAATCCCAAAGTAGACAAGGATGGATTCATTATGATCTCTAGAAAAAATTGCTTCCAACATTAAAGTATATGTGAAACTAATGTGAACAATAAGTAGTAGAAAAAAGATCAACATATGAACGTTCAAACAAAGGCAATAAAAGTGGTGGGGCTAAATGCTAGACCGCCCCCCCCCCCTCCCCAATTGAAATTTTTATAAAAGACAAAATGGTGAAGGAGAACAAAAACGCAAAGTGAAAACGACAAATGCTTCCAAGTAATGAGTCAAAAAATGTGAAAGTTGCATAACCAAACATAGAAATTGTTAACTTAAAACATGTCCTTATGACATGGTCACCAAAAAAATTGGGCCATTGCAAATGCAAGGTAGAATGTGGCATTAGCTATGTAAATGATCATGAAGGTTCAATGAACAGAATGTGATCCTTGCCATTTGAAATCCCCACAAACCTTTGCAATTGTCATTTCTACTAAATGCCAAACTTTAACCCAAAATAATGTTTTTGTCATTTAGATAAACACATAATTGTTTCAACCTTTGCTTTTTTGTTACATCCCAAACCATGTGGACCAAGGGGAAGAAAATTAGGCTCTTTCACAAGTAATGTTTAATCAATTCTTAATAAGCCAAAAAGGTGAAGGGGAGTGCAACTAGGAAAACATACATATCCATGATGCCATCATTTTGGAGATTGGCCCTATTGAGAAGAAAAAGGTCTATCTTGAATTTGGACAACATATTCACTTATCCTCAACCATGGGAGTTGAAGGGGAAAATGTTACCCCATTCACCACACCTATCAGAGAGGCCAAGTCTACTTAAAGATCTCAATGGGAGGAGGGACCTACAACATGCCATTTCTATAGCAAAGGGCAAAAACTTTACAACAAGTGTAACTATAAAACATGACAAGGAAAATAATGTCAAAACAATGAAGACAACAAGAGGTAACCATTCAAACTCTCTTCCAAAAGAAAATAAACATTAAAGGCCTTCTTCAATGTATGATTTATGGGGGCTAGGAAAAAGTCATTTAAATAGTCAACAAGTTGGGACCACACAAAAAGAATCCTAGACCAAAGGTAATGTTCCATGAATTTCTACCTCTTATCCTATAATATAAGAAGAATGTAGAAAAGGAGGTTCGCAAATTAAGCTAATATTTCAAAGGCATAATTTGCAAAATGAATATTATTTGCTTTCAAGAACACAAATTGTGTGGGGGGATAATTAATAGGATTAATAAAGCTTTATGGAAGGATGTAAGATGTTGGATGGTGAAAGCAACAAAAGGATATACATCTCATCTCCAACTTAGGAGGGTTGGCAAAGGTGGTACTTGCATCCTAATGGATCTAAGTGGGTGAATAAAATCACAATTGGGTATGACATAGTGATGGAGAATAGAGGTCAATGGGTGAAGTTAAAAGGGCTTCCTAGGCAAGATTTTGGAGTACTAAATGTTTAGGATCAAAACAACCCAACAAAGAGGATCCAACTTTGGGATTGCATAAAGAACTTGTTAATGGATTTCGTGTGGAGACCTAAATATGGTTAAACACAAACATGACAAGACATCATATGTGGGTGACTAATGTTATATGTAGAAAAGCTACAATACATCACAAATTTTCAATATTATGAAATTTTGATAAAACTTATGCAAAAATCATTAAAAAATATGTTTATGCAAAATACATGGGCTTCAAAGTGTAAAAATGACATGACTATATAACTTTTACATAAATGATGTGTCTTTTTTACTTATGATGTTTTGAAGTGAAGTATGTATGTTTTACATGTTAGATAAATTTGTGCAATTTTTGTATGAACTTATGAAGCTTGGTAAGTTTGTGATGTAGGAATCTTTCCAAATATTTCTAACATAGAAAAATTATAAGAAAAAAAAAATCAAATATTCATGGGGCAATCGTAAAAAAGGCTTAGAGCAAATCATGGCAAGGCTAAAGAAATTTTACCTGTCTTGTAAATACATCCATAGCCAAGATTGTGCCATTCCTAACTATGTCATTAAGGTGGGTGGAATTAAATTTGACCATCACCCAGTCCCTTACATCCTTGACATACAAGAAACATTGCCAAAGAGGTTTTATTAAAAGATGAATTCATGTTACTTTGTAGAAGCTAACATTCAAATATAAGGACATTTCAAAAAATTGGAATAATGATGTCCCTTCCTTTGCCAAAAATGAAGGCGGTCATTAAGTTCTACAAAACCTTTTACAAGAAAAAACCATGGCGTTTCAAATTGAAAAAACTAAATTAAGAGGGGATTTCAATCTTTGATCCATGATACATTGTTGAAGGTGGGCCAACTTTCAAAAAAGGTCCAAGATCTTGAATCAATCAAAGTAACAGGGCAAAAAAATAGAACACGGATACACTAGAAGAATAAAAAAAAATCCTATATCAAGGAGTTTTTCAATGCAATTTAACCATGTCTTATTAAAACTATCATCTTAAGTTTGGAAAACTCAATGGGAAAATTGGTCACAAACAAGCAAAAACCATACAAAACTTGTTGTGAATTCTATAAGAACCTATATGGCACACCACAACCATCTATCAAGGATATTGAATTTAAGAGAAGGTTCTTTCCACATTGCCAATCAAATTCATTGATATGTGAACAAGATCTTATCAAAACCAATTACAAAAGAAAATTTGTACAAAGGAATAAATAGTGTAGCCAAGGGAAGATTCCCTAAACTAGATGGATTCATCATCAAATTCTACACTTTTTTTTGGGACCTAATTGGTGAGGATTATTTTGACATGACAAATGAAGCCATTGAAAAATGCAAACTACTAAACATGGTTATAAAAGGTTTAGTCATTTTGATTTACAAGGCTAAGGATGAAGAAAAATTGAGCAAATATAGATTTATTATGCTATTTAATGTAGCTTATAAGGTGTTTGCTAAAGTTTTGTAACTACATCTTTAGCCTTTATTTAATATGGGGGTCATTGGCCTATGCTTAAACTTCATTCCTCCCTTTATGTCACATCCTAGACAAGATTTCTTAGTCCATGAAACAATTGATTAGGCAAAGAGGTCAAAACAACCTTTGTTTTCGTTAGACTTGACTTTTCCAAGGCATACATGATAAAGTTTCTTGGGCATTTTTGTTTGAAACTATTGTAAAACTAGGGATGGCACAAAGTTTCATTAACACGGGCAAACCACTCTTTGGAAATGTAAGGCATCAATTTACTTGAATGGAATTGTAACATAAATCTTCCCAATCTAGCAACGGGTTGTGCAAGGTTCCCCCCTTGCACCATATTTGTTTATCATTGTTGGTGAAGTCTTGAACATCATGTTCAAGGAGGCTAAACACAAAAAAGAAGTTAAGGGAGTTGGGTTGTTGGAAACTTCAAGGCAACAAATCATGACATTAGTTTATCAATGTTGGGAGAAGAGGAAAACATTGTTAATGTGGTCAACCTTCTAGAACTCTTCCAATGCATTTTAGGTTTGGATATTGGGATAAAAGTTTGGCCTATTGGTATGCCAAAGGGAGGTAGAAATCTAAATGATTGGAGACATTTAAGTGGAAATGGGCAAATGAGGGTGACTTGTCAAAGCTAATGAAACTCCATTTGGGTTGAATGTGGACACCAAGGAGATTGATTAATTCCTTATAGACATGCTTAATTTAAAAAAAATTAAATTACTGGTGTTCAATGCATTTACCTTTAGTCGAAAGGGTAATTGTTGTGAACTCCATCTCCTTTTCAACTTTTAAGTGTTTCATCAATGTGTGGGCAAAAATCAAACAAGTAATTTCTTGTGGTTTAAGGGGAAACACACAATTAGGACCATATTCAATTAGAACGGTTTTTATGCCCAAAGAAGGATTGACAAGCTAAGTTTAATTCACCTTGATGATGCTTTAACTAATTAACATGCTATGTAAATGGATTATGAAAGGTTTGGAACTTGGGGCCTCAAACCTTAAATTGATGTTTTAATATAGATTATGCCAATGCGTGCCATTTAAACATAAAAGGTGATTTATCCTTAATTAAGTGCTCATAGGAGGGCACATTTCCACCCTAGGATCCAAGCTTTAAAAATGGATCATGAAGGCTTGCAAACCAACATGATACAAAAACTTTGGTTTATAGTTCCAAAGCTAGCACAATTAATTAAAAAGGTAAATCTTTGGTGGTTAAAAGTTACACCCAAAAGGATTAAGACACATTGAGACCTATTAGACCAAACTAATGGGAGGTTAAACTATTGGGATATTGTCAAGGCTTCCTATTATTTCAATGGGACATAACATATTCTTTGGTAGAAACTAAGAAAAAACCTTCTAAGGTGTTGGATAAATGAACTACACCATCCATCAACTTACACAAAGGAAGGAAAATGGCTAAGTATTTACAAACAAAGGCACCCACATTGTGCCAAAAGGCAACAAATATGACTCCATCCATAATTAAAAACCTTAGTTGTATACTAGATGACTATGTAGTTGATTTAGATTCATTGTTTATGCCATGATGATAGTTCTTTATGCCATTCCATACCATTTTATGATTCTAATCATGGATGTATGATCATGATATCATAAAATAGTGTGGTCATGGTCATTTCAATTTATGATATTAAATCAAATAATACTCATGTAAGATGCATCCAACAATTGAAATTTTAATTTTAAAAATAAAAATTACAAAATTTTAATTTGTTTTTGTTGCCACATGGCAATTTAGGCTAAATTCAAAAATTTATTGTCCATTTGTGAGTTGCCATCACCTAGAGCTAGGAAATAAACATTTTAAGCCCAATCACATGATGTCACATGGTAACGAAGACTTATGAAGCTTAACCTAGGTTTCCTAGATTAAAAACAAACCTAAAGTAAATTAAGCAAATTACTTTTCCAAAGAGTTTAGGTAATCCTAGGTTGTAAATGGGAGGACTTGAACCCCTCACTTTCATTTTGGGAGTTCAAATATTTAACCATTTCACCACAACTTTTTAATTATAACATAATTAATCATCATAAAGTTATAAACATCAACATATTTTAGTTAGGTTAACTTAAGTGTTATTAAGTTATTGTAAATTAACCCAGGTTAAACCGAAATTAAATCTAAAGGCAAAACATAGAAGTTAAATCTATAAGTTAAACATAGACTAAACATAATTAAATAGGACTAAACTTAGTTAACCTAGGTTGAATTTGTTAAACATGATCAAACATTGGCTAAAATTACAGGTTAAATTTAAATGCTAAATTTAAAGGTTAAACTTAAGCTAAACATAAAAGCTAAACCTAATGACCAAACTTAGGCTAAATTTACAAGTTAAATTTAAAATAAACCTAAAAGTTAAACTTTAACCAATTATAAGCCGACCATGGCCAATTTTTTAAAAACCTAATGTTAATGTATTTTAATATTGGTTCCAAGAAGGAAAAAAGTTCGATGGTGTCAAGTTGGATTAAATTGATTTTTGTGATTCATCATGTGCAAAATCACAATATTTAAAATCATTCACAACTAGTTAATGTTCATAAATTATTTCAAATAATTAATTACATTTTTATGGAACTACTTTGAAAATATTTAAATTATATATTCTCAAATTAATTTTTTTTCCCCCCTAATGATAATTATGAACATATGTTTCTTAAATGCATACACTTAATTGACAAATTTTTTTCATAATGTTTAAAAATAATTATTTTATGTGTCCAATATGTTTTATTATTTAATCGAACATGGTTTGAAGTCAAACCACATGCCTTAATCATGTGATTGTAAAGATCACTAACATGTGTTACATGATTATGAATGTGACTATACAATTAAAATTTAATCATAATTACAAAAATGTTCAAGTCATGGATGTCATCTTTTGGTGTAACACAAAAACTAGTTACCATACTATGCATTAGAAAGAATTTTAAACCAAATATGGATAGTTACATACATAGTTTCATTTTTATGCAAGATGATATTCCATTGTTTATAGTTGGAGCGCAATCAAGGGTGTTTCAACCACTTGAAGAAAGAATGGAGGTTCAAGGGACAGTGAATAAAGTCAGATTGAAAAAAAAAAGGTCTGAATGAATTGACTTTAAATTTTTTTGGTTTGCTTCAATATCTAGAATTTGGCCCCTACATGTGGTGATGGGAGAGCAGGGACAATATGTTGGAGTACATAATAAAATAAAAAAAGGCTTTTGATTAACAAGAGAGTAATGCTAAAGTAAAGCTCATATACATGCCCAATGCTCAAAGACCCTCCCAATCTCTTTCAAATTCAATTGGGATGGTGTATGGTTCAAGGCTAGGGCAGAAAGAGACGATGGGTTTCTTTGGGCTGTTTGGCACCAAGTTATAACATGAATTCTTGAAGGGTTCAAGCTCACAAAGATATTGACACAAATTGTCATGTGTGTGATTAAAAAGTGCCAGAGAGTGTATTACACCCATTTAAAATGTGCCCATGAAGGAAAGCTACATGGGCATTCACCTCATGGATAGATTAAAATCCCTCCTCATGTTTGCAAGAAATGGAAGGCTCTCAAGGTAAACCAATGCCTTTTCAACATTAAACTACTTAAGTACCTCAGAGATTCAGCCTAATCTAGAATCTACTTAGAGAAGTCACAATTCGATTTATTTGGCTAAAAAGGAGCGCTTTGCTCTTTAACAATAACAAGTGGTTTGATGTGAAACTTAGGAACTGTATGTGGGAAGGATTGATTGACTTTGGTAGAACAAAATGGTGCAAAGTTCTTGCTGAGATTGTTAGGAGGCCATCCTTGAGAATTTTGATAATGTATGTTGCCTACACGACTCCTTGTAGGTGCGAGATGAGATGAAAATTAGGTGGTGGTAGATTCCTCAGAACCTTAGTTTGACGTTGTAATTCCTGGGACTGGGGTTGAGTTTTCACTATCTTTCCTGGTGTACTAGAAGAAAAACCTTATATATATATATATATATATATATATAAACTAGTGTGAACCCGGTGCATAATGCACCCCGTCGATCCCCCTCACCCGGTCCTTCGCATTTCTCACTTCGGTTCTAAACGGTGACAAACTCTTTTGGGAATAGAAATTTCATGCAGCCAATG
>Ga0116229_10002380_pt1 | contig 30352 bp, 25 predicted proteins | sample S1TSphgellanicum_3_FD_87313 | JGI IMG/M metagenome (GOLD analysis project Ga0116229, IMG submission 87313) | Host-associated microbial communities from peat moss isolated from Minnesota, USA - S1T2_Fc - Sphagnum magellanicum MG | ecosystem: Host-associated > Plants > Peat moss > Unclassified...
AACATCTTCTTGTTGGTATCTTCTTATGAGTTCTAGACACTCTGTGAGAGGGGAGAGAGAGAGACGATTGGTTTGGAAATGTGGATGAACCATCTTCGTGCTTCAGTCAAGTTCAGACGATGGCGTTTACCAGACCCATGATCAAAAATTAGTGGTCTCCATTCCCCACACTCACAGTAGGCATTTCATTTCTTGTCGTGTATTATACTCTTAGAGCGCAAAAGCTTACAGGACATTTTGAAAAGCAAAAAACCACCAGACATAGGCATTTCACTTTGCCAGGGTCATCTTTGCTGCCGCTAATCTACTGGCCTACCATCACTACCTACCTGCTTCCAATACTCCTTTGCCCTCCCCTCCTATTTTCAAACCTCGACGCTGCCATTGCCAAGCTCAAGGTAAGCTTCCACACTTCTATTTTTCTTTTTTTTCCCTTTCTTTTAATCTATGTTTTTAATGTGCACCACAGAGATGGCAATCACAATGCCCTTTTTAAAGATTTAAAAAAATGTTTTTAAGAAAACAGCGCCTTTGGTAGAGGAATGTTCAACTTGAAGCCCAAATGGAGTAAACAAGTAGTTAAAAAGGCAAATTAGTAGAAGTATACAACCAATGTAATAAACAAACAATAACACACAAATGCTTGAAAGAGAATAAATGAATAAAGTCTAATTTAATAAATCATTAATTATGAAGAAAAATAATAATGAAATCTAAAAACCTGAATGAGGTAATGAGGAAGCATTATTCATATTTCTTATTAATTGGAAGTTGTCTTATCTCTCCTTGAAAAGAAAAGAAAAGATTCCAGCTATATGAAAATGAAGAAAATCCCAAAATCTTACTTAAATATTTCTTGCTTTAAATATTTACTTAACATTAATGTGCATGTGTGGCCTAAACATTTGGTGCAGTGTTTTTGTCTTTGACTTTTCCATTGTTGCTAAATTGGCCCCTATCTTCTAGGTTGGGTGGATTGAGGTCACAAAATACCTTGAGTGAAATGTCGATTAGATGGCTAAATATGCTTTTATTTTTTTCTGTATATAATGATAGCAATAGTTTTAGTTCAATTTCCATGGTATGTGGCAACATGGACATTAGTGGTACATACTAGAAGCAAGGTTGCAAGGGAAGGGTCAAGGTTTTAATAATTTAGAGGGTATAGTCACAGTAAAAGGAGTCGAAGCAAACAACTGTTGACTACAGGAAAAAAATTGCACTTTGTCAAATTTTTTTAATTGTCAAAAAATATGTTTAAATGATATTTACATGAGATTTTATAATTTTGTTTGTTACCTTATGAAATTACAATGCTCAAATTTTGAAACCATTTCATTATGGTGTGATAGTCTTTTAACACACAGAATTGATGACTGTGCTTAAAAAATTTGAACATGTTTTTTCCTACCAAAAACTTCACCAAATGCTTTCAATTTTTTTGTGTGCTAATATACTTCATGTAAGAAGGTCCTCATTTTTTGAACCACTAAAAAATCATTTTAAATGTGTCAATTGGATTCTAATTTCTGAACATGCTTAATGACTATAATAATTCAAAATTTATGATTATGATTAAAATGAAAGTTGTACATTTTATTATAATGTAGGTCTTGATGAAAAAAATTCGTAATTTTGTCATGCAATAACTCATGTTTCCATTCAAATCAATATGTAATTTAGAAAATTGTATGTAGGTAATTGGCAAAATGGGACCCGTAATGCAATACTTGCATAATAAAATAATAACATACTATCATGTACACACATTGAATAAATGTTTAAAAATTTAAACATCATTTTTTCTAATAGTTATATATCATATATGGTGGCAAATTAGAATTGTAAGGTATATTGACATAAAACTCTAGAGAAAATACAAGGTTTTTCATCATTGTGGATGAAAAACACATTGACAGACACAAAAATGTCATCTTGATAAAGGTGGTAACTTTTGAATGGTTTAAATCAATGGGAAATTGATTAGATATCTAATTGTGAATTAGGGTTTTGACAAGTCGTTAATATAACAGGCACCTACTCCATTTGGGTTCTTCCACAATGGCCAAGTTAGCAAATGTGTTAGACCTGTTCGTAATGTTGGACTCGCAAAGCTCCCATAACTAGATTGAACTTTGATACTTCACTTCACACTTCAAGTTTAATCTTTTTTATTTTGTTGTCTTGTTCAAGGTTTTAATCTTCAAGCCCATTATAACATTGACTTCTAAAGGTTTTCAAGGTCTAGACGGGACATTGAGCTTAAAAATGGTGGACCTTACATCTCAACATTTTGAAGCTACAAGCCTAACATTTCTTACCCAAATCCCAACTTGCAAACTTTTCAAGTGTTCTAAGCGTTTGATTGTATTACTTTTCAATAAATCCATTTGTTGAATTCCAATTGCACAGACCTCTTTAAACAAATTTTGACTAGTTGTGCTTACGTATAATTTATATGGTTCTTTGAGTTCCAACAACATGTGCATATTTGAACATTTGTTTTGTTTTTTTGTAGATTTAGTTTTGCATTCCACCAGTAACCTTATAAGTGCTTTAAAGTTGCACAAACCCAACATTTGGTGCTTAGATGTTGACCAAATCACCTTGAATGCATATTTCTTTTGCATTTTTGTGTTCATTTGAAGGTAATTAAAGTAGGTTCTCTAATTCATGTCAGAAATGTTTTATGCAAGTTGTAATTTGTAACTCTAGTTTACCGTTGTTTAAGGGGAACTATGTTTTTTATAAATCCAACATTGAACAAATGCAATGTAAGAGCTTCATGTTCAAATTTTTGATTCTTCATGGGAAATAATAAGAAGAAACGAAAGACTAAAGTTATTATAGTTCCTAGTTTGGTGGATGAAAATGATTCCAAAGCATCTGCTAATGATCATGAAAAGTTAGGTGTAGAAAATGAAGATCCTGAGGAGTTACATGCAGAAAATGAAAAACATGCCGATTAGAATGTCGATCATGATGAGTTATGTGTTGAAAGTGAATGAGAAAAATGGGTGTGAAAGGATGTTCGTAAGCAACAAAGGAGGATGTATACTTGAGATTAGAAATGTGAATATAGAAGGAGAAAGCCTAAGATTATGCAAAATAACAAACATTGCAACAATAGTTTTTACAACAAATCGATGATGTGAATGTTGTACCCAATTCCTCTAAAAATCAAAAACAATGTCAAAGGGACAATGCTACTAATGCACATCCAAATTCCTTGAAAGACTCAAATGCGAGTGCCAAAATGAAAACAATGGAAGAAAAAGAAGAAGTTAGGGTATGATCCCTAATTCGTAACACTTATGGGGTAAGGAAGGTGTGTTAGGGTTCCAGGATGAGGATTGGACAAATGACAAATGTGTCAATTATTCATATCAATTTGCACAAACCAAACAACAAGTTGGTTAATACATAGTTGGAACATTTTTGGTGCACAGACAAACCATGGGCATACACAGACTCATAAGACTCACCATGGCCCGAATTTGAAGGAAACCACCACCTTCCTCCTTATAGTGTTTTCTATGGCTCACCATGGGAGCTACACCCAAATTCCATTTTTCCTAGGACTCCCATGTCAAAAGACCCATAATTCCTGAAATTGGGATTCTCATCATTTTGGATGCCCATAATTTCTTGTGTAGACCTTCAATTGAAATGAAGTCTACAACATGGTTGTAACCCTTGTTCAGAGATTTCCATTGATATGTGGCACACCTCCTACAAACACATAACTCAAGGAGATTCTTAATTTTTCGTGGTTGAAAGTCAAATTGACACTTTGATTCCTGGCCCTTTGTCAGCCATAATTTGTGTTGTAAAAATTCAAATGGATAATGTGAACCCATTTTAGACATCTAGGTCTTAAGATTTTTTTAATGGTATAAGGAAGTCTGTAATCCAATCATTTTTGGCCCTTCTAACCGTTCTTTGAAAATTTGGGAGTCCATTAAGATTCCAACTATTAAAGTGGGACCAGTTGGGAGTGTGTGGGCCCATTCCTTCACATTTTCCTACACTTTCGAGAATGTGTATGTGAGTTTTGAGTTGCACTCCTAGCCCACACCTTTCCATGCCCTTGCGTTGGTCATGAGCCCAAAACTAGGGTCGTGACAATCTCGCCCATTAGAAAAAGAAGTCAATGTCCTCACTGACATTTAAATTATTTCCTCAATGTAATTACTTTCATTTGGATCCATGGCCCATACATGCTGATTTTTGCAATTGGACCTTGCTTCAAGCTAATATAAGCATCCCTAAGCTTCTAACACTTTATTGGCAAGTCCAAGAAGGGTGTAGGAAAAACCCTTAACCCTTGCTTCATCAAAAGACCTAAACTAGCTTAATTGACAAAACCTTCATATGGGAGGCAATTATTCAATCCTTCCCTTCATGAAAAACTTAAATCTCAAAACTTAAATTACTTAACATGACTCATTTCCCAACCTTGCACCTTGATCACAATAATCAAGTTTAATTAAAAGTATGTTTACCAAGGTAAGAGAAGTGATGCTAAACTTTGCGAAAACCTAAGTCCCAAACTACATGATTAAAAGTATGTACACAAGTAGGGTCATGACTTCCTCTGTTGGCCACCACTACCCACCAACCTTTTGGGATGCACTTTGAGCATGTGCATGTCCTTGCAAGCTCACGTTACTTACCTCCTCTTCTGGGGCCAAAATTTCTCTTGGCCCCAAGGTGGGAGTTCGATTTTGATTTGAACTTACACAAAGAAGTTCCATTTGTCCCATGCCACTTGACAACTCTTTTTGGTAATACTCATTATGTTCATTATTGCGACCCTAGCTTTGGGTTTGCGACCAAGGCAAGGGCTTGTAAAGGTGCGGGCCGAGAGTGAAGCCAGGAGTCACATTTCATGCTCCGAATAGTGTAAGAAGGTGTGAAGGAATGCACCCACATACTGCCAAGTGGGCTCCCACTTCGAGAATTAGAGTTCTAATGGACTCCCAAATCTTCAAAAAGTGGTTAGAGGGGCCAAAAATGATTAGATTGAAAACTTCCTTATATCATTAAAAAGCTTTTAAAACCTAATTTTTTGAAATGGGTTCGCATGACCCATTTGAGTACTTAAAGCATAAATTATGGCCAAAAAAAGGGTTGGGAGTCAAACTATCAATTTGACTCCCGACCGTTAAAAGTTTGGAATCGCCCTAATTTACTTACGTGTAGGTGGCATGCTACATATCATTGGAAATCTTTTAACGAAGGCTAAAATTTTACTTTACAAACTTCACCTTGATTAAAGGTCTACAAAAAAAGTTATAGCCCTTCAAAGTTGCAGGAGTCCTAATTTTGGGAATTTTGGGACTCCCAAGTTAGGAGTCTTGAAACAAATGACATTTGGATGTAACCCCCATGGTTAATTATAGAGAATACTATAAGGAGGAAGGTGGTGGTTTCTTCCAAGTTCGGGCCGTGATGAGTTTTGTGCACCAAAAACATTCCAACCATGCATTAACCAACTTGTTGCTTAGGTTGTGCAGATTTATGTGAATAATTGACTTGCTTATCACTCATCCTAGTCCCCATCCTAGAGCTCCAGCACACCCTTCTACCCCTAAAATGTTGCGAATTAAGGAACGTACCCCAACTCTTTTTTCTTCTGATGTTTTCATTTTCGGATTCACATTTAAATCTTTCAAGGAGTATGGGGTGTGTCATTCATGATGTAATCTTTTGGAATTTTTTGGCCTTTATTTCATTTATACATTTGTATAATTTCCTCCCCCATTAAAAAAAATGACATCTTCATCACATTTTATGTTTTTTTGGTTTCTTTGTTAATCTATTGTGGAATTCTTTTATGGCTTCTTGGGCATGTTCCATGTCCAATTCATTCACCCAAAATGCCTCTATTGGATTATATCTTTCCATTTGACCAAATACTCCCATTCACGCTCCCTTAATTGTTTTGACTCAAGCATAACCTCCATTTCAAATTCTAATTCATTATTAATGAGGTTGGGGGAGGCCTTGAATTGTACTTTCGATTAAGCCTTGAGGCATCACAAGCAACCATCTTAAAAAATGAAACATGAAATATGGGATGAACTTTAAGGTTTTTTAATAGTTATTGTTTGTAAATGTTAGGAAATTTCTTTTCTAACACTTTGAATGGACCCACATATGGGCCTAAAAACTTGTGATTCAAACCTTTTGGCAATAGGAATTTTTTTGTTTTCAAGCACATTTCATTTCCTTCCTCAAAATTCACCTCTCATCAAAACTTGTTCACAAAATCCTTGTACCATTTATGCCTTCTCAAGATTGGCCTTGGCCATCTCTCACAAATTCCACCTCTCTTTATCAAGTTGTGTAACCATTGGCATTTCATCACTTACATCATTGGGGGTTTTCCATGTGCAACCCAAGTTGTAAACATAATTGGTGATTTGCCCATCACCATTTGAAAAGGGGTGGCCCTTATTACTGAATTGTTGTAGCAAAATTCAACTAACTCCAAATGATCCACCCAATCTTGTTGATCTACCACCACATAATTCTTTAGGAATTGTGGGATAACCAAATTCATTCTCTCAGTTTGTCCATTTGTTTAGGGTCGAAATGAAGTGGTCATCTTGAATTTTGACCCTATGCGTTTCCACAAGGCTCGCCAATACTTGTTTGTGAACTTTGGGTCTTGATTAAACATAATTGTTTTAAGGAAGCCATGATGTTTGAATACATATGTGAAAAATAACCTTCTTGTTTCTTAGGCCATGGTATTTTTTGTAATGGGAATGAAATGTGCCATCTTGTTAAATCGATCCACCACCACCATGATTGCATCAAATCCCCTTGATGGTGGCAAATTCACCATGAAATCCATGGAAACACTTTCCCATGACCCTTTAAGAGCCGGTAACAATCGCAATAATCCTACTTGTTTCTTATTGATTAACTATTCAATTTTGTTGGTGGATCAAGATAATTTTCACATATTCCTCCACATCATTATTCAAATTAGAAATATCATTTGATGCCACTATGTCACCTCAAGTGAATAATTTTGTAGCTTGTCAACAATGATTTAAATGATTAAACAAGCAAATGAGGTTGAGTTTTCAAAATGGTCATGGCCATGTACATATCCAAATTTGATGTCTATGTTTGATGCTATTCATCTTGAATTTTATTTTAAAGCTTAAACCTTGTGTTTAATGTGTACAATAGCTTTGTTTTATAGTAATTTAATATTTTAATGATTTTAATGCAAATGACCATTTTGAATGGATAGTTCGAGCTTTCAAAGTGGTTTGAATATATATACATTTGCAAAGCTTGGAACTTTATTACAAAAATGACCTTATGTTTATTCATATAGTTACTAGAATATTTCAATTCCTTGAATAATGTTTATTTCAAGATGTATGTCTAAATCTATTTGTTTAAATGTGTATGTTTGAATTTGTTTGAATATGTCTATGATCTAAATGTATATCTATCTGTCTAAATACATGTGTACTTTGAATATATTTGTTTGCAACATCACTTTCAACTTTGTTATGGAACATGGACCTTGTGTTAGCATTTGATGCCCTTATGTCAACCTTGATTAACTTTTGTAACTTTTCAATAGTGATCATAAATGACTTCAAGTAAATGGGCTTCAATTTTCAAAGTGGTCATGGCCATGTACATATCCAAATTTTATGTTTGTTTTTGGTGTTGTTCATCGTGAATTTTGTTTTAAAGCTTGGACCTTATGCTTGATGTGTACAATAGCTTTGTTTTATTGTAATCCAAGGTTTGAATTTGATTTTAATGCAAATGACCACTTTGAATCAACAATTTGAATTTTCAAAGTGGTCTAAATATATCTTTGCAAAGCTTGAAATTTTATTGCAAAAATGACCTTGTGTTGGGTGAAAGCACACTAAGGGTGAACCACTTTTGTTTTTAAAAGGTGATATATAACAAGTATTATAGTACGCAATAAGTTAAAATCTTGATGGCATCCTTTGGCTAACCTAAACACAAGTAAAAAAATTTAGAATCTACACAACAACATTTGGGTAAAAATTAATCTTGATCCAATGGTTAAATGAGGAGAATTGAATAAAATCAATGTACACATAATATATAATTTATAGTTTTTTTCAACGGCCATAGGGTCTCATGTTTGTGATTCATCAAACATTACCAAACAAAAGGAAATTGAAAACAAATGCAATGTTCATTTATAAAATCTCCTCTTTGATATGGTACTAGTTTTTTCCTAAGAAAAAAATATTATTATGCATTCATTACTTTAAAAATGAAAAAAAACATATTTTTTGAATGAAATTTCATCCCAAAAAAAATAATTTCTAAATTGTTCTAGATTTACTTGATGCATATCAATATCATACATCATAAAACAATTCACCCAAGAATTCCATCAACAACTCTACTTTTAAAGTACATTTTCAAATTTTCAAACTTTGTGACAAGTATTATTTGGTCACAAATATACTCCATACATTCAAATTATTCAATGTTTTTTGGAATTATCAAAATAATTGATTAGGTTGAGTCTAAAGCTAATCAAATATACTTAAAACAAATAAAAATAATCCAAGATGTGACGTCCATATATGTTACCAAAAATTTTAATTGTAGAAATATTATACTTGTGACTACAATTTTTGGGGGGCTTAATGTGCTTACACCTTGTTTATTGATATAATCACTATAATATTTCAATTCCTTAAATAAAATCATCTATATATGCATGTTTCTTTCAAGATATCTATTTGAATTTATTTGTTTAAATGTGTTTGAATTTGTTTGTTTGAATATCTATCTAAATTTGTCAAACTAAATGTCTATCTATTTATCTAAATGTCTGAATGTTTGTTTGAATATGTGTATTTTGAATATATCTATTTGCAACACCACTTATAATTGTTGTCTAGACTTTTGTAGCTTTTTAGTAGTCATCATAAATGATTTCAAGCAAATGGGCTTGAGTTTTCAAAGTGGTCATGGTCATGTACATATCCATATGTTTTATTGTAATCCTCGGACCTTATGCTTAATGTGTACAATAGCTTTGTTTTATAGTAATCCAAGGTTAATCAGACATGATAAAGCTAATGCACTTAAGATGGGTGGTCATGGCTACATGCATCAACTAATTTAATTTATTTTCTAGTGTTTTGCAACTTGAATTTTTCACTACCTTCAAATTGGCAAATCCAAATGTTCAAGTTCAACTCACTTCCTTCCAATTGTTGAGGCCTTGGTTTATTAAACAATTGAAACAATAGAATATTTGTTGTTGTAGGTACCATATTGAGTTGAAGGAGTTGATGTTGGGATTGGATAATGTAAGTCTTGGGAAAGGGGTACATGGAAATTATGCATGTTCCTATGAAGTATGTAAACCAGAGATAAGGTTTGCAAATAAGCAATCATGTTGTGCTCACTTGAGCCTATTTAATGGGATTACTACTTTATGGATGTTAGTTATTTGTTCCATAAAAGGGTGTGTTTAATGGGCCAATGTTAGGATTATGGGTTTGAGAAATTGAAGCTATGTCCCACTAAAAATTCAACAAAGAATTCGATACAATGGCGATGCATAGGGTATGTGGTTCTTGGGAAAAATAATAATGGTCTAGAGAAAAAAATGTCACAAGTTTAATATAAAGATACAACCCTACTAAGTTAATAGCCTATTGAAGCCATGGCTGGGTGATTTCATTGTGCATAATTATGTGTCACAATGGTAATAAAAGGAGTTCAAAAACTACTTACAACATATACCTAAAGATGCTGCGGTATCATGCATAGACTTTTATGAGAACTATGCTTTCATGGTGCAAAATGAAATACAAGATATGCATTGGTTCAATTTCTAGATCACTATTCTGGTGCATATTATGTATCAGTGGAACAAAGATTTTGAACCAATTGAACTTGGGTCTAGAATCTTAAAAGATATTCATTACTACATTTTTTATGAAAAGGAGCATGACACCCTTTTTGTCCAACATGCTTTCAAATTACAGTGGCTATTTATGAAGGAAAAGGGTTGTTTTCCTCAACATCATGTGGTGCGGTCTGATGAGTGTGCTAGTCAGTTCAAAAGCGCACGATCTTGCTTTTTTATATCAAGGTACCATAATGAAACTGTTTATAGTGAATTCATAGGGTGAATACACATTACGATGACCCCCTTTGAGACACTTTTGGGTCCAATATTTGGAATATATGTTGTACAATATTTTAGGGGAAATAAAATTTAAAGAGTAGGGACCTATGTAGCCTACCTTTAGTATTAGGGTACAGTCTTCATTTCAAAACCAACTTTAATGCAGTTTTTGCAATGAAAAGTGGGAAGCAAATCCCAGCTAATCTAATGCCTAGATTCTAGGCAATTGAGGCTAACACTCATCACTTGTTGGAAATGGTTGATATTTTTGGGTTAGTCTTTTGCAATTTGAGTTTATGACTCCAAGTGGTCAACTACTCGAAATGCGTGGTGAAACTTGATGTCATTCGAAACCTATGACACTTGATGTTTAGCGATGGTGTTGTGAAAGTCAATCTAGACAATGTTATTTTTGTAAGGTGAACACCAAGGTTTAACATTCACATTGTTCAATGTGAACCATTGTCAATTCTATTGGTAAGTTGTCAACTTTTTATCCTCCAACCATGCAAAGTTTAAAATTTGTTGAAGGTTTTCATGCATTAGTCAAGCTTATTAATCATCTTGTTACAAATTGATATTAAATAAGCTCCAAGGTGTAATTTTGAACCCATTTAGCTAATGGAAATTATTATAGTTCGACTATTCTGTTTTTTGTTTGCTATTAATGATTGTCGTAGAGCAATGCATCTTTGAGAAAGACATTTAGCGTTCTCCACAAAGTTTGACAAATTTCAATTCATTTTTTGGGAAAGTGTTTTACAAAATTTGTCTACAGAAAACCAAGAAGGAGTTATCTTTCTTGATTTGCGTTGTTGTTTGTCAAATTATCATGTAAGTTCATTTCAACCTAAACTCTTCCTTCTTGAGATTGCAAACTTTTGATTCCTTCAATGTTCATACAAAATAGAATATTAGGTTATACATCAATGTGTTAGACGAGTTTAGTTTGATTTCTATAGATATCTGAAGCTTTCATTTTACACTTTTGTGGCCTTTCTAAATTTAGATGTCACATCACTAAACAACTCTTGAATTATAATGTTTAGTAGGTCATTGCCCCAAACCTTGCATAGATATGAAGCTTGACAGTGCTAGGTTTTTGTTGTGGGGTGTTCTAACATCACCATGAAGAATAAACTGTCAAAAGACCAAACTATTAATGAAGATGAAACTGACACAACACAAACTATGGAATAATGGAAAAAGAGACCCTTGAAAATGTTGAAATCAAAATTAGCAAATTACTAAAGAACCAATCCCTTCCTGCAATTGATTTTCATGAATTCAAACAAAACTATGGGTTACCTAATGAAGGTGTCAACCCACATAGAATCAAGTCCAAAGATGTTGTGGAAGCAGAAGTGAGAAAGGTATTTGGGCTAACTAGGGGCAAGAGTGGCTACTCGTTTGTTGATTGCCATGGCCAAAAGGTGTTAGATAGGATAAAAGAGATTTATCCTATCATATACAATAAGGAAGATGTCCCCAAAAGCAAATTGATTACCAAGGAATTTGTTAAGGGGATAGTTACAAAAATTGTGAAAGGGAAGAAGGTGAGTTGGGCTAGATTTATTCATGAGACAAATGCAAATCAATGGTCAAAGTGGTCATCATGGATGGAAAAGTGTGTTGAGAAGAATGTTGCATTATTGGGTAAGACTATGTCAAAAGTGAAGATAGAAGATAGCATTAAGCGTTTAGTGAAGAGAAAAAGGGCAAATGGGAGGTTCTTGAAACACCCCCTATTGTGATAATGGGGGATATTAGCCCTTGGTTGGAAAAGAGAAAAATAAAAGTAGTTGAATTAATGAACATTGTGGGGATGGAAATAGAAAGGAGGAATTGATGGCTAAACTTGGCCACGTGAAAGTGGTCTTGGATTTTATGTAATCAACTATTGTTGCTACAAAGAAAAAACTTGAAGAAGTCCTTGCAACTAAAGATCATGTTGATCTTAATTAGAAAAAAATATAGAGGATGACATGTGAGTTTTATAGGTCCACAATGAATAAAATGAAGGTGGACTATGAGGATATTATGACAAAGGTTGAAGATTAGGAAAGTTGCATCACCAAATTTGTCTAGAAATAATTATTTCTGGAAATGGCTTTTGATGCACTAAATAATCAAATGTTGCTTTTGAAGAAAAGAGAGAAGGGGATATCTATTCACCTTCAACCTATGTGTAGTACAAAGGGTTCATTTGATCTCAACCTTAATTTTTTAAGGTAAACACGTGTATTATTTGTGCTTACCATTTTTCTTTTAATGATATCATTGTTTTTAGTTGTCGCCACCTCTACCACCCCTAGTGTGCAAACATTTGGTTTAGAAGTCATTCCCATTGTAAAGATCCCTTGTGTGGAGGTCTTGTACACCTAAATTGGTACAAGAGTTCTAGATTTGTAGAGTTTGATAATGAACTAGAAAAGAAGTATCTGGACTTGGATTGTGAGCTTGTTCAAACTATGGTTGCACAACAAAGACAAATTACTGCTATAGCTCATCTCCCTACCATGGGTAAGTTTCTTTCCTTGCAAATTTGAAGTTTGTGTGGCTTCTTTTCATTTTTCAAAGTTATGGACTCAATTGAAAGATCATAGGAAAAAATTTCATTATTCTTAATGTGACATTTATGTGATTTCTACTTGTCAAGTGTATACTGACAAGGGTGACAACATATAAGTTGTGGATTGGACTTATCTATTTGTGTTAGGTCCTTGAATTAATATTTAGAGTAGAAGGGTACCTTGTTCAAATTGTTTTGTTGTTTTGCATGTCTCCGTAGTCATATAGATAATGTTATACTATTCATGGGTGACTAATGAACACGCAAAGTTGATAGTATTTTGACAGATGTAATAAATCAGAATATTACTTCTATGTTGTAAGTATGCATGTTCCATTATACTAAAAGTTTCCACATCATATTATGCATACTAGTTATAATGTTGTAATAGACATGTATATTATGTTAGAATATCTAAGTGTATTTGATGTCACTCATGTATGTGGTATGATGTGATGTATGTATTACAACATGAGTTGCATATAATGTATATTGTATGTGGTATGATGTACATCTATGTAGTCTATTGTATGTGGTACGGTGTACACTATGTTTTTTTATGTACATCTATGTAGTCTATTGTATATGGTATGGTGTACACTATGTTTTTTTATGTACATCTATGTAGTCTATTGTATGTGGTTGGTGTACATTATGTTTTTTGATGTACATATGTAGTCTATTATATGTGGCATGGTGTACATTATGTTTTTTGATGTACATCTATGCAATCTATTGTATGTGGTATGGTGTACATTATGTTCTTTGATGTACATCTATGTAGTCTATCTAGGGTGTAGATTACATAAGGTTTTCAAAACAATATGTCTAGTATGTGGTAGGATCATTCATGATGTAAGTCTTCTCTAACCTATGTGGTGGTTCAATTACATTTGAACTATATGTGTTGTATTTGTTAACAAATAGGAGATCTACTCAAATGCAAACATAAATCTTTATTGAAAGGAAACTACAACATGATGCTCCCAACATGAAACATAACATCAAGAACTCCTCAAGGTTCTTGTCACATGAAATACACAAACTTGTGTAATGAAGAAAAGAAAGCCAAACCATCAACACCAAGGTATTTAACTAAAAGACCAAACCACAAATAACCAACTTAATATAAGTAATGAAAGTAATTCAACCTTGTGAAAGTAACCTAATTACTTTCCTACTCCAGTAATTAATGAAACCTAACTAGTTGAGCTTGAATTCTCAACACTCCCTCTCAAGTTCAAATCCACTTTTAGTACAAACTTCTTTAGTTTGTCTATACTTAAAGCCTTTGTGAAAATGTCAGCAACTTGATCTTCGGTATTAACATGAATGAAGTTTATTTCTTTTGCTAGAACTTTTTATCTAATAAAATGGTAGTGCGCCTCAATGTGCTTTGTCCTAACATGATAGACCTTTGTACTATAATGTATATATACTACATAGTTTGTGTAACATTATATATTTTTATAACAAACATGGGTACTAATTATATGTGCATATGAACTTGTACTAACAACACAAAACAAATGTTTAATACTACGTAACCAACCAAGTCTATAGCAACAAAACTTGTATTAAATATATGTCATGTGTTGTTACTTGCATATAGTACTATGAGTTATATGAGATTTATTAATACAACTCTCATACCTTACATCAACAAACATTATAATAACTCTCATGCCCTATAACAACAAAACATATTTTTCCTATGCTTGCATTAATTTCACTTGAACACCCAAATAAGGCTGATGGAAATGAAGCTTAAGGAAGCAACCTTGTGCATAATTCATCATAGGTGCATACATTGAATAATATTGTTGTTGTGACAACAAGTGTAAAATAGAAAGCTAAATAATTGTTGTCTAGATAATTTGGGCAATCATATGGTGTTACCTCAAATGATACCTATTTTTGAATTGACATGCATAAATACATCTTCATGTTTTTGGTATAGCTGTGAATTTTACCTTTGATATGAAAAATAATTTTCCAAATTAGCCACCTTTAACATGGATTAATACATAGCCAAATTAGCTTCACCTTTGATATGAATGACAAAACCAAATAGAAAACCAAACAAATGGCACATTGTGGTTTATATTAATCATGCATGAAATGTACATCATGCATCCAAAAAAATGTGTTTCTAGCCAACTACATGTTCCAAGCTTGTTTTAATAACCTCAAGTGTCTCCTTTGATAATTGATAAACTACATTCCCACCTTTCACCCTATGGTGGGCTAGTAGCATATAAAACTTATAAACCAATACCAAATCAACATCTATAAATGCTACTTGAAAGTTGGAAATGTATACATAACTAAACTCACCACATCCCCACTTCTAGTAATAAGTACTAACTAGAACTTGATCACCAACTTAAAATTTGCCATTGGGTGAAAACACATTAAACCCCCTAAAAATTGTAATTGCAAGTATAATCTTTCTGCAATTAAAATATTTGGTAACATATGGAGATCACATCTTGGATTATTTTTACTTTTTTTTAAGATATTTGATTAGCTTTAAACTTAATCTAATCAATTATTTTGAAAATTCCAACAAACATTGAAGAATTTGAATGTACAAAGTATATTTGTGACCAAATAATACCCATCATAGAGTTTGAAAATTTGAATATGTAGTTAAAAAATAGGGTTATTGATGGAATTCTTGGGTGAAATTTTTTTATGGTGTACAATATTGATATGCATCAATTAAATTTTAAAAATAAAAATTTAAAACTTTCAAATGAAATTCCATTAAAAAAAATTCATTTTTTTAGCAATGAATGCATAATAATGTTTTCTTTTTAGGAAAAAACCACTACCATATAAAAAGAAGAAAATTTTATAGATGGGCATTGCATTATTTTTTCAATTTCTTTTTGTTTGGTAATGTTTCATGAATCACAAACATGAGGCCCTATGGCCATTAAAAAATTGTAAGTTATATATTATGTGTACATTGATTTTATTCAATTCTCTTCATCTAATCATTGGATCAAGATTAATTTCAACTCAAAATGAACTTTGAGTTCCAAAATGTTGTTGTGAATATTCTAAAGTTTTTTTCTTGTGTTCAGGTTAACCAAAGGATGCCATCAAGATTTTTGTTTACTACATACTATAATATTTGTTATACATCACCTTTTAAAAACAAAAGTGGCTCACCTTTAATGTGATTTCACCCCGCCTAACGCACTCCCAACTCTTTGAAGAACTCAAATGTGAGCCCAAATATAAAACAACGAAAGAGGGAGGAGTCGGGGCACACTCCTTAGCTCACAACACTTGGAGGGGTCGAGGGGCATGTTGGAGCTCCGGGATGGGACTAAGAAAAGTTGACAAGCTTCACTCATTCACACGGGCTTGCACACAACCCACACAAAGTGGTTAGTGCATAATTGGAGCACCCTTGGTGCTAGGACGAGCCACAGGCAACACGGACACACTAGACTCACCACGGCCCAGACTTGGGGGAAGGCACCACCTTCCCCTTTACAGTATACTCTATGGATGGCCACGGAGCCTACATCCAAATGGCTTTTCTTTCCCGAGACTCCCAAGTGGGAGTCTCGAAATCACGCCGATTGGGACTCCTGCAACTTTGGAGCCTCAAAACTTTGCGAGCAAATCTCAGATCGAGATGTGATCTAAAGTAAAGTTGTAGCTCTCGGCAAGAGCTTTCCAACAGTATGTTGCACACCCTCTGTAACCAAGTAAATCGGGTCGATTCTCAACTTTTTCTAGTCGGAAGTCAAACTGGTAGTTTGACTCCCGGCCCTTATTTTGGCCATACCTTGTGTTTTAAATGTCCAAATGAACAATGCGAACCCATTTTAGACATTTACGTTTCAAGACATTTTCGATGATATAAAAAACGTCACAAGCTATTGAATTTTGACCCCTAAAATCGCTCTTTGAAGTTTCAGGAGTCCACCGGGACTCCATCTCCCAAAGTGGGAGTTGCTTGGGAGTGTGAGGGTTCACTCCTTCATACTCCCTCACACTTTCTTACATTCCCAGGAGTATGTGATGTGAATCATGGGCTTCTTTTTGGTCCGCACCCTTGCGCCCTCTTTGCCTTGACTCCCGGGCTCCTTCTTGGCCCATAACCTTGCAACCCTTTTACCTTGGTCGTGAGCCCAAAGCTAGGGTTGCGACACCACCCCGTGAACAAGTAAATGTTTCTTGCACAACATATTTGGGCTTTTGACATTATAAAATATAGAAGTCAACATCCTCATCATTACCTTCTTCAACTACAACCATAAAATTCTCACTAATCTAGAGAAAATCTCGTAGAAACTTTCCATCAATTGGGCCATCCACTCCAAGTTCTCCATCTTCCTCCATGTTTCCATGCACAAATTGTGTGTCTTTGGGTTGTAATTTGATAAGTCTCCATTGTTGGACATGATTTTGATTCCCACAATTGTGCCACTCACTTTCAAGACAAGCAGCATAGAAAAAGGCAAGAGGCCTCACCATGAACCTTGTTGGATCAAAAGGGCAAAAAACATGGATGGAATGGAATTCCTTTGATCTTGGAATATTGTCACAAGCATGTGGGTTGAACTTGCCAACTTGCATCGGATGCACGTTCTAAAAAAATCTAGGTACAATTGATCAAGGGGTGTCATATGAGCTAGATGTTCAAGTGGACATTGTGCTAGTGAGGAAATTAACACAATCTTGTGCATTTTGGAGCCTCCTATTTAGATTCTAACGTTGTTCCATCTTCAAGGCCCTTTTCATTATAACACCTACACCATCCCATTCCCCTTTCCCATGTCCTTGCCAAAAAAACTCTATCTCATTTTGCACCCATTAGTGAATCCTAGATACCTACACACAAAATACATGACTTTATAACCCTTAAACTAGCCTGTGCACCTATTTGACCATACCCAATGTTGGGTAGGTCTAATTCCCTGATCTAACAACCATTATTAATGCTTCATGAAGCAATGTTGTACAAATAATGTATCATGTTCCTTGTCATCTAAAATATAGAAGTAAGTTTCTTTGATAATTTTCCTCTCATCAATCCTTGGTCCACTCATTAGGTCAACCCTAAAGGTGATATGTACTAAAATTGTAACCTGAAAGGAATGCTAACGCATTGATTGAATTTCATTTTGGATCTCAAAGGTATAGTTTTCTATGAAATCAATGTGGGAAAAGATAGTATCTTGAGGCAATAAATCCATAAAAATTCTGCATTGGGAATCCTACCATCTTGCAACAAAATTATGTTTGACAAACTTTTGGATGTTTAGGTGTAAGTAGGTGAGGAATATGGAGGATAATGTTTCTTTGAAACATTATCTTACCCTTTTTTGGGTCTACCATCTTCATTCATTCCTATGACCTTTCGTTGGAAACATTTCCAAGATAATTTTCAATCAATGGAAGGCAAAGACTCATGAGGACAAGTGGGAAACTTCTTCTCAACTTCACAATCAAGACACTCTCCCATGAAACACTCTAACTTGTGTCATTCTTGGAATTTTGGTTTTGGGCATAGACATAAACTTCCCACAAAGGAGTCACATCTTTGTAAACCTTCATATGGGCTTGACAATCTGATGTATCTTGATCAATACTCATAGTACATATATATAGTCACAATTGCACAAATTGGCAAGATGTGCTCCTTGGGTCAAAACACATATTTAGAAGCCAAAAAGGGCATCGAATGTTAGACTTAATTAGTCAAAATCAAACATTTTATTTTTTATTACCATTTAAAACCATAGTAATCATGGCAAGTTAGTCATTTTTCCCTCATATGAATGTCAAAGAACTTAGAGTAAAAATTCATTTGATATAATTTTAAATTTTGGTTTTAATTTAGCATATTTGAAAATGTACACCTATTATTTTAGATGGAGTTAATTTTGCAAAGGATTATCAAAAGGATTCATATAATAAATAAAAAAATTGTTGAAAAAAATATAGACGATAAAAACATATTAGCCACACTCAAAAAGCATTCATACTTTTAAAAACATGGAATTCTAAGATTAAAAATTCAAAGAATGTTTAAAAATTGCTTTAGAATTTTAGAGTTTCAAGAGTCTTTCACCACGTATAAATGGGTTATAATGTACATGATGTATGAAAAAAAATTATAGCTTGGAGTATAATAAAACTAAAGAATGTGACGACTTAAAATTTTGATCATTTTTCAAGATGAAACATTGAATCTGTAAAGAATTTGCACACTTTAAAAAATTCATATTTATTCAATAATGACTAACAAAAAAATGTAATGCATTGGGGAACATTTATATATTTTTTACAATAAGTTACAAAAAATTTCATTCAAAAATTCATTTGCATGTAAAAGTTCTTTTTGGGAAAAAGGACTTGCTGTCATTTTCCAAAGTAATCCTTTTGGTTCCTAGTTATAGGTTTTGACCCCCTTTTGTATGCCCTTCATGTTGTTCAATCCTTGTTTCAACATGTCAAGTTCTACATGGTATTTACAACAACGCACGTTTCCATCCTTGCATGGCTTCACAAAGTAAGGCTTCAAAACTTTAAATGGCCTCTGCCCAATGTTGACATTTGGATGAGCAAGTTGAAATTATAGAAAAAAACTAGTCTACACCTTGTTAATGCAAAAGATCCAATCATTGAACTTCTTATTGTGGGCCAAAGAATTTGAAACCTTCTTTAAAGACAACAACATACATCCCATTTAGAGATCTCAACATAGAAGATTTTGTTTTTGTGATGTTGAATGATCTTGAACTTGTTCTTATGTGGATGGAAAAATAACACAATGATATTGCCAAGGATGACCACAATGAATTTTTTTAAATGTTCATGGTCTAGTTGTGGGTTCCAATGAAAAAAAGATAAAAGATGATGAACAAAGTTTATATGAGGATTATTGGAATGGCAAGTGGAAATGTAATTTAATAGATCTAGAGCAATGGCTCAACATCTTAGTTGTTCTTTTTTTATTTCTTATTCGGAAAAATACAATTGAAAAAATCAAGTTCCTATTACTACTAATTGTGTTACACCAATTAAAGTCAATCTTGATGCTACCAATGCATCAAGTAATTTATGAAGGATGTTGATGACTTCAATAAAATATTGGTGACCTATTAATGTTTTTTTTATCCTTTAATTTTTTTCATTATCATGTTTGTATTTTTTGTGCATGGTCACACATCCAATGCAATAGGATATGTTAAGAAAGATGTATGTATTACGTTTTGAAATGTTTAAATATTTATATTTGTATCTATGTGTTATGTATATACATATGTATTTAAACCTAACATAAAGAAAAACACTTGAAACCACTAGGTGCAATATTCCTTTCATGGTATATAAATTTCAAATCTATTAACTATGTTTATAGTCTATTTGATAAATTAAATGAGTGAAATCAAGATAATTTGTACATACTTGTATCTTTGTTTCTCTATTTTTAAATTATAATTTAAAAAGAAAACTTCCAACCTTTCTTTAGCATCCCAAATCAAATGGATTTTTTATCTTGGGCATCTCTAATGGGCTCATTAGAGCTTCTTAAAACAATTTGTGTCATATTATCATTTGGACTTGAAAAAGTATCCCAAAAATATCTCAAAACTTACATAATTTTCATACAGTTAAGGATGATTTTAACTATGAAAAAAAATTCCATTTATAAAAAATTAACATTAAAATATTCACCACATCAATATTGAGGTGCTTGGAAAAAAAAATATTTGCAAAAGAAATTCATGTAGTTTCAAAAACATGATTTAAACATGATTTTTTGTATACTTTAACATGTTTTCATTGAAACCTAAGATAATATAATATTGTTTGTTGACTAGAAGGTGATTGAATACCAAAATGTGGTCCCAAAATTTTTGTTTCAATATGATGAGGTTTATAAATGTTTAATTTCTTTCATTGTGTATTGATTTGATTTAAAATTGAATCCCATCATATTCAAATGTTTTATGTTGTTCAAATATTTATTTCAAATAATTTGTGTATTGATGTTATTTTTTGGTTGTTGTTGGTGGACATTGCCATGTCTACTTAACAATAAGCTTGTTTAAACATATTTTTAAATGATGTTCATGTTTCAAATGACCACAAATTTCTTAAATTTGATGGCCACCAAGTGGAGTTCAATCCAATCATTAGGTTGAATAAAATCCTAAATTAATAATTTATTTTTAAATTAATTAAAATTGTTGTTAAATGTCATGTTAAAGAAAGGTTGTCCAAGGTAATGGATGAAAAATCCATCCTTGCTCATAAGATGTGTGTGACTACCATTATGATTGGATGCCATGTGGAAGTCACATGATGTCTTTTGCGATTATCTTTTGCCACTTGTCCAATGTGACTATAGGATTTTAAAATCACATGTTTCATTTATGACTAAAATTCCAATGTCTTGTAAAATTAAAATTGCAATCATTAATTTGTAAGTTTCTCGTTAATGTCAATTGACCTAATATGTTTTCAATGCTTTAATCACACAATATCATGCTATTAATTTTAACAAACTTGTTTTATGGTTTATGATCTAATTGTATTCTTGAACTTGTTTAGATGTTTGAAAATTGATAGATCAACCAAAAAAGTTGGAAAAAGAAAAATAAAAAGAAATGTAGACGTTCAACAAATGCAATCACACGAATATGATCCATAGTGTAACTAGTGTTTGGTTTTTCACATTGTAAGGTCAAAATTTATATTAGTTTTGCAAGTCTTTAATTTTTTCAATGTATTAATATGTGAAATAATTTGGATTGAATCTAATACTTATGGATCACTCAAAAGCACACATAAAATGTTATAACCAATGGGTGTTTTTTTTTAAAAAAATTTAGAGGAACTAAACCATCTTCAAGATGACATACTTATATGCAATAATTGTTCACACCTAATTTACATAATGATATAATTTTTCATGATAAAAAACTGTATTTTAATCCATCACCTTTTCTAACTGATTGCAATTTGCTACATCATCTTGGTAGCACCCCCACCTAGTTCTTAAGCAGTCAAAAAAATAATCATCCAAAATGACAAGGTTGTCTCCTATTATCTGATTTGCACCTTAATGCCTTTACTTTCTTACATTGGTGTTCTTATTATCCCAATTGGAATAATTAGCAATTCCTACTGCACAAAGATGGATTCTTTGCCTTCATAGAAATTATAGCTATTCCTCCTAATCAAGAGCTAGGTTTCTTGTTAATATTTGGAAAAGAAAAGCGCAACAGCAGACCAAACCTTTCTAATTTTAGCATGTCTAACCCCAGCCAAACAAAATTAATTTTTAAAAAAATGAAAATCGAAATCTATACACTTGGATTTGGGGGCTGAGTTTGAGTCCAGTTTTAGCTACAGGTCGATTCTTGGGTTTGGGTCCAATTTTAGTCAATCCCAGGTCTAGATCAAATTCTAGCTGGAGTTTGGTTCTTGGGTCCATATCCAGTTTGGAGGTTGAGTCAGATTTTTGGTTGCAGTTCTTTGTTTTCAAGGTTAAAAGCTGGTAGTCCAACGAGTAGGAACAGGCCCAAAATCTGGAACCAGGAATAATGGTTACAATGAGGATTGATCAAGAATTTCTTCTTAAGGTCACACTCTTTGAGTTGTTTGAAACCTTGCTCCCACATATAACACATTTTCCATGTTATGTTAGCAGGAACTTACGAGATGCTTTCTGATAGTTTTAACTTACCATTATTGGCCTTTCTGCAGACATTTAAGATTTCATTTCGATTGGATGTCAGCTACGACCCTGTTTCACATTGAGTTATCATTGCTTGACACCAAGGATTCCACATCATTTTTGCTAGCTAACATTCTATAATGTGAATGCAACACGGTTTGGGATTTTCAAACCACTGACTTATAGATCACATCCAGTTACAACTTACCACCAAGTCTCTCATTGGTTAGTATCGAACTCACGTGAACTAGTCCAGTAATAGTTCAATAACAGCAATTGAGTAATGGGTCCCAGTCGTTCGCACACCTACATCTGCCGACACAATCGTGCCCATTGTTCAATGCTAATTTATTTATGGAAGAGTAACGGCCCGTCCCTCCTGCCTGCAGATTGAACCCCTATTGGTTAAATTATAAGTTCTAGATCATTGCAAAGTTTTCAACGCTATTGGTAATCAGGTGTACAGGCACATTTTAACCAGTGTAGTCCGGTTCTTCCTTTTTGAGAGAACCTCTGTTCCAATCCTGACTTTTTAAAATTTATGTGACGGTTCTCCAGGTACAGGTTGGAGCCAGGTTTTTCCAAAATTTGAACCCTTTCATTCCGGTTCTATCACATTTTTTCGAATTCAAGAACCTCCAAACCCGGTTTTTGAACTGGACCAAACCGGGTGCAGTTCTATATACACATACACACTCCCCAATGCTATAGATTGTGTGAGTACAAATTTTATTACAAATTTAAAATAGGGGTCTATGTACATACAGAGTTGAACAACTATTAATAATTAATAATTAATTACAAAGTTCAGTCTATTTATTAACTTTTGAAAAAGGTCAACTTTTTTACATATATATCATTACCTTGTTTAAAAATATTTTTTCACAATTCCAAATCTAGCAAAACATTTTTTCCATGGTTCGGTTCTTGTGCCGGTTCCAACAAGTTGATGTCAACTTGGGTCCAGGTTACAAGAACCTGACCCTCAACCACCGGTTTTTACCCTTTAAACCGGATACCCTCACAGCACTGGATTTAACTCATGGAAGATGGCAAGATGTTGCTCTAGTCATTGCACGAAATCAGCTGGTTGGGGCAAAGTAATTGCCTATTTTGAGAAATTTATCCCCCAAATGCTCTAGATTAGAAAGCCTGCGCAAATTCTAGGGTGAAGCAACCCCATTCTGTTAAAGCCTGTGGCCGAGGTCCATAATGAGCATAAAGAGTTGCTGTGATTTCTTTTCTTTTTCTGTGATACCGCATGGTCCTGTCAGTATTGACACACACCTGTAGAAACAATTATTTTTGGGGTGTCAAAGTACTTGAACACCTCACGTTCTGTCTTCCAAGTTTTCAGCACAGGGAGTGCTGAATGTTTTTGACAATTTCAATGCTGGTAAGTAAGTGAGTGAAAAAAGATGAGGTTTTGAGATAAAGAAAGAACCACAGACCCAAGAAGTTTTTTTTCATTATTAGTCAAAGTTAATGTAAAATATCAAGAGAAATTCCCCCAAATTTTCAACTAAGCAAATATGAGTTAATATGTGTCAAATCTGACATCAGAGGAGGGTAGGGTACGTGGCTATGAGAAAACATGGCAACAGAGAAAGCAAGAAAATCGGGGGTACTTCAAAAATTGAAAAGCCCACTCTGGCAGGCTGAGCGGTCCAGTTTTCAAAAGCCCGCTCCAAACAGTGGAGGAAAAAATACTCCATGTAAGATGCCCTCAAGTTACACTAAAACATCCAAGCAAGCCACTCTGACATTCTTGGTGGATCAAGTCATGCTGGAGTATAACAACTTAAAACAAAGTCCGGTAGATGATGATGCTGTTTATTCCTCTTGTTGGCTGGAATCTTAGAAAGTACAGTAGTCGAGATTTTGGTCTTGTCTTCTGCAAAGTCAAAGGTATGAAACCATAAGATACAGTTCTACCAGACATCGCTTTTTGACTTTATCTTAGAAATCCATACTTTCACGTTGGTAGGGTAGATTGGCTCATCACCAATTACCTGCCTACGACCAAACATTTCGGCAGATCTTTCTCAATTCTTCTTCATTTTGAGGGATTTAAAATGTTGTAGGAGCGCCTTCTCAAGCTTTACAAATCATCTTTGAAAAGAAAAGCCAAGGGACCAACCAAAAAAGAGCAGTAAAAAACATATGTTTTTTTAATTGCCAAACACTTTTTTTTTTCATTTTTTTAATTTGACCCCTCTAACTTTTGAACCTCATAACTTTTTTATTTCTTATTTATTTTAAACAATTTCAAGTGCTGTAGGAGCACACCTGAAGTTTTACAAATCATCTTTGAACTCTAATAGCAATAGAACAACATACAAGGAAGTTTTTGGGTTTTCGGGAATTGGCCTTTGCAACATTGGATGGTTTCTTTTTTTTGAGTTCTTGACCCCTTCTACTTTGGGGGGTTGTAACTTTTTCAATTCTATTCCATTTTTTATGATTTTTAGTGTGACAAATTTGCCATTAGAAGAGGTTCAAGTTTTGTTTGGACACAACAAACAACAAAGCCTTGCCCTTGGATCTAACTTGCCTTTAACACTTAAATGTTTGGTCATTGATTGATTTACCTTAGAATGCTTTCAAAAAATGGGACTTGAGTCTTTTTTTTAAGCTTGGTAAGTAGTCTTTATTTTAATGGAAAATTATTACTAGATTTTGACCTAGATTAGGAGGCTCCTACCATTACACTTGAAAAATCAAGCTTTTTCTTGACAAAATTGTCTAAAGGTTAGCACTCAAGCTACCTTTTTTGTCAAAACTCATATTAAAACTTAAACCCTATTGTCGCATGTGATGAGGTTATAAACATCACGATAGCCAAATCGTGCAATCTTGGGCTTCAAGTTTGCCAATGCCTTAAGCATTGCTTGCTCCTTCACCAAAACCCCGTCTATAGTCACAATAGTGGTTGTTGATGATTGTTGTAGTCGAAAGGGACTTGTTTGTCATCATCATTGTTTGATGTTGATCAAAGATTGCCATTGATCAATTTTTTGTAGTTACAATTATATAAAATCTTTGAAATGACTAATAGAATTTTGCAATTGAACCCTAAAGCCTTCTAGAATCCGAAGCTTGAAGCTTGTTGCTCCATTCAATGCATTCAACATTGTGCATGAAACACACAACAAATATTATAAAAGATTTGGTTTTCAAGGATGGAAATTGTAGAATTGAATGTTGATGCCTTGAAAGCATCAAAAGTTAGTGATGGAATTTTGTATTTAGAATTTATATTTGATTTCCTCTTTGCTTACAAGTTGTAATGTCCAAGGCTTGCCATAGCTTAAAGCTTTTGCTTTGTTGTGCAACATGCGATGTGTATGCCCATAGCTCTAAAGTTTGGAATGTAAATTTTGTGTGCAATGTGCATCACGATTTATTGTTGCATTGTGACGTTTGTGCAATGTGTACCTTCAAGCTTCAATCTTGTGTGATTTGCAATGTTGATGCTCATTGCTAAAGGGTTGGTGACATAATCAAAACTCAAGACTTTTAGAGATGTTGAAGGTTGGAGCTTTAATTATAAAGTTTTTCCTTCTTTTGCACTCTTGCATAGCTTGGTGTTGAATGTTCTTGCATCATGATACCTAATTCCTTTCATTTTAAGTTCAAGTCTTGGAGCCATTGAGTTATTGGAACATTTCGATTCCCAATTATGTTGTTTCCCTTTTTGTTAATCTTGAATTTTGATACCTTTTGCTTAAATCACCTTAAAAACCTAGAGCCATCACAAACCCTAAACCTTATCACTTTTTTAAAAAAATTCAACAAGTTGTCAATATTAGTTTGTTTATGTGGTTGTTTCTACAAGTTGTTTATGATGGTTGGCAATTGTTGGTGGCTTCTATAGCTTACTATGCTCTTCTGTTCAAGAGCTTCTGACCAGGTTTTGCTGCTCTAATCTGCCACATTTCATCAACAAGCTTCTTTAAAAAAAGTTATTGTAGCCTAAATTCACACACTATCTCATATATATTACAACTTTCAATAACCAAATATACAACCTTTCAAAGAGGAAAGATCCCCATGTGTCGTACTTTTTTATTTTGGGTCTAGACATTTAAAATCTGCCAAGGAATATGATTGTAGCCACTTAAGTTGCTAGCTCAAGCACACAGTTGCCATATAGGCCACTTCCAAGAATCCTTTGAATAAAAGCTGCTGCTAAGTTGTAACTTATGTAAACCGATTTCTGGACCTACGATGGACACTCCTTTGTTGAATATTTATTTATTTAAAAATTGAGGTTTGGTTGCTGGCAGTTTGAAATTTAAATTTTTAGAATTTTAACAGTTGAGGAATAAGTATGCAAACTACAATTTGTCACCTTGTTACATAGTAATTGGGTACATTGGGTTACAATTACTACAGTGTATTATTACTATAGTACATATTATATGTGCAATGAAGTTGAGATTGTTTCAGCACGTATGATTTGTTTTCGTGAAATTTTGCAAAAGTTGAATTTCAAAATTAAAAAGAATATTTTATCACATATTTCCTGTTCTTTTAAAGGAAAAACTTTTGAGATTGTTTTTTTTTTTGGAGAATATCTTACCACATTTGCACACACAGTTTTTAATTTTGGGGTAGTTTCTCAGCAGTTTTCTACAGTTTGGGTCCAATTTTTTACAAATCTATTGTCAATTAATGCTAAACCTTTTTGGGGATGATCCTTACTGATGCTACTATGTACACAAGATTGAAAAAGAAAAAAGAAAAGACATCCCTCAAGTCCAAGTTTAACTTGCAGATTCTGTGGGAAATTATGGAATTTAAGCTAATTCCAACCTCTTGCTGGGGGAAGTAATTAGGTTGGATCCAGGAAGCATGTTGCTAATTTTTTTGATAATGCACAAGGTTCCACAGTTTCACTTGTAAGGTTTCTTGCCTCATTCAAATGTCCTCAAATGCTGCAGACCAACGTTCTTTTAATAACAAAATTCATGCCAACTGACTTTATTTTTGTGAAAAATGTTTATAAAAGTGTTTTCTCGGGTTTTCTAATTGCCAAATTTTGACAAAATCACATTTTTGTACAAAATCACCAGACTCTACGTTTGGTACCAGCAGGTAGCCGACAGATGGATGCTCAAAGTTTCTTACTTTCATTTTTTTTTTATAGCCAAATTTGTCTAAATTGTGCCATGGATGATCACCACTGAAGCTAAATTGTAAATTTGAAAAACGAAGAGAAAAGAAAACATTGTTGTTGACTAGTGTTTTTGTTTTGGGCGAATTTTCGCAATCTGGCGACAAAAAAAAAGGGCTGGCAAATCCAACAAAGGGATTTTTGAGATTTTAAAAAACAATTCGCCATATCTTGACTAAAAAAACTTAGAAGTGCCAGATTTAAACAGGGTGTTCTTGTAGGTCTCCAGAACTAGGCAGGATTCCAAAAAAGATCTACTAGTCCACCAGGACAGTCGCCATTTAATGCTGAGGATCCTAGCCAGTGCACTTACGTGAAGAATTTGAAAAAAAAAACACCGTTGTTAACATTCATTCATTCATTTAATTTATTGTTAGAGCTCAATTAATTGTAAGAGCTAGGCCCCCTAAGATTTCTGGAAATCGTAGATCACTGCTTTTATTTCCAATTTTGTGATGTTGCTTAAGCGGTGAATATCCATAAGAAAATGTAGTCAAAATTGGTGATATTCAAAATATGAAAGTTGAAAATTCTTAAGCACCCTGTTGTGTAAGAGCAGTTGTGATTTTTGGCGATTTAAAAATACATATATATAGTTTGTTGGTTTTTTTGTCGAAAAACAGGGCATTATCTGTGGATTATTGCTCTCCCAAAACAGTTTTGACAAAATGGCGAAAATTCGTCACAAAACAATCACGGATTATGTTATTTGTTATAATCTCTCTGAAACTATAAGTGGCACTTAAGTAATTCCAGAGTTCAAGCCCCACTTTTGTGCTGCCGACTCCTACATATTATTTGGGGAAGTAGCCTCATGACATGCACTTTGGGATGCGGAGGCAAGGGTGGCCCACTGCACTATAAGCCACATGTGACCAAAATGAGGGAAAAACACATGTTCCAAAGGTGCACACGAGACAAGGAAACCTTACTAGTTTGTTTGGAGGAGGAGTCCAAGGGTAGATGTTCTGTGTAGCAATAGAAATGATTGACCTTCTCCATTATAGTAAAAACTAATAGCCCCTTCCAGAAAGCTTCATGCGTATTTGGCGGTAACCTTACAAAGCCAATTTCTTCGTCCACAAAAGGCCACATGGTCTATCCTCCCCCAAAAGAAAATAAAAACTGGGTGTATTGGGTGAGCAGAATCTCTATCCCCAACTCTGTTCATCACCCCTATTTTTTTCTTTTGAATCACACCACCAGACATGACGTGCCAGGCCATTGGCATGCCCAAGTCAAGCTCACTTGGAGAGAGGGCCAGCATAAATTTCAACCTGCACAGGAGTGGGCTTCAATTGAAGCCAGAACCTTTTTGCTGTCCCAGGGTCCTAGACAGGGACTACACCACTAAGCCATCACCTCCGGACCCAGGGTTTCTTTTTCCAATTTTGTGATGTAGCCAAGGTGGCTGTCATCTTGAAAGTGATTTAGCCAAATTTGGCCACATGTACTAATATGGAAAGTGGAAAAAATCAAAATATTTCCATATTTTGGCCACCTACTGGAACTAATAATAAAAATCTGGCGATTGATAGAATTTTTTCGAAATCTGGCGAATTTGGGCCATTTTTTCCATGAAATTCCTTCACATAGTTCGAAATCAAGTAGGGATTTGGCGAAAATTCGCCAGCAAAAGAAACGCTGTAGACTGGGCCTATCGGAAAAATCACGAGTTGCAGTCCACTGGCAAAAGAACGTATTGTACAAATGGTCTATCCGAAACCAACAATCGGTAGAATCAGTCTGTAGAGTGATTACCATGAGCCTGTGTGAAATCAAATTCCTGGAGCATATGTTGTAAAACACTTGGAAGATGCGTGGAACACATGAAGCATAGTGTTTTATTTATTTATAGTTTTTCAATGTTGTCAGAGTGGCGATCAATAATGGCAAGATTTAGTCACTGTTGACTACAGACTCTTACAGAAGGTTTTTTTCAAAATTGGCTACCAACTAAATCTGGATTTTTTTTATTAAACAAATTCGAAATCTGGTGAATGTAGGTCATTTTTTTCCTTCAAAAGATCCTTTGTTGTTTTCTCTGGACGTTTTTTTTTTGGGGAAAAATGGCGAAAATTCGGCACAATGAAAAACTGAAGATGCAGCATGATATTTTCAATTATAGAATATATTTAAAACTAAATTTAATGAAAAAATCCCCTTATTGTAGAAAATTTCCCATCATTTGAGATTGTGAACTCAAATTATGTAGAGACAAGGGCTAATTGTATCATGTGCTATGAGATTTTTGCCCAACCTAATCACTAATTAGGACCAATCAAGTGATTAGAATATCTGTACAACCCCACTGGATAAAATAACCCCCAAATTCAATCTACCCGAACTTATTGACACCAAAACAGCCCTATTTTAATTAATCTACGTCAGGGACCCAATTGATTGAAGTAAAAGAAAACTGCAGACCCTTGATGCTTGGAACTTGACCTACTAAAAGGTGGGTTACCCCTGAGCACTTGGGCTGTGGCTTATAGTACCCCACTTCTAATCAACTGAAACATGGCAAAGCCCATGAGCCATGCTTCAAGAGCCTTTGTTAGAACCTGCTCCCACAGGGAGAGGGACTGAGGCGCATTGGGGGGGCGGGGCGGGGGCCGTGCCCCCCGTTCGCCGCGCCCCCCCCCCCCCACACCCCACCCGCCCACAGCCCCCGTCACACACACCCCCTGTTATCTTCCTTTCTCCTCG
>Ga0116229_10002392_pt1 | contig 30275 bp, 20 predicted proteins | sample S1TSphgellanicum_3_FD_87313 | JGI IMG/M metagenome (GOLD analysis project Ga0116229, IMG submission 87313) | Host-associated microbial communities from peat moss isolated from Minnesota, USA - S1T2_Fc - Sphagnum magellanicum MG | ecosystem: Host-associated > Plants > Peat moss > Unclassified...
CGAGCAGCACGCCGCCAACGAGTGCCGCCGTCGCTTCGAGGATTCTCCCGACCTTCTCGCCGGGGGTGGCACCGGCACCCGCGCGCCCCGCGTCGAGATCGACTCGAGCGGCCGCCGGATCGTCGTCGGAGGCGTGCGTGAGGTCGATGGTGCTCTGTGGGTCGTCGATGCGCACGCGGTGCACGCCCGATCGCAACACCGCCAGCATCGGGTACTGAAACAGAAAGCCGTTGACCGCATCCTCGGCGAGTCTGCGCTGGATCGCCCCCTGCAACGCCCTGCGCGCCGGCTCGTCCACCGTTTCGTCGAGTTCGGCGAGCAGCGCCTTGAACGCCGCGTTCGAGTAGCCGAAATAATAGTCGTCACGCGCGTAGATGTCGTAGTCCAACGGCTCCGCGTGCGCCACGATGGACAGATCGAAGTCGTGATGCGTGAACACCTGGTCGAGCCACTGGGCCCACTCGAGGTTCTCGATCTTGACCCGGATCCCGACGCTCGCGAGCTGTGCCGCGATGATCTCGCCGCCGCGGCGTGCATAGGAGGGCGGCGGCAGCTTCAGCGTGGCGGAAAATCCGTCGGGGTATCCGGCCTGCGCGAGCAGCGCCCTCGCCTTGCGCACGTCATGGGGATAACGACCGGTCAGGTCGACATAGGCGGGATTGGTCGGCGGGAAGTGACTGCCGATCGGCGTGCCGAAGCCGAACATCGCTCCCTCGATGATGGCACCGCGATCGAGCGCATAGGATATCGCCCGGCGAACGGCGAGATTGTCGAACGGTGCGCGGCGGTTGTTGATGCCGAGGATCGTTTCGCTTTCGGTCGACCCGACGAATACCGTGAAGCGCGGATCGGCTCGAAATTGGGCGATGCTCTCGGGCGCGGGATAGTTCACGAAGACATCCACGTCCCCGGCCATCAGCGCGGCATACGCGGCCGTCGGATCGGCGATGAACCGGAACACGACCTTGCGCAGCGGAGCGGGTTCGCCCCAGTAATCGGGATTTCGCTCGAGGACGAGCGAATCGCCGCGATTCCAGTCCGCGAAGCGAAACGGTCCGGTGCCGATCGGCCGCAGCACATCGCCGGCCGCCGTTCGCGGCGCCACCATGACGAAAGCGCCGAGCGCGAGGGACTGCAGGAGTCCGCCCGACCGCCGTCCGAGCGTGATGCGCAGGCGGTCCGCGGCGAGCACGTCGATCGAGCGGATCGCCGCGAGCCGTGCCCGTTGCGGATTCGTCGGCAGCCGCGCCCGCTCGAGCGCGAATTTCGCGGCCGCCGCGTCGAAGACCGAACCGTCCTGAAAGCGCACGCCGTGCCGCAGCTCGAGCGTGTACTCGAGCGCGTCGCTCGAGATCTCCCACGACTGCGCCAGGGCGGGCGTCACCGACCCGTCGGCCGCGAAACGCACCAGGCCCTCGTAGAGGTTCCCGCACAGCATTTCGCAGATCGCGGCGGCGGGGTTCACGGTCGGATCGAGCACGGGCGGCTCGAGCTGCACGCCGACGACCAGCGTGTCCTTCGCGTTCGCCACGGGCACAAAGCCGAGAGCGAGCGCGAAACCGAGAGCGAGCACCGCCGCGGGCAGGGTCGGCAGCACGGCGGGCTTGGCGCGTCGAGTCATGTCCCGCGGGCGAGCAAGACCCACGCGGTTCGGGCCATGACCTTCGCGGCGCCGACCATGTCCTCGATCGCGACGTACTCGTCGGGCTGATGAGCGAGGTCGAGGATGCCCGGGCCGTAGGCGATGCAATCCTTGAGTTTACCGATTCGATCCACGTGCTTCTGATCGTAGGTCCCGGGCGAGCAGATGAACGTCGCATCGCGTCCCAACACCGCGCGGATCGATTCCGCCGTCGCGCTCGCGACCGGACCATCGCGCGGCGTCATCGAGGGTTCGACCTCGAACAAATCGCGCAGCGCATAGCGGAAACCGGGACGCTCCGCGGCGAGGCCGTCGAGCAACTCGCGCATCTCGCGTTTGACCCCGGCGAGGGATTCCTCGACGACCAGGCGCCGGTCGACGATCATGCGGCACGAATCCGGCACGCAGGGCGAGGGATAACCCCCGGGCTGTTCCGGCTGACCGCCGTGCAGGGAATTGATGTTGAGCGTCGAGCTGCGTGCCCCCTCGGGGACTACCGGCATCGCGGTGCGCTGCGCGGCGAACCGCGGGTACACGTCGCGCTCGAAGCGCTCGAGCACCGCGTGCATGTGCCGCACGGCGCAATCCCCGAAGAACGGCATGGAGCCGTGCGCGGTGCGGCCGAAGGTCTCGATTTCCGCCCACCAAACGCCGCGATGACCGATACAGACGCGATCGACATTGAGCGGCTCGGGGATGATCACATGATCCACCCGCGGCGCTGAGAACCAGCCCCGCTGCGCGAGATGATGCACGCCGCCGAACCCCCCGGACTCCTCGTCGGCCGTGCCGGACACCTCGAGCGTGCCCGGCGGTTCGTCGAGATCGACGAGCGTCTCGACCGCGATGATCGCGGCCGCGAGGCCGCCTTTCATGTCACAGGCCCCGCGGCCATAGACCCGGCCGTCGCGCACCTCGCCGGCGAAGGGATCGAGGCTCCAGCCCGCGCCGGCGGGCACCACGTCGATGTGCCCATTGAAATGGACGCACGGTCCCGTTCGGCCGCTCTCGCGGCGTGCGATCACGTTGATGCGCGGGTGACGATCCGTATCGCCGGGCGTGCCGGACGCGCGCACGTAGTCGATCTTGAAGCCGCGCGCGCGCAGGCGCTCACCGATGAACTCGGCGCAGGGTCCGTAGGCCTCGCCGGGCGGATTCACGGTCGGAAACCGAATTAGCGCGCGGGTCAGCTCGACGAGCTCGGCGCGCCGCGCGTCGATCGCCGCGGATAGGGCATCGAAATCCATTGGGTCAATGATACCGGAGCGCCGTGCAGGCAGGCGCCGCGGTTGCAAGCCTACGAGGACGCAGGCGCCGCCACATGCGCCTGCAGGAAGGCGGCGACGTCGGCCGCCGAGCGCTCCGGGATCTCGATCTGGGGCAGGTGACCGACGTCCGGATAGATCAAGACTTGGGCACCGGGAATCGCGGCGGCGAATTTATGCGCGCTGGCCGGCTCGACGAGGATGTCATCGGCGCCGTTGATGACCAGGGTCGGCACCCGAATGCCGGCGAGCAATGCGGGCGTCGCCGATGCCAGGCCGCCGATGTCGATGTCCATGAGAATCGCGCGGTGGCCGGGGGCCCGTTGGAACTCCGCCCAGCGATCCACGAAGGCCGGCGTGATGACTCTAGGATCGTGCACGTCCTTCTTCAGGCCCTCGTCGATCAGGGGACGGTTGTCGATGTTGCGCAACAAGGCGCGGCCCAAGGGATATTTCAGAATCCTGAAGGCGAGCGGCAGCTTGGCCGGCGGCTTCTCGGCGGCCCATCCGGCGGCATCGAGCAGGATCAGCGCGTCGATCCGGTCGGGATGTCGAACCGCGAGCTGCCACGCGACACCGCCGCCCATGGAATTGCCCGCGACGGCGAAGCGCGGCAGCGCGAGGGCGCCGGCGAAGGCGTCGACGAGATCGGCGAGTGCCGCGCCCTGCAGCCGAAATCCCACCGGTGCGCGCGTCAAACCGTGGCCGGGAAAGTCGAGCGCTATCAGGCGATAGCGGCCCCGCAGCGCCCGCACCCAGCCGTCCCAGCTCGTGTAAGAGTCGCCGAAGCCGTGCAACAGCACCAATACCGGGAGCCCGGCCTCACCCGTGTCCTCGTAATGCACGTGCAGTCCGCCGGGCAGATCGACGAAGTGCGAGTCGGCGTCCGCGTACTTGTCCTCGAGCGTCGCGTACGGAATGTCGGGTCCGCGCAGCTTGAGCCAGACGGCCGCGAGCAGCAGCACCAGGATCGCGAGCAGGAGGGAGAAGATGCGCATGGCGATGGGTAGCCTCTTGGGTCTTGAGCGGGAGCTCCGTCAATACTGGTAGCTGAACCGAATGCCCACGGTGGCGGGCTCGCCGACCGACGCGACATCCGTTCCGGGCAGGAAGAAATTGCGCGTGGTGTCGTAATACTTGTTGAAAATGTTACGACCCCACAGGCTGAACGTCCACGCCTTGCCCGCGGGCGACAGCGATAGGTTGGCGTTCGCGAGCCAATAGGTCGGGATCGTGAACGTGTCGCTGCCGAGCAGATAGAACTGGCTATAGGTGTCGTGGAGACTGTAGTTCGCCTCGGCCGTGATCCGATAGCCGCCGACGCTCCACTCGTACGCGGCATCCCCGCCGTAGCTCCATTTCGGAAAACTCTCCGCCTGACCGTCGTAGTTGACGTTGCTGCTGTTGAGCAGCGTGCTGGTGTAGTAGCCCTCGGCGAATCCCGCGTATTGCGAGATCCTGAGCCCCGTGAGCGGCAGCCAGTCGAGTTCGAGCTCCCCGCCGCTGATGCGCGAATCGGCGTTCACGAAGCGGCCGATGTACGAACCGGACAGGGGATCGAACACCTTGCCGAGGATTTGTTGATCCTTGTAGCGGTAATAGAACAAGGCCGCATCGAGGCGCAGCGTGCGCGCGACGTCGGACTTGGTGCCGACCTCGAAGGCCGAGAGCTTCTCGGGTTCGAAAGGCAATGCCGCGTCCGCCGTGACCGTGTTGTGCGCCGTGAAGCCGCCGGACTTGACCCCACGGCTGATGCTTTCGTAGAGGAGCGTCCCGGCGCTCGGCGTGTAGTCGAGTTCGATCTTGCCGGAGGGCAGATTCGAGGTGGCGGACGGCGGATTGACCGCGCCGCCCGTGAACGAGGGCAAAGCCGGCAGTAGGAACCCGGTGTTGAGGTTCAGCAACTCGCGCGTCTCGTGGTCTTCGCGCACCCCGAGCGTGCCCTTCAACACGTCGGTGAACTGATAGCTCGATTGTCCGAACACGCCGACCGAGTTGGCGACCTGTTCATACTTTGTGAGCGCGATGCCGCCGATACCGGCCGCGTCGGTGAAGTCCGAGAAGAACTCCTCCTTCAAATCCTGATCCGAATAGAACACGCCGCCCACCCAGCCGAGCGGTCCCGAGCCGGTCGATGCGATGCGCACTTCCTGGGAAAACACGTCCAAATCGCTGTCGAAGAACTCGTCCGAATCATAGTATTGGGTCGCGTCCCAATCGCCATATTCGCGGCGGATGAGCCGGTTGTAGGCCGTGATGCTGGTGATCTTGGCGACGCCGAGATCGACGTTTCCGGTCAGATCGAAACCCGTGTTGTCGTTGTTCAAGCCCGGTTTCGACCCCGGCGAGAGCCCGATGAACTTCGCGAAGTTCGGATTCAGGCTCCATCCGGTCGCGTAGGGCGAGGTATCGGCCGGGATGGTCGGTCCTCCCGCGCCGGCGTTGTAGGGCGTATAGGGCGCGATCAGTTGCAGACCCTCCTCGTCGGATTTATCGACACCGACGTGCGCGACGAAGCGAAAATTCACCGCATCGGACGGGCGCCACTCGAGCTGGGCCCGGAGTGCCACGGAGTCCTTGTTGCCGAGGCGCTGGCCGGTCGCCCGATCGTACTGCCAGGCACCGCCTTGTTCCGTCGCGATCGAGAGGCGTCCGAGTAGGCCGTCGGTGATGGGTCCCGAGACATAGCCGTCCCCTTCGAACGCGCCGAAGGACCCGTATTGCGCCGTGAAGCCGGCATGCGGGTCCTCGGTCGGACGGTTGGTGACGAAGTTGATCTCACCACCCGTCGTATTGCGACCGTACAGCGTGCCCTGGGGACCTCGCAGGACCTCGACACGATCGAGATCGAACAGCTGACCTTCGGTCTGAATCGGGAACGAGAACGGCACATCGTCGAGACTGACGCCGACCGGCGAGGCATTGTTGGACGTGTAGTCGATGAAGCCGACGCCGCGGATTCGGAATTCGGGTTGACCGCTGCCGAACGCGGGTTCGACCTGAAGGCTCGGAACGGCGTTTTGCAGATCGTTGACGCCGACGATGCCTCGCTCGGCGAGCGTGTCGCCCGGCAGCACGGTGATCGCGATGCCGACCGACTGCACCGATTCCGGCTTGCGTTGCGCCGTGACGACGACTTCCTCGAGGCCTCCATCATCGGCAAGGCTCGTGGTGATCGGCAGTGCGGTCATGGCGACCAGCAACGCCGCAAGGTGCACAGACTTCATGGCATCCCTCCTGACATCGACATATTTTGCTGCAAATAAAAACGAGCCGGGATGATCGGGGTGTCGCGTCGCGCTGTGAAGTGTTTTTTTCGGCGCCGCTTATGTGTTTTGGTTATGGCGCGCCGTGCCGGAGCACGTTATGTCGGATCGGATTCAGTGATGCCCGCCACCCCCTCCGCCGTGACCCCCGCCGCCGCCGCCGCCGTGACCCGCGCCGCCGCCGCGCGAGCCGCTCGGGATCGAGGGCGCGCCACGACCCGCTCCCCCGGGGTGCCCACCACCGTCAGGGTGCCCGCCGCCATCGCCGCGCGACCCTGGGCCGCGAGGTTCTCCACGGCGCGGCGGACCGACCCGATAGTCCGAGCCCCAGCCGCCGTAGTCGTAACCGTAAGGTTCGTAGACTCCGCCGTCATAGTAGCCACCGTCATAGTAGCCACCGTCGCCGCCGTAGGCATAACCACCGCCGGCCACGCACGCGTCGAGTCCACCGACGGCGGCCGCCGCTGCCACCATCACGCCACCGAGAACTGCGGTTCCGCGCCATCGATGGCGGACCGGCGCGGTCACTTCGGCTCCACCTTGCTGTCGGTCGTGGTCCATTCCATGACGCCGAACGGCGCACCGGCGGGATCCGCGAGTACCGCGATCTTACCGCCATGGCGGTCGACGTACGGCTCCACCAAGACCTTGCCACCGAGCGTCACGGCCTTGTTGGCCACGTCCGCGGCGTCCGCCACGCGCAAGAAGTCGAGCCAGTGGGCGCGTCGGCGTTTGGAGTCCGTGGGCAGCGCGTTCACGCCCGCGCGCGCATAATCCTCGGAGGACAGAATCTCGTGCTTGGTGGCAGACTCCTCGGGCAATTCGAACACGTCGTAGCCAAATATCTTGTGGTAAAAGGCCGCTTCCTCGACCGGATCGTGTACGAGCAGCGAACTCCAGATCCACTCGCCCGGTGCGGCGAGGTAATCGCCGGGGTCACCGCTCTTGGAGGCGAGGATCGCGAACACGGCGCCCTCAGGATCCTGCACCACGGCCTGGCGTCCGCGGCCCGCATAGGTGCGCGGCGGTGCAATGAGCTTGCCGCCACCCTTCACGATGGCGGTCGCGGTCGAGTCGACCTGCCGCACGGCGATGAAGGTCAGCCAGGCGGGTTGCTTCTGCTCACCGGGGGGAATCGCGCGCTGCACGATGCCGGCAACCGGGCGGCCAGCCTCCATCGCGACGGCATACTCGGTGTCGGGCACGTGCACGTCGCGGAACGTCCAACCGAATAGGCCGCCGTAGAACTGCTCCGCGGCGGCGAGGTCGGGCGTGACGAGATCCGCCCAGATCACCTTGCCCACATGGTGCTCCGCGGCACCGTCCCCGGCCAGAGGCGGGAGCTGCAACGGTACGGCGGCGCGTGCGCACGGAGCGAGCACGCAGACGCACACGGCCGCCGCCAGCCACGGCAAGGCTGCGAGGCGGGACAGGGACAGGTTCTCTCGTTGCCAAGGGTTCATCGTCATGCTGCGATCCTCGCTGCGTCGCTCGCCCAAGTCTGTACGCTCGCGCACCGAGCGGATCGCGCCTGTGTCATGCTGTACAGATGGACATCGATTCGAAACGGTTCCGAGTTCGCGAGGGTGCGAACGTCGATTTGAAGCGCCTGCCCACGAAGGTGGATCCGGTCTACCGCTCGGAGGACCACTACGCCAAACTCCTCGATGCGCACGTCAAGGCACTGAGCACGCAACAACAACTGCTCTACGCGTCGAACCGTTATGCCATGCTGCTCATCTTTCAGGCGATGGATGCGGGCGGAAAAGACGGCGCGATCGCACACGTCATGTCGGGCGTGAACCCGCAGGGCTGCCAGGTTTTCAGCTACAAACATCCGAGCGCGACCGAGCTCAAGCATGACTTCCTGTGGCGCACCTATCGGGATATGCCCGAGCGCGGCAAGATCGGCATCTTCAACCGCTCCTACTACGAGGAGGTGCTGATCGTGCGTGTGCACCCAACGATCCTGCAGGCCGAGGGCCTGGCGCGTCCGCAGCATCCAAAGACCCTGTGGAGCGAGCGCTACCGCTCGATCCGCGACGTCGAGCGCCACCTTCACGCCAACGACACCCGCATCGTCAAGTTCTTGCTGCACCTCTCCAAGGAGGAGCAACGCCGGCGCTTTCTGGAGCGCATCGATGACGAGGATAAGAACTGGAAATTCAGCACCGACGACATGCACGAGCGGCAATACTGGGGCGACTATCGCAAGTGTTACGAGAAGTGCCTGAGCGCGACCAGCACGAAACACAGCCCCTGGTACGTCGTGCCCGCCGACGACAAACTGAATGCGCGGCTGATCGTGTCCCGCATCGTGCTCGACACGATCGCCGGCTTGGGACTCGAGGTTCCGAAAGTCAGTGCGAAGCAACGCCGCGAACTGCAAGCGTTTCGCAAACGCCTGGTGGAGGAATGACGCACCGGTGCCCTGCGGGTAGACGGTAGCGGCCCGGGTCACTGCGGCGGCGGATCCGGTGACTGCGCATCGGGCAGCATGAAATCGTCCGGCTCTGTCTCACCGGCCGGCAGCGACGGCGGATTGGCCACCGCGGGACCGGCATCCGGCGCGGGTACGACGGCTGCGCCGCCCCGGGCCGGGCTGTGCTCGGCGAACGCCGCGGTCTTGGAAAGATCGGACTCCGCCCAGCCACCGCCCAGGTTGTCGATGAGGTTCACGCTCGCCGCGAGCTGTTTGAGCTGGACCTGTAATTCCGCCTCGCGGCTCGTCAGGAAGGCGTTTTGCGCGGTGATCACGTTGACGTAGCTGTCCACGCCGCTCTTGAACAACACCAGGGTCAGGCGCACCGAACGTCGCGCGGCCTCGGTTGCCCGATGCTGCTCGATCAACTCTTGCGAGAGAATACGCAGGCTCGCGAGGTTGTCCTCGACCGATTGCACGGCGCCCAAGACGGTCTGACGATAGTTGGCAACCGCCTGGTCATTCAACGCGCGCGCCTGCTGCGTGGCGGCCCGTCGCGCGCCGCCGTCAAACAGGGTTTGCGCGAGCGACGGACCGACCGACCAGAATCGATTCGGAAAATTCAGCAATTGACCGATGGCCGTCGATTCGTACCCCGCCTCGGCGCCCAGCGTCAGCGTGGGGAAATACGCCGCTCGCGCGACTCCGATCGCGGCATTGGTCTCTGCGACGCTGCGTTCCGACGCGGCAATATCCGCGCGGCGCTCGAGGAGGTCGGCCGGCACACCGACCGGAATCGTCGGCAGCGTCTGGGCGAGGCGTTTGTAGGGAATCGATAGCTGCGAGGGCGGCACGCCGATCAGAACCGCAATCGCATGTTCGTATTGCGCGCGAGCGATGCCGACGTCGGTCGCCTGCGCGCGGGTGCTCTCGAGCTGGGACTCGGCCGAGGCGATGTCGGCGTCCGAATCGAGGCCGTTGTCGAACAAGGTCTGCACGATCTTGAGACTCGCCTCGTAGTCCGCGACCGTGGTGTCGAGAATCCGCCGCTGTTCGTCCGCGACGCGCAATTGGAAATAGTCCTGCGCCAGCGTGGTTTGCGTACTGAGCAGGGCCGTCGCGAGTTGCGCAGCGCTCGCCTCCGCCGAGTAGCGATTCTCGGCGACGTTGTTGCGAATGCTGCCCCACAGGTCGACTTGGTAGGAGGCCTCGACCGGCAGCGTGAAGAGGTTGTGGGTCCCGGCCCCACTCGTCGTACTGGCCGTGCCGGTCGTGGTCGTGCCCGTGGTGCCGGTGCCCGTCGTGGCGGTGCCGGTCGCGCCCGTCGTCCCGGTGGAGCCCGTGCCGGTCGTGGTCGTCGCGCCGGCCCCACCGCTCAACTTCGCGACCGCCGCGGAACTTCGCGACCGAGTCACGGAGGGATCGATGCTGAAGGTCGGAAACAGCGAGGCCTGCGCCTCGCGGACGAGCGCCTGCGCGGCGCGATAGTTGGCCTCGGCCGCGACCACCGTCTGGTTGGAGATCGCGACGCGCGCCTCGAGCGCATTCAGATCCGGATCGTTGAACACCTCCCACCAATTCGCGGCGATGGCGGCATCCCGCGGCTCCGCGAGCTTCCAGCCTTCGTCCGCCGCACTGCCCGGAACGGCCTCCTTGAACGAGCCCGCCACCGCGGTCTTCGGCAGTTCGTAATGCGGCGCGAAATTGCAGCCGCACGGCAGGACCGCCGCGAACGGCAGCCACAGGAGTCGAGCGGCAGCGCGCCGAATGCCGCGTCCCGGACCCGTCATGACGGCACCGCCGGTCCACCCGCCGCCGCGCCCTCTGGCGCGGTTGCGGACGGCGTGGCGCCCGGACGCGATGATCCGGGCGGCGAGGCGAAGCCGAATGTCGACACCCGATTGTTGAGACGATCCATATAGAGGTAAATCACCGGCGTGGTGTAGAGAGTCAAGATCTGGCTCACGATGAGGCCGCCGACGATCGCGATGCCGAGCGGACGCCGCAACTCGGAGCCCATGCCCGTACCGACGGCGAGCGGGACGCCGCCGAGCAGGGCGGCCATGGTGGTCATCATGATCGGACGGAAGCGCAACAGGCTGGCCTCGAACACGGCTTCTTTCGGACTCTTGTGATCGCGCCGCTCCACCTCGAGCGCGAAATCGATCATCATGATCGCGTTCTTCTTCACGATGCCGATCAGCAGGATGATGCCGATCAGCGCGATGACACTGAGCTCCGTGTGGGTCAAGAGCAGCGCGAGCAGTGCACCGACACCCGCGGACGGCAGCGTCGAGAGGATCGTGATCGGATGAATGTAGCTCTCGTAAAGCACCCCCAGCACGACGTACACCGCCGCGATCGCCGCCGCGATCAGCAGCGGTTCGTTCGACAGCGAATCGGTGAAGGCTTGCGCGGTGCCGCTGAAGCTGCCCGTCACCGTCGACGGCACCCCCGCGCGGCGCTCGGCCGCATCGATGAGATTGACCGCATCGCCCAAGGCGACGCCGGGCGCCAGATTGAACGAGAACGTGACCGACGGGAACACGCTCGAATGGTTGACCGCGAGCGGCGCGATGCCCGGCGCATAGCGCGTAAACGCCGACAGCGGCACCATGCCGCCATTCGTCGAGGAAAGGTACACGTTTTGCAGGGCGGAGGGATCCTGCCAAAACATCGGATCGACGACGAGCACGACGTAGTACTGGTTCTGCTCGGTGTACGTCGTCGCGATCTCCCGCTCCCCGAACGCATCGTAAAGAGCGCTGTCGATCGCTTGTGGCGTGATGCCCAACCGCGCGGCCGATTGCCGGTCGATGACGAGATTCGCCGAGAGCCCCTTGTTCTGCGCGTCGCTGTTCACGTCGGTGAGCTGATGAATGCCCTTCATGGCCTTGAGCAGGATCGGCCCCCAATGATTCAAGGCATCGAGACTGTCGCTGTGGATCGTATATTGATATTGAGCGGGCGACTGTCGGCCGCCGATGCGTACGTCCTGCACCGCCTGCAGGTATAGCGTGACGCCGGGCACGACGCCGAGCTTCGGCCGCAGCCGATTGATGATCTGATCGGCGGTCGCGCCGCGCTGCTGGAGCGGCTTCAAGGCGACGAACACGCGTCCCGAGTTGGTCGTCGTGCCGCCGCCACCGCCGGTGAACAGCAGCACCGTGTCGACGGCGGGATCCCGTTTGACGATGGCCGAGAGCTGACGGATCTTCTGCTGCATCGCCGGAAAGGAGATGTCCTGGTCGGCGACGATGTTGCCGTTGAGGCGGCCCGTATCCTGCTGCGGGAAGAATCCCTTCGGCACGACGATGTAGAGATACACGTTCAAGACGAGGGTCAAGACGGCGATCATGAGCACGAGCAGTGAATGATCGAGCACCCAGCGCAGGCTGCGCCGGTAAGCCTCGAGAATGCGCTCGAAGACCCGTTCGCTGGCCCGGTAGAGCCGGCCGTGCTGCGTCTGCTCGGTGAGCAGGACCGAGCACATCATCGGCGTCGTGGACAGCGAGACGACCAGGGACACGAGGATCGTCACCGACAACACCACCGCGAATTCGCGGAACAACCGGCCGATGATGCCACCCATGAGGAGGATCGGGATGAACACCGCCACGAGCGAAATGCTCATGGAGAGGACCGTCGACCCGATCTCCGCCGCGCCGCGGTGCGCCGCGTCGCGCGCGCTCATACCCTTCTCCTGATAGCGGGTGATGTTCTCGAGCACGACGATCGCATCGTCGACCACGAACCCCGTGGAAATCGTCATGGCCATGAGCGAGAGATTGTCGATGCTGTAGCCGCAGAGGTACATTACGCCGAACGTGCCGACGATGGAGGCCGGCACGGCGACGAGCGGAATCAGCGTGGAACGCCACTCGCGCAGGAACAGGAACACGACCAGCACGACCAGCGCGATCGAGATCAGCAGGGTGCGTTCGATGTCCGCGACCGACGCGCGGATCGTCTGGGTCTGGTCGAGTCCGATCGACAGCGTGATGTCCGAATCGATGCTCGCATGCAACACGGGCAGTGCCGCCTTGATGGCATCGACGGTCGCGATGATGTTCGCTCCGGGCTGACGGAAGATGATCAACAGCGCCGCCGGTTTGCCGTTGGCGAGCCCCACGGACACCAGCGTCTGCACCGAGTCCTCGACCTTCGCCACCTTGGAGAGGCGCACCGGCTGACCGTTGCTGTACGAGACGATCAGGTCCCGATAATCGGCCGCCTTCATGAGCTGATCGTCCGCCGCGATCTCCCAGCGTTTGGTGTCGTCGGAGAATCGGCCCTTCGCCTGGTTGGCGGTCTGCGCGGCCACCGCCGTGCGCACGCTGTCGAGCGGCAGTCCATAGCCCGCGAGTTGGGTCGGATTGACGTTGATGCGCACCGCCGGCGCCGAGCTGCCGCCCACCTGGACCTGACCCACGCCGGGAATCTGCGACAGCTTCTGCTGCAGAATCGTCGAGGCGGCGTCATAGAGCGCCGGCGGGGGCAATTTATCGGACGTCAGCGCGATGATCATGATCGGCGCATCGGCCGGATTGACCTTCTTGTACGTGGGATTGGTCGGCAGGTTGGCCGGCAGGTAGCTGCGCGCCGCGTTGATCGCGGACTCGACGTCCCGGGTCGCCGCATCGATGCTGCGGTTCAAATCGAACTGCAACGTGATGCTGGTCTGACCGAGCGTGCTCTGCGAGGTCATTTCCGTGACCGCCGCGATCCGGCCGAATTCGCGCTCGAGCGGGGTCGCGACCGACGACGCCATGATCTCCGGACTCGCGCCGGGCAGGCTTGCTGACACCGAGACCGTCGGGAAATCGACCTGCGGCAGCGGCGACACCGGGAGCACCCCGAAGGCCGCAATGCCGGACAGCACCAGGGCCGCGGTCAGCAGCGTCGTCGCGATCGGGCGCGCGATGAACGGTGCGGAGAAATTCATGCGCGGCGGCTCACGGCGCGGCACCCTGGGGTTCGCCGCGCCAGGCATTGAACCGCTCGGCCAGGCCGTCGAAGAACAGGTACACGACCGGCGTGGTGTAGAGGGTCAGCATCTGACTGAAGATCAGTCCGCCGACGATCGTGATGCCGAGCGGCCGACGCAATTCGGAACCGACCCCCTGGCCGAAGGCGAGCGGCATCGCGCCCAGCATGGCGGCCATGGTGGTCATCAGGATCGGACGGAAGCGCAGCAAACAGGCCTCATGAATCGCCTGCAGCGCGGATTTCCCCTCCTTGCGCTGCGCCTCGAGCGCGAAATCGATCATCATGATCGCGTTTTTCTGCACGATGCCGATCAGCAGCACGATGCCGATGATCGCCACGACGGTGAGGTCGTTGCGCGTGACCAGCAGCGCGAGCAGTGCGCCGACCCCCGCCGAGGGCAGGGTCGAGAGGATCGTGATCGGATGGATGTAGCTCTCGTACAGCACGCCGAGCACGATGTACACCGTGAGCAGCGCGCTCAACACGAGAATGCCCTCGTTGCTCAAGGAGCCGACGAAGGCCTGCGCCGTGCCCTGAAAGCTCGCCTGCAGCGCCTCGGGCGCGTGCAGGTCGTGGGCGACCCGTTCGATGGCGTCGACGGCCTCGCCCAAGGAGGCGCCGGGCGCCAGATTGAACGACACCGTCGTTGCGGGGAATTGCCCCATGTGGCTGATGAGGATCGGCGCCGTGACGAGGCTCTGTTTCGTGATCGCGCTCAGGGGTACCGAGGGGCCCGTGCCTGCGTGCACGAAGATATCGTCGAGATTCTGCGGCCCGGTCGCGAATTCCGGCTGAACCTCCATGATGAGGTGATACTGGTTGAGCTGCGTGAACAACGTCGAGACCTGGCGCTGACCGAAGCCGTCGTAGAGCGCATCGTCGAGGTTCTGGGGCGTGATGCCGAGCCGCGTCGCGGTGGGACGGTCGTAGAGCAGCGAGACCTGTCGCCCCTCAGTCTGCTGATCGCTGGCCACGTCGGCGAGCTGCGGCAGCTGTTTCAGCCGGCCGACGAACTCCGTTGCGTAGCTCGCGAGCTCAGCGGCGTTCGGATCCTGCAGGCTGTACTGGTATTCGGTGCGGCTGACGATGTCCGCGACCGTGATGTCCTGCACCGGCTGCATATAGAGACTGATGTCGCCCATGCCCGCCACGGCGCGGTTGAGCTGCTCGATGACCTCCGTGGCGGAAGCGCGCTGCCCGAAGGGTTTCAAATTGATCTGAATGCGCCCGCTGTTGATGGTCGTGTTGGTGCCGTCGACGCCGATGAACGAGGAGAGGCTTTCGACCGCCGGATTCTCGAGGATCACGGCGTCCAGGCGCTGCTGGAGCTGCGCCATCTTCGGGAACGAGACGGTCTGGGCGGCCTCCGAGACGGCCTGGATCTCGCCGGTGTCCTGGACCGGGAAGAAGCCCTTCGGCACGAGCAGCAGCAGGACGAACGTGAGTGCCAACGTCGCGACCGCCACGGCGAGGGTGAGGCCGCGGCGCTCGAGGACCCAGTCGAGGGTGCGGCGGTAGAACTCGATGATGCTCTCGAAGGCCCGCTCGGAGGCGCGGTAGAAACGGCCCTGGGCGTTCGGATTCGTGTGTTTGAGAAGTTTGGCGCACAGCATCGGCGTCAGCGTCAGCGACACGGCCGCGGAGATCACGATCGTGGCGCTCAAGGTCACCGCGAATTCCCGGAAGAGCCTTCCGGTGATGTCGCCCATGAACAGCAGCGGGATCAGCACCGCGATCAGCGACACCGTCAGGCTCATGATCGTGAAGCCGATTTGTTCGGCACCCTTGAGCGCGGCCGCGAGCGGACGCTCGCCCTGTTCCACGTACCGGGTGATGTTCTCGATCATGACGATCGCATCGTCGACCACGAAGCCCGTGGAGATGGTCAGCGCCATCAGCGTGAGGTTATTGAGGCTGTAGCCGAGCCCGTACATCGCCCCGAAGGTCCCGATCAGCGAGAGCGGAACGGCGATGCTCGGGATCAGTGTCGCGGCAAAGGCGCGCAGAAACACGAATATCACGGCGACGACGAGCGCGATGCACATGAGCAGCTCGAATTCGACGTCCGCGACCGAGGCCCGCACCGTCGTGGTCCGGTCGGTCAGCACGGCGACATGGATCACCGACGGAATCGTCGCGCGCAGCTGGGGAAGCAGCGACTTGATCCGGTCGACCACGTCGATGATGTTGGCCCCGGGCTGGCGCTGGATGTTGACGATGACGGCCGGCACGCGGTTCATCCAGGCCGAGAGTTCCGCGTTCTCGATTCCGTCCACGACCTTGGCGACGTCGGTCAGCATGACCGGCGCGCCGTTGCGGTAGGCGAGTACGACCTTGCTGAACTCGGCGCTCGTCGTGATCTGGTCGTTCGCGTTGATTTGAAAGCTTTGCGCAGGTCCGTTGAAGCTGCCCTTGGCCTGGTCGAGGCTCGTCGCGGTCAGTGCGCTGCGCACGTCCTCGAGATTCAATCCGTAGGCGGCGAGTTGGGTCGGATTGATCTGCACGCGCACGGCGGGCTTCTGCCCGCCGCTGATCGTGACGGCGCCGACACCCGAGACTTGGGAGATTTTCTCGGCGAGCCGCGTGTCCGTGAAGTCCTCCACCTGCGACAACGGCATCGAATCCGAGGTCAGGGCGAGGGTCAGGATCGGCGCATCCGCCGGATTGACCTTGTTGTAGACCGGCGGCATGGGCAGCTGCGCGGGCAGGTAGCTCTGGGCCGCATTGATCGCCTCCTGCACGTCCTCCTCGGCCACGTCGATGTTCAGGCTCAGGTTGAACTGCAACGTGATCACCGACGCGCCGTCGGAACTCGTCGAGAGCATCTGGCTGAGGCCGGGCACCTGGCCGAGCTGGCGCTCGAGCGGCGCCGTGATGGCGGTCGAGACGGTCTTGGCATTCGCGCCCGGATAAAACGTCAATACCTGGATGGTCGGATAATCCACTTCCGGCAGCGCCGCGATCGGCAGCTGTCGGAAGCCGATGATGCCGATGACCAGAACGGCGGCCATGATCAGCGAGGTCGCGATCGGCCGGAGGATGAAAGGACGAGACGGATTCATCCGGCAGGTTTCGCACCGGGGGCGCCGGACGGCGCCGGCGCGGTCTCGGGCGGTTTGGTTTCGCCCGCCGCCGCGCTGCGCACCGCGACCTTCGAGCCGTTCTGCAACTTGTCGAACCCATCGGTGACGAGTTGCTCGCCGACCGTGACCCCGGTCACCGCCGAGGTCTCGGCCTCGGTCGCGAGGATGGTGATGTTGCGCAGCTGCGCCTTGCCGTTGTCGATGACATAGACGAACGCCGCGTCGTTGTTGTGCTGAATGGCGGCCTGGGGCACGAGCGCGACCTGATTCAGCGTGCGCACCAGAAGCCGCGCGTTGACGAACTGGTTCGGGAAGAGTTGGCTCTTGTCGTTGGCGAACGTCGCGCGCGCACGCACGGTGCCGGTCGTCGTGTTGACCTCGTTGTCGAGCGTGATGAGCGTGCCCTCGGCGAGCTTGTGTTGTTTCGTACGGTCGAGGGCCTGGACGCGGAGTTTGCGGCCGCTCGCCATCTGCTGCGTGACCTCGGCGATGTCGTCCTCGGCGATCGTGAAAATCACCGTGATCGGCTGGATCTGCGCGATCACGCATAGTCCCGAGGTGCCGTTGGCCGGCACGACGTTGCCGGGATCGATGTTGCGCAATCCCACGCGGCCGTCGAACGGCGCGATGATGCGGGTGTAATCGACGTTGACCTGGGCCGCCGCGAGATTCCCCTGATCGAGCTTCAAGGTCGCTTCGTCTTGGTCGACGGTCGCCTGTTGAGTCGCGAGCGTCTGTTGCGGGATCGCGTGCTCCTTGAACGCATTCTGGTAGCGCAGCAGATCGATGCGCGCATTCTTGAGCGCCGCCTCGTCACGCGCGATCTGGCCCTGCGCCTGGACGAGCACGGCCACATACGGCCGTGGATCGATCACGGCGAGCAGATCGCCCTTCTTGACCATCTGGCCTTCCTTGAAGTGGACTTCGGTGACCTCACCGGCGACGCGGCTCACGATGGTGGCGGTATACACCGGCGTCACGGTGCCCAGGGCATCGAGATAGACGTCGAGATCGCCGCGCGTCACCGGCGCCGCGGCCACCTGCGTGACGGGCGGCGCCGAGGGCTTCGGCTTCGGTTTGGAGAGCCAGGAGTAGAGCCACCAGCCGATCAACAGCAGGGCAACGATCGCGACGACCGATAAGAGCCACGAGCGTCGGCGGGGACTCGAGTCGAAGGTCGTTGCGGGCGTCTGCAGAGGATCCGTGGGCGTCAGACTCGTTGGGGGCATGTCCACTCTCTGAAGGCAAGGGCTGGTCAACAGGCAATCATAACGTGACGCGATTGCTGGGACTGTAGAGTAGTGTCAACCCGCCCGCGGCGGGTCCGACGGCGGCGAACGCACGGCGTAATCGAACGCCGCGTGTAAGTCCTACATTCCAACGGCAAACCATTGTACAAAGCGACTCGCGCGAAAAGCGAGAGTGCGTCGCGGTTTGGCATGGGCGCCGTCGGTTTCGCGGCTACGCCCTCGCACGCAGCGGCATGCAAATTGCAAGCGACGAAGGTCCCATCGCTACGCGGGTCCCGTCATGAGCGAGCAACTCGATCAAGTGTGCGTCAATACGATCCGATTCCTGTCGGTCGACATGGTGCAGAAGGCCAACAGCGGACATCCCGGCCTGCCTTTAGGGGCGGCCCCGATGGCCTATGTGCTGTGGACGCGTTGGCTGCGGCACAATCCGAAGAACCCCTGGTGGTTCAATCGCGACCGCTTCGTGCTCTCCGCAGGACACGGCTCCGCGCTGCTCTACAGTCTCCTGTATCTGACCGGCTATGATCTCTCGCTCGATGACTTGAAGCAGTTCCGTCAGTGGGGCAGCCGAACACCGGGCCATCCGGAGCGCGGTCACACGCCGGGGGTCGAGACGACGACGGGTCCGCTCGGCCAGGGCATTGCCAATGCGGTCGGGTTCGCGGTGGCCGAGGCGCATCTCGCCGCGCGCTACAACCGGGCCGGACACGCCATTATCGACCATCGTACCTACGCGTTGGTCAGCGACGGTGACCTGATGGAGGGCATCGGCTCCGAGGCGGCATCCTTGGCGGGCCACTTGCGCCTGGGCAAGCTCATCTGTGTCTACGACGACAACGAGGTCACCCTCGCGGCCGGCACCCCGATCACGTTCGACGAAGATCGGGCCCGGCGCTTCGAGGCCTACGGCTGGCATACCGAGATCATCGCGGACGGGAATGACTTGGCCGCGATCGATGCCGCATTGGAGCGTGCGCACGCCGAACAGCAGCGACCCTCATTGCTGCTCGTGCGCACGCACATCGGCTACGGCTCACCGGACCAGGACTCGTTCAAGGCCCATGGTTCGCCGCTCGGCGTCGCGGGCGTGCGCCATACGAAAGAAACTCTGGATTGGCCACTCGAACCCGATTTCTGGGTTCCCGACTCCGCGCTGACGCATTTCCGCAGGGCCGTCGCGCGCGGCGCGCAATGGGAGGACACGTGGAATGTCTTGCAACAATCCTATGCGCGCGCGTTCGCCGAGGCCGCGCTGGAACTCAAGACCCGGGTGCGGGCCGAGATGCCGGGCGGTTGGGATGCCGACGTGCCGTCGTTTCCGCCGGATGCGAAGGGCCTGGCGACGCGCGACGCCTCTGGCAAGGTCATGAATGCCATTGCACCCAAATTGCCTGCGCTGTTCGGCGGATCCGCGGACCTCGATCCGTCCACGAAGACGGCCTTGAAGGGACTCGGCGATTTCAATCCCCCGGGAACCGCACCGACGGTGGACCATCAGGGCTCGGACGGTGGCGGCTGGAGCTATGCAGGCCGCAACTGCCATTTTGGCGTGCGCGAACATGCGATGGGCGCGATCGTGAACGGCCTCGCCGCGCACGGCGGCTTCATCCCGTTCGATGCGACGTTCCTGATCTTTTCCGATTACATGCGGCCTCCGATACGGCTCGCGGCCCTGATGTGCCTGCATGTCGTGCACGTCTTCACGCACGACAGCGTGGCCTTGGGCGAGGACGGTCCCACGCATCAGCCGATCGAACAGCTCGCCAGCCTGCGCGCGATTCCCCATCTGATCGTGATCCGTCCCGGCGATGCCAACGAGACCGCGGTCGCCTGGCGCCTGGCGCTCGAAGTGCGCGATCGTCCCGTCGCGCTGATCCTCACGCGGCAGGAATTGCCGACGCTCGATCGGCGACGCTATGCGCCGGCCGATGGGCTGCGCCGCGGCGCCTACGTGCTCAGTGAAACGGCGCACCGGCCGCTGCAACTCATTCTGATCGCGAGCGGCTCGGAAGTGCAGCTCATCGTCGCGGCGGCCGACCTGTTGCAGGCCGACGGGATCGGCGTGCGCTGCGTGTCGATGCCGAGCTGGGAGTTGTTCGACGCCTTGCCGCAGCAGCAGCGCGACGCCGTGTTACCGCCCACGGTCCCCGCGCGGCTCGCCGTGGAACTCGGCATTCGCCAAGGCTGGGACCGGTACTTGGGCGCCGGCGGCGACATGCTCGGGATCGAGCATTTCGGCGCTTCCGCGCCGGCCGACACCTTGATGCGCGAGTTCGGATTCACGGTCGCCAACGTCGTGGCACGGGCGAAAGCCTTGCTGTAGACGCGGGCACGGCTCTCGGCGCGGCGCGGAGCTAGACGCTGCCCGGAGCTAGACGCTGCGTGGCGCTAGGCGCCGGGTGCCGTGAGCTGCCGCAGCACCTGCGGCAGCTGCTCGGGGAGATCTTCCGCCACCAGACCCGGACCGAACAGTGCGGCGGCCGCGCCATGCATCCACACCGCCGCGGCCGCCGCCAGGAATGCGTCCATGCCTTGCGCGAGCAGGCCGAGTACGAAGCCGCCGAGCACGTCGCCCGCCCCCGCCGTCGCCAAGGTCGCGGGGGCGTTGCCGTTGACGATCGCCCTGCCGTCCGGCGCTGCCACGACCGTGTCGCTGCCCTTCAAGACGATCACGGCGCCGCTGCGCGCGGCCGCGGCACGCGCGCGCGCGAGCTTGTCACCCTCGACGTCGAACAGCCGTCGAAACTCACCCTCGTGCGGCGTCATGACACAGGGGCCGCGGATCGACCGCTCGAGCAAGGCGGGATCCTCCCGGAAGGCCGTGATGGCATCGGCGTCGAGCAGCGTCGGTCGACCGGTCGCGAGCATTGCCAATGCGCGGTCGCGGGTCTCGGCGGACGCACCGGCGCCCGGCCCGATCAGCAATCCGGTCATGCGCGGGTCGGCGAGTAGCGCTGCCAAGTCGGCCGCCGCCGCCAACGGCGCGACCATGATGCTGGTCAGAGACGCGGCGTAGATGCCGAGCGCGATCTGCGGCACGGCAATCGTCGTGAGACCTGCGCCCATGCGGGCAGCCGCCCGCGCGGCGAGGCGCGCCGCGCCGGTGACCGGGTAGCCGCCCACGATCAGGGCATGGCCGCGATTGAACTTGTGGCCCGACGGTTGCGGCCTCGGCAACGCGTCGAACCATAGCGACGGCGTGTTTTCAAATGCATTGGGAGCGAGCTGCCCGAGCACGTGCCGCGGCGTGCCGATGTCCGCGACGACGATTTCGCCGCACACATCACGGCCCGGCAACAAGACGTGGGCGGGCTTCTTGCGCAAGAACGTGACGGTCAGAGCCGCCGCAACCGCGCCGGCGTTCTCGCCACTGTCGCCGCGGACGCCGCTCGGCAGATCGATCGCGACGATCGGGATCTTGGCCGCGGCCGCCCTCGCCAAGGTCTGCGCGGCGAGGCCGTCGAGCGGGCGGTTCAAACCCGCACCCACGACCGCGTCGACGATCAGTTCGGCGGTGCCGACGGTCGCGGGGCCGCACGGCTCGATCGGCCCCTGCCAGCGCTGCGCCTGCGCGAGCGCCGCCCCTCGCAGCCGATCTCGCGATCCGCACAGGGCCACGCGCACGCGGTACCCGACCTGCGCGAGATGCCGGGCGGCCACGAAACCATCTCCGCCGTTATTGCCGGGTCCGCACAGCACGAGGACCTCGCGGGGGGGCCAGCGCAGACGCACCTCGCGTGCGACCGCGGCGCCCGCGTTCTCCATGAGCTCGGCGACGGAGATCCCGGCCGCTTCGGAGAGCCGGTCCGCCTCGCGCATGCGTCGCACGTCGAGCAGTGCGCTCGAGTGGTTCATGGGTGCCCCGATTCGACGCGCACCGGCAGCATCACCTCGTTGCGGCGCAGGAACCACAAAGTCCAGGGCGGATTGAAGCGTGCGAGAACGGGCGCACCGACGGTCTGTAAGTGCCGGGCCGCGACGAAGGCTCTCAAGGCGTCGGTCTGCCGCGCGACATCGCCGGGATAGGCGAGTCCCGAGAACCGCACGACCGCATAGCGCGCGCCCGGCAACGCGACCAAATGCACGCGCGGATCATTCGGTACCGGCAGGTTGGCGAACGTATAGCCGGTGGGCAAAATGAAGCGCACGACCCACGAGTCAGGCTTGTCCGCCGATTGCATGACCGGCGCGGTCATGGCGATGTCGACGCCCGCCGTCGGGCCCGGTGTCGGGGACTGCACGACGGGTGCGGTCATGGCGATTCTGCGTTGTGCCCGGTTGCCGCCGAAAATGTATCCCGCGAGGAGACGGAATCCCGCGCTCGCCGCTTGATCCTGATCGCCGGGCACACTGACTTCGGCGGCGAACAGCGCGGGATAATCGCGCACTTCGAACCGTCCGTCCTGTGCAACCACCGTGTATGGTGCTTCTTCCACCGCCATCGCGACACTCCCGAGGCCGAGCAGCAGCAGCCACCCGAGTGCCGTGCGCCCGACCTTGCATCGATGACCATATCGACCGGTCCGAAACATACTCCGCACGCTCATGACGCTACTCCTCCCATAGCCCGGATGGTAGGCGAACGCCGACGGGTTGACGCGGCCTGCCCCCCCTGATGCCTGAAAGCGCCATGATGCACCGTGGCGTCCAGTTTCGACCATTGAACTTCAACCCGATCAGCAGGGGACACCACCATGACCAGTATCGTTCGCGACATCATCAACACGCTGCATGGACAGGGCGACACTTCCCACTCCGCGGATACGGACATGCGCGAGGTATTGGAGCACTTGAAGAAACTCGCTCCCCGAGCGATCGAAGACTCGACCGTCCCTCAGGCACGCACGCAACCGACGCCGGCCGACGCCGTGCTGTCGGTGTTGCGTGCCCGTGGCGGCGACACCGCCCCCGCTGCGCTCGTGCCCGGCATCTCGAGCAGCGACCGCTTGATACCCGGCGCGGCCGGCGAATTGCCGGCGCGCATCTACGCGCCGCAACAGGCGGAAAGCCCGCTGCCGGTGATCGTGTATTTCCACGGTGGCGGTTGGGTCATCGCGAACAAGGAGGTCTATGACGCGAGCGCGCGCGGGCTCGCGAAGGCAGCGCACGCCATCGTCGTCTCCGTCGATTACCGCCGCGCACCGGAAGCCAAATTCCCAGCAGCCTGGGACGATGCGCTGGCGAGCTATCGGTGGGTGGCCGCGAACGCAGGCGCCCTGCAGGGCGATCCCACCCGGCTCGCGCTGGCGGGCGAGAGCGCCGGGGGAAACCTCGCGTTGGCGACGGCGATCGCGGTCCGCGACGAGGGTCTCACCGCGCCGCGCGCGGTGCTGGCGGTGTATCCGGTCGCTCAGACCGGCAATATGGACACCGAGTCCTATGACGACAGTCGCGACGCCCTGCCGCTCAATAAAGCGATGATCGGCTGGTTCGTCGACAAGCTGCTCGAACGTCCTGCTCAAAAGTCGGATACCCGGCTCGACTTGATCAACGCAGACCTCGCCGGTCTGCCGCCCGTCACGATCATCAACGCCGAAATCGACCCCTTGCGCAGCGACGGCGACATGCTCGAAACGGCACTCCGGGAAGCCGGCGTCACGGTGGACCGTAAGCTGTATCGCGGCGTCACGCATGAGTTCTTCGGCATGTCCGCGGTGGTTGCTACGGCACGCGAGGCGATGCAGTTCGCAGGCTCGCAGCTGCGACGAGCGTTCCACGGTGACGCGGCGAGCGCCGTCACCGCGCCGCGCAAGGCATTCCGCGGCGCATTGCCGCGCAAATCAGGCGTGGGCCAGGGCGCGTCGGTCGGCAAGATTCCGGCGTTGGGCTACGCGGCAAAACATTCCTTCGGCGGCTTGAAGCCGTTCGAGTTCGAGCGGGATGCTGCGCGAGCCGACGAAATCGAGATCGCCGTGTTGTATTGCGGCGTGTGCCATTCGGACATCCACCAGGTCAGGAACGAATGGTCGAACACCGTTTACCCGTGCGTACCGGGCCATGAAGTCGTGGGTCGCGTCACGCGCATCGGCGCGGCCGTGAGCCGCCACGCGGTCGGCGACATCGTCGGCGTCGGGTGCATGATCGACAGTTGCCGTCACTGTGACCCCTGTCAGTCGGGCGACGAGAACTACTGCGAGGGGCCGAACAGCTGGCTCGCCACCTACAACGGACCCATGGTGCCGGCCGCGAAGGCCCCCAATCAGAGCAACATGTATGAACGCGACAACACGTTCGGCGGCTATTCGAACGTACTGGTCGTGAGCGAGGATTTCGCACTGAAGATTCCGCCACGACTGAAACCGGAACTCGCCGCGCCGATCGTCTGTGCGGGCGCCACGACGTACTCGCCGCTCAAGCACTGGGGGGTCAAGCCCGGTGATCGGGTCGGGATCGTCGGCTTTGGCGGGTTGGGCGACATGGCAGCCAAATTGGCCGTCGCCATGGGCGCAACCGTGACGATTTTCACACGCACTGCGGAAAAGCTCGACGAGGCGGCGCGACTCGGTGCCAAGGGAGTCCTCGAGGACGACACCGATGCCTTCGCGGCGCTCCAGAGCTCGTTCGACTTCATCCTCTCGACGGTCCCCGAGAAACACGACGTCAACCCCTATGTCCGACTGCTCAAGAAGGACAAGACGCTGTGCGTCGTGGGTGCACTCGAGATGATGTCAGGCGTCGACAATCAGCAGGTCGCCTTCCACCGGCGCAACGTCGCGGGCTCGTTGATCGGCAGTCTCGAGGACACGCAGGAAGTGCTGGATCTTTGCGCCCTTCATGGCATTGGTCCGGATATCGAGATCATCGACATCGATGCGATCAATCAGGCGTTCAAGAAAGTCGAGGATGGCGCCGTGCGTTTCCGCTACGTGATCGACATGGCGTCGTTGACCGCGGACGGGCGCCGCACGACGACGGAGGCCGACGCCGGCAACACGGATGCCGCCGGCACGCCAGCGGAGTCGAGCGAGGCCGAGCCGATCATCGAGGGAGCATTGCTCCTGTGACACACACAGCAGCCGTTGCTGTCGGCGGGCCCCTGATCTGTGCCGTCGGTATTGCCGCCTGTGTCGCGGGCGGGCACTCGCGGGACGACGCACCGACGGGCTACGGCATCACGTTCTACGAACCCTTCGACAACTCGCGAGATTTCGGCCCCGGCTATCTTGCCGGGCCGCCGCATACTGCGATTCGATACGACAACGACCATGGCCGACGGTCGGAGGAACATCCGCTCGTCGAGACCGACACGAATGGCACGACACCGTCGATCCCCGATGCGACGCGCAGCCCGCATCGCGAGGTACCCTCGGCTGCCGCGTCGGCGAGCGAACCGACGAACGCTACGCAGCCGTGAGGCGAGGCGAATCCTAGCGGACCTTCGGCGTCTTCACGGCGCCCAGTGCGGTGAGCAGGCTCTCGTCCGAATGCTGGTTGCAGCGCGCCGCGAGCGAACTGCCGAATGGCCCGACGGCGGCGGAGTCGAGCACATTCTCGCCACTGCGGCCGGCCGAGAATCCGTACAGCCACATCATGATCGTGGTGGCGCTCTCCGGATCGGTGCGACTCATGTCGAGATGGCGTGCCTCGAACGTCACGCAACTCAAGGTGTCGAGATCCATCGGATTGCTCGAGTTCGGCTTCACCGACTCGACCGCGTGCAGCACCGAGGACGTGGGATCAGCCTTGCAGGCGGAATCGAGCGCGTTGCCAAATTGCTGTAGAGCATCGCCGTACATGACGTGGGCGCCCGACTTGCCGACGGACCAGCCGAACAGCCACATCACGACGTTGATCGCGTCTTCGCCCTGCGCCTCGGGCGCGGCGTTCATGATCTGCGACTCGTACTTGTCGCAGGTCAAGCTCGCGAAGTTCACCTGCCCCGCACGGCTCGAGCGCGGCGCGAATGCACACAGAGACACGATCAACAAGGCGACGGTATATTTCATGCAGTCATATCCGAAGTAGACGATCCAACACGACAGCCGGTGCTCCAGGCGATCAGGGCCAGCAACCCCAATTGTAACGGCAGGCGCGCGACCAGCACTGCGTACGGGATGCCGAACCTGTCCGCATGCTGCATCATATAGATGTTGGCCGGCGTCACGGCGATCGTGAGCGCCATCAAGCCCCAACCCGCGACTCTGCGCGTCGGGCGATAGACGATCCCCGCCGCGCCCAGCAGTTCGAAGGCACCACTCACGAAGACCATGAGTCGAGGGTCGGGAATGTACGGCGGCACGATGCTGACCTCCAGCGACGTCAAGGCGAAGTGCGCGATCCCACCCAGGAAAAACCAGAGAAACACCGCACCTAAGCCGATGCCCCTGCCGACTCCGATGGATGCCGCTGTCGCCGTCACGCCGACGATCATACGCTCTGGAAATGGTGTCGTGCCGTGCAGACCCGCGGTTTCGCTATAATCCCGAGCCGGAGTGCCGACTTAGCACAGCGGTAGTGCAACGGTTTTGTAAACCGTAGGTCGGGGGTTCGAATCCCTCAGTCGGCACCAAATTGCAAAAATTCTCACCTGACGCAACTCGGCACGAGCAGCCACTCGCATCCATTCGAACCCCCGACAAACAAACCAGCGGGTTCGACGCCGACGGCGCGTAGCGGCGGCGGCGATCGCCCGCAGGGCGACCCCGCAGGGGCGAGGCGCGCCAGCGCCGAGTAATCCCTCAGTCGGCACCAAATTGCAAAAAATTCTCACCTGACGCAACTCGGCACGAGCAGCCACTCGCATCCATTCGAACCCCCGACAAACAAACCAGCGGGTTCGACGCCGACGATCACCGCAGCGCGCGCACCGCAGCCGCGAAAAAATCCTCATCCAAAATCGGCGCCATACCCGACGGTTTGGGCAACGCACCCCACACGACGATGACCACGCGTTCCGCGGGATTCACGTAAATGTGTTGTCCGAAGATGCCGATCGCCTGAAACGCTCCCGCGTTCGGTGACTCCGGCGGCGCCGCGAAAGGCCACATCATATAGCCGTAATGCACGAGCGCGCCGCCGATCATTTTTGGCGTACCGGCGTCGCGGACCCAGGCGTCCGTCAGAATTTGTTTGCCTTGGGCGACGCCGTTCTCGACCAGGAACCAGCCGAAGCGTCCGTAGTCGCGCAGCGTCGCGCAGAGGCCGCTGCCGCCGATTTCGAGCCCTCCCGGCGATTCCAACCACCAGGTCGCGTCCGACTCCATGCCGAACCTCGACCAGATGCGTTCCGAGAGATAATCGGCAAGCGGTCGTCCGACGGCGGCCTCGACCACGGCGGCGGCAATCTGCGTCTCGCCCGTGCTGTAATTCCACACCGTACCCGGTGTCGCGACCCGGGGCAGACCGGCCATGAGGGCGATGATGGCGCCGGGACGCTGCGAGACTTGCGCTTCGAGCATTCGGCGGCGATCCGACCGCGGATTCGTATAAGTCTCATCCCACCCGACACCGGAGGCCATCTGCAGCAGAAAGCGGATGCTGACCCCGTCATAGGCGCTGGCGGCGAGTTCGGGCACGTACGCGGCGACGGGTTCATCGATGCTGCGGATCGCGCCGTCCTGAATCGCAGCACCGACGAGACAGGCGGTAATCGACTTGACGAGCGACATCGACATCCACCGCGTCCCGGCCGTGTTGCCCATCTCATAGTCCTCGAACGCGATCTGTCCGTCCTTGATCACCAGCAGGCCGGTCACTCGGTTCAAGGCCATGTAGTCGACCACGTCGTAGCGCTTGCCGGCGGAGATGAACTCACAATTGCCGAGCGGACGGCGATGGGGCGGCAGCGGAAACACGTGGGTGCCGCGCTTGACGACGCGCACCGGGAACAGTCGATCGATATTTCGGAACGTGCGTACCTGCTTGTCGGACAGCAGAGCGCCGTCATAGACCTCGCGGATCGTGCCGAGATCGTTCGAGTCAGGGTCGGTCATAGTTCGGGTCCGAGCACGATGGGGCGACCCTCATCGAAGCGTGAAAAGCGAAACGGCGCCGGATCCACCGAGGCACGCTCGCCGATGGCGAGTTCGGCGGCGAGTCGCCCGGCCGCCGGCCCGATGCCGAAGCCATGACCCGAGAAGCCCGTCGCTACCGTCAGGCCGGGCAGGGACCCGACCGTGCTGATGTACGGGATGACGTCCGGCGTCACGTCGATGAAGCCGCCCCATTGTTGCACGATCCCGGCACCGTGGAACGACGGGAACAAGCGCTTGAGCGCCGCCAACGCCTGATGATTGAATGCAAGGTTCGGTGCCGGATCGAGCACGCGGGTCGCCTCGAAAGGACTTCGCTCATCGAGGCTCCACCGACGCGGCGTGAGCCATTCGCGCAGCGATTGACGGTCGAAGCGCGGATTCAGATTCGTCGCTTCCTGGCGGATGGTCGGCAGGAATTCACGCAGGTAGCGCAGCGAATCCGGCACCACCGGCACGAGGTAGCCGGACCCCTTGGCCACCGTGTAGCCGCCGTCGAGCCGCTTGCGGTAGCCGACCTCGGGCAGATAGCCGCTGGTCAACGGGCCTGCGTCGAGCGGTGTCGTGCGCAGCACCGAGGAGAGGACTTTGAGTTGTGCGAGGCGCAGCCCGAGGTTTCCACAAAAGAGACTCGACCAGGCGCCCGCCGCGAGAATCACGGCATCACAGGCGATTCTGCCGCGCTCGGTGACCACTCCGGCGACGCGTCCACCCGAGCGCTCGATGCCGCGGACGGCACAATGCGCGAGGATGACGGCGCCGCGGCGCTGCGCGGCGGTCGCGATCGCGGGCGCCGCGCGTTGCGGCTCGGCACAGCCGTCGGTCGGCACATGCAGTCCGCACCGGTACGGTCGGCTCGCGCCCGGCATCAGCTGCTCGAGCGCCGCGCCGCGCACCACGGCGGCGCCGACGTCGTAGGGCTTGGCCATCGACACCCAATCGACGAAGCGCTTCTCGTCCGCCTCGGTTTCACCGACATAGAGCACGCCGCGCTCCCGGTACCCCGTCTCTGCCCCCGTCGTCGCGTTCATCTCGCGCCACAAGCGCAGACTTTGGACGATCAGCGGCATCTCGCGCACGTCCCGTCCGGCCTGGCGGCACCAGCCCCAATTGCGGCTCGATTGCTCGCAGGCGATGTAGCCTTTTTCACAGAGCACGACCGGAATACCGCGCGCGGCGAGATGCAGCGCGGCCGATGTCCCGATGATGCCGCCCCCGACGACGACGACGCGTGTGGCGGCCGGTGCGCTTTCATCGGAAATGACGGAATCGACATAGGGCCCCATGCACGGCGCCTCCGGCTGCTGATCCCCGGTATGATCCAGCGGGAGCGAGCGTGATTGCAATGCACAGGGGGAGAGTCGGGTGACCTCTGCGAGCGGACCGTCGACAGTGCCCGCCGGGGTCGATGACTTGATCGCCCGGATCCGGGCCGTCTATCTCGGGTGCCGCTGCGACCTGCTCGAGTCCTGTCTGCGCGCCTGGCCCGATCACGGACCGGACCGCATCGTGGACGCAAGACCCCTGCCGGTGCTGCGCTGGCTCGATACGCTCGAGCTCGACGTTCCGGAGAGCTGCGCCCGCGTGATCACGGCGCTGCGCGCGACGGCCGCGCGACTCGCTTGGCGCCAGACCTACACGGTGGAGGCCGTCGGCGCCGAGTTTCTCGATCACTACGCGTATACGGAACTGATCGGCGAGCGCGGTCCGGTGTCCTCCCGAAACCTCGCCTGCGGGTTGCTGCTGCTCGGCCCGGGAACCCGGTACCCGCGCCACCGCCATGACGCTGCCGAGCTGTACGTTCCGTTGAGCGGAACGGCATCCTGGCAGCAGGGCGACGGCGTCTGGCGGGAACGACAGCCCGGCACCCTCATCCATCATGCGAGCAACGAGCCGCATGCGATGCGCGTCGGCGCGGTGCCGCTGCTCGCCGCATACCTGTGGTACGGCGGCGACGTGTCGCAGCCATCGACGTTATCGTGAAAGCTTATGTCGCCATACCATCGCAGGCCGCGCTCTTAAGGATGCGGCCGCCCGTGCAATTCGAGCGTGACGATGCGGGCGAGCAGTGTGGCGGGATAGAGCTGACCGATTACCGATTCCAAGTTCGAGAGACTGCGAACCAGCGGATGGATCGGCACGAGGTCACCGTAGCCGGTGGACGTCAGAGTCGTGAAACTGTAGTACACCATGCTTTGGCTGAGCACCAGATATTTTCCGTGGACGACCGCGCCCGAGATCGCACCGGGCAGCAGCGCCAGCAGCATCTCGTAGACCGCGGCGAAGGACAGCGCGATGCTGAGATACAACACGACCGCCCCGCGGATACGATGGTGCGTGACCTGGCCCGGTCCGAACACGGCGCTCCACACGATCCCGGCGAG
>Ga0116229_10002394_pt1 | contig 30270 bp, 43 predicted proteins | sample S1TSphgellanicum_3_FD_87313 | JGI IMG/M metagenome (GOLD analysis project Ga0116229, IMG submission 87313) | Host-associated microbial communities from peat moss isolated from Minnesota, USA - S1T2_Fc - Sphagnum magellanicum MG | ecosystem: Host-associated > Plants > Peat moss > Unclassified...
GAGTTGATTGCGCCGATCGCGATGGAGCAGGGGCTGCGCTTTGCGATCCGCGAAGGCGGCAAGACGGTGGGTGCCGGGGTGGTCGCCAAGGTGATCGCCTGATGAGCACCCGGAAGACGGGCGTTCTCGCAGGCTAAGTTTTTTCGCACAGGCAAGGTTTCGCGCAGGGCAAGGTCAGAGGTCGCACGGGCAAGGTTTCGCACGGGCAAGGTTTCGCACGAGCAAGGTTAAGGTTTCACGGGTAAGGTTTCGCACGGGAAGTATCATTTATGGCCAATCAAAATATTCGTATCCGCCTCAAGGCTTTCGATCATCGCTTGATCGACAAGTCGGCGCGCGAAATCGTCGACACCGCCAAGCGCACCGGAGCCACCGTCAAGGGACCGGTGCCGCTGCCCATCAAAATGGAGCGTTTTACGGTGTTGACCGCCCCGCACGGCGACAAGGATGCCCGCGACCAGTTCGAAATCCGCACCCACAAGCGCCTGATGGACATATTGAATCCGACGGACAAGACCGTCGACGCGCTGATGAAATTGGAACTGCCGGCGGGCGTCGACGTCCAAATCAAGCTGAACTGAGGTCTTGGGAGCTCAATTACACTGAATTACTCCTGCGGGTGCGGCTGAATACGCCCCCGGGTGGGAGCTGAATTACTCTCGCAGGAGTGATCGAGCGCCCTTATAACTTGCACGCGGCGCCGGGGATACATATACTCCCGCGTCCATTTTCAAGGTCGGAGCGCGTGGGCGCCGACGCCGAAACCCAAGGGTTATCGGGGTCCGGCTGCTCAAACCGCCGATCTTGGCCAACGAGGCGGCAAACCCAAGGGTTTCCGCGATGAGGATTGACAATGACCATTGGTCTGGTCGGCCGCAAATGCGGCATGACCCGCATATTCACTGATGCCGGCGTGACTGTCCCCGTGACGGTCGTCGAGGCGTTGCCGAACCGTATCTCGCAAGTCAAAACCGACGCTGCCGACGGCTATCGGGCGGTGCAGGTCACGATCGGCGCGCGGCGCCCCTCACGCGTCTCCAAGGCGTTGGCCGGCCATTTCGCCAAGGCCAATGTCGCCGCCGGCAGTGCTTCGCGGGAATTTCGCCTGCCGTCGGGCGAGGGCGATGCGCTCGCGGTCGGCGGCGAACTCAAGGTCGATATGTTCAGCGCGGGCCAGCGCGTCGACGTCACCGGCACCACGGTGGGCAAGGGCTTCGCCGGCACCATGAAGCGCCATAATTTCGCGGGCGGCATGAAGACGCACGGCAACTCGGTGTCGCATCGCGCGCCGGGCTCCATCGGTCAACGTCAAACGCCGGGACGCGTGTTCAAAGGCAAGCGCATGTCCGGCCACATGGGTGTCAAGAACCGCACCATCGAAAATCTGCGCATCGTCGAGGTCGACGTGTCGCGGAACCTTCTGCTGATCAGCGGCGCAGTGCCGGGCTCCGAAGGGGGCAGGGTCATCGTCAGGCCTTCGGTCAAGGCCTTGGGCCAGGCACGGCGTCAGAAACTGATGCCGAACAAGGCCCCTGCCGCCGCCAAGGGAGCCCCTGCGGCCAAGGGCGGCCCCGCGGGCAAGGCGGCACCCGCCGCAAAAGCGGCCAAGAAGTAACAGCGCATGAAGCTCAAGCTGCAGAACGCCTCTCCCGCCAGCGACATCCAATTGTCGGATGTGGCTTTCGGCCGCGCTTACAACGAAGCGTTGGTGCATCAGGTCGTCACTGCCTACATGGCGGCCGGCCGTGCCGGCACCAAGGCGCAGAAAACCCGCGCCGAAGTACGCGGCGGCGGCAAGAAGCCGTGGAGCCAGAAGGGCACCGGCCAGGCGCGCGTCGGCTCCATCCGCAGCCCCATCTGGGTGGGCGGCGGCCGGGCGTTCGCCGCGCGGCCGCGCGATTTCACGCAGAAGGTCAATCGCAAGATGTATCGCGCCGCCATGCAATCCATGGTGTCGCAGCTGGTGCGCGAGGAGCGGCTGGTGGCCATCGAGTCGCTCGAGCTCAGCGCCCCGCGGACCAAACTGCTGATCAGCAAGCTCGCCGAATTCGGCTTGACGCGCGCCCTGATCCTGGTCGAGGCCTACGAGGAGAAGCTGTTCCTGGCGGCCCGCAACGTGCCCTACGTGGACGTGATGCCGGTGTCCTCGCTCGACCCCTTGAGCTTGATCAAGCACGACAAGGTGCTCGCCACGGTCGGCGCCCTGAAGCTGCTCGAGCAACGTCTCGGAGGCACGCATGAATAAAGAGCGATTGATGACCGTGCTGATCCAGCCGCACGTGTCGGAAAAGGCGGCCAATGTCGCCGAGAAGGGCAATCAGTACGTATTCCGGGTGCGCAACGACGCCTCCAAGGGCGAGGTCAAGCAGGCGGTCGAATTGATGTTCGAGGTCAAGGTCGAGGGCGTCAATCTGCTCAACAAGCCGGGCAAGACGCGCCGTTTCAAGAATATCGCCGGCAAGCGCAATGGCTACAAGAAGGCGTACGTGCGCCTGCAGGCCGGTCAGTCGATCGACTTCACCGGCACGCCGGGTTAGGGATACGCCATGTCACTCATCAAAATGAAGCCGACCTCCCCGGGCACCCGCTTCGTGGTCAAGATCGACCGCTCCCACCTGCACAAGGGCGGACCGCTTCAATCCCTCACCACCAAGAAGAACCGCACCGGCGCACGCAATCATTCCGGGCGGCAGACCACACGGCACATCGGCGGCGGCCACAAGCAGCGCTACCGGCTGGTCGATTTCAAGCGCGACAAGGACGGCATCCCGGGCGTCGTCGAACGTTTGGAGTACGATCCGAACCGCACCTCGCATCTGGCGCTGGTGCTCTACAAGGACGGCGAGCGCCGCTACATCCTCGCGCCCAAAGGCGTCAAGGCGGGCGATGAAATCCGTTCCGGCGCCGATGCACCGATCAAGCCGGGCAATGCATTGCCGCTGCGGCACATCCCGGTGGGCAGCACCGTGCACAACATCGAACTGAAGGTCGGCAAGGGCGGCCAGCTGGCGCGCAGCGCCGGCGGTTCGGCGCAGTTCGCCGCGCGCGAGGGCGTGTATGCCAGCGTGCGCTTGAAGTCCGGCGAAATGCGCAAGATTCACGTCGATTGCCGCGCCACCATCGGTGAGGTCGGCAACGACGAGCACAACCTGCGCGTCTTCGGCAAGGCCGGCGCGGTGCGCTGGCTCGGCGTGCGTCCGACGGTGCGCGGTGTGGTGATGAACCCGGTCGACCATCCGCACGGCGGCGGCGAGGGCAAGTCGGGTCAGGGCAATCCGCATCCCGTGAGCCCGTGGGGCCTGCAGACGAAGGGCAAGAAGACGCGCCGCAACAAGCGCACCGACGGCATGATCGTTCAGCGCCGCAAGAACAAACGACTGTAAGAGACCGGAGAAAAGCACAGTGCCTCGTTCGCTCAAGAAAGGTCCGTTCGTGGATTTGCACCTCGCCAAGAAGGTGCAAACGGCCAGCCAGAAGAACGATCGGCGCCCGATCAAGACCTGGTCGCGCCGCTCCATGGTGATCCCCGACATGGTCGGCCTCACCATCGCCGTGCACAACGGCCGTCTGCACGTGCCGGTGCTGGTGTCGGAGAACATGGTCGGCCACAAGCTCGGCGAGTTCGCCCCGACGCGCACGTTCAAGGCGCATTCCGGCGACAAGAAAGTGGCGGCGGCGGAGTAGCGCATGCAGACCAAGGCGATCTTACGGTATGCGCGCATTTCCCCTCAGAAGTGCCGTCTGGTGGTCGACACGATCCGCGGCAAGTCCGCGACGCTCGCGGTCAACACCCTGAAGTTCATGCCCAAGAAGGGCGCGAAGATCGTGCTCAAGGTTCTCGACTCGGCGATCGCCAACGCCTACAACAATTTCAATGCCGATGTCGACGAACTCAAGGTGACGCGGGTCGAGGTCGATCCGGCGCCGATGTTGAAGCGCTTTCATGCGCGCGCCAAGGGTCGGGGCGTGCGCATCGCCAAGCGCAGCAGCCACATCCTGGTTCAAGTGTCCGACGGAAAGCGAGAGGCCTGATGGGTCAGAAAGTAAATCCGATTGGTATCCGCCTCGGCATCACCCGCGACTGGACGTCGAAGTGGTATGCCGGATCGAAGACGTTCGCCTCGAACATTCACACCGATTTCCTGGTGCGCAAGTTCCTGAACAAGAAGCTGCTGGACGCCTCGGTGAGCCGCATTCACATCGAGCGCGCCGCGCGCCGCGCCAACATCACGATTCATACGGCGCGACCGGGCATCGTGATCGGCAAGAAGGGCGAGGACATCGAAAAGCTGCGCACCGGCGTCGCCAAGATTCTCGGCATGACCATGAACGACGTGCGGCTCAACATCGCCGAAATCCGCAAGCCCGAGCTCGACGCAAAGCTGGTCGCCGAGGGCATCTCGCAGCAGCTCGAGAAGCGCGTGATGTTCCGCCGCGCCATGAAGCGCGCGGTGACCAACACCATGCGTTCCGGCGCGCTCGGCATCAAGGTGCGGATTTCGGGCCGGCTCAATGGTTCGGAAATCGCCCGTACCGAGACCAACCGCGAGGGCCGTGTGCCGCTGCACACGTTCCGCGCCGACATCGATTACGGCGTCGCCGAGGCGCAGACCACGTACGGCGTGATCGGCATCAAGGTGTGGATATTCAAGGGCGAGGTGTTCGACACGCCGGAAGTGGAAGCCACCGAGGCCGATGCGGAAGCCGCCGCCGCCGCGGCCGCCGCCAAGACCGCCGAAGCCGCGGCGCCCGCGCCCTGAAGTGATCGCCCTACAGTGATCAGGTAACACAGCATGATGCAGCCCAAGCGGACCAAATTCCGCAAACAGTTCAAGGGAAAGATTTCCGGCAGCGCGCAGCGCGGCAACTCGGTCGCGTTCGGCGAATTCGGCCTGCGCGCGACCGACCGCTGCCGCATGACGGCGCGGGAGATCGAGGCGGCGCGGCGCGCCATTTCGCGTCACGTGAAGCGCGGCGGGCGGATCTGGATCCGCGTGTTTCCGGACGTGCCGATCACCCAGAAGCCGCTCGAGGTGCGCATGGGCTCGGGCAAGGGCAACGTCGAGTACTGGGTGGCGAGAGTGCTGCCCGGCAAGGTGCTGTTCGAGATCGAAGGCATGAGCGAGGAGATCGCGCGCGAGGCGTTCCGTCTGGCCGCCGCCAAGCTGTCCGTGTCGACGGCGTTCGTCAAGCGCCAGGTCCGGACCTAAAGGGATTGTATGAAAGCGAAAGAGTTGCGCGGCAAGCCGCCCAAGGATCTCGGCGAGGAGCTGCTGAAGCTGCGCCGCGAACAGTTCAACCTGCGCATGGCGCGCGCCACGGGGCAGGCCGCCAAGCCGGATCAGTTTGCCAAGGTGCGCAAGAACATCGCGCGTGTGAAAACGGTGCTGGCCCAGACCAGCCCAAGCAGAGGTAAGGCGTGATGTCGACCGAAATTCAAGAGACGGCGGCGGCTCCGGGCGCGGCCCCGGCTCCCGGCGCGGCGCCGGTGGCGGGCCAGCGGCTGCTCACCGGCAAAGTCGTCAGCGACAAGATGGACAAGACCATTGCGGTGTCCGTCGAGCGGCTGGTGAAGCACCCGACGTACGGCAAGTACGTGCGCCGCACCACCAAATTGCTGGCGCATGACGAGAGCAACGAATGCAAGGAAGGCGACACGGTGTCGATCAAGCCGTGCCGGCCGATGTCGCGCCGCAAATCCTGGGTGCTGGTGCGCGTCGTCGAACGCGCCCGGCAGGAATGACGCGCCGCCATGATCCAGCTCAGAACCATGTTGAATGTGGCCGATAACAGCGGCGCCAAGCGCCTGATGTGCATCAAGGTGCTCGGCGGCTCGAAGCGGCGCTATGCCGCCGTCGGCGACGTCATCAAGGTCAGCGTCAAGGACGCGATCCCGCGCGGCAAGGTCAAGAAGGGCGAGGTCTACGACGCCGTGGTGGTGCGCACCAAGAGCGGCGTGCGCCGCGCGGACGGTTCGCTGATCCGCTTCGACACCAATGCGGCGGTGCTGTTGACCAACAAGCTCGAGCCCATCGGCACGCGCATCTTCGGGCCGGTGACGCGCGAGCTTCGCAACGTGCAGTTCATGAAGATCATCTCGCTCGCTCCTGAGGTGCTGTGATGAGGAAAATCCGCAAAGGCGACGTCGTGGTGCTGATCGCAGGCCGCGACAAGGGACGCAAAGGCGCCGTCATCGAGGTGCTGGCGGACGACCGCGTGCGCGTCGAGGGGCTCAACATGTCGAAGAAGCATCAGCGGCCGAATCCGCAGGCCGGCGTGCAGGGCGGCATCATCGAGCGCGAGGCGCCGCTGCACGTGTCGAACGTGCTGGTCTTCAATCCTGCGACCCAGAAGGGCGACCGCGTCGGCTTCAGGGCGCTCGAGGACGGCCGCAAGGTGCGGATATTCAAGTCGAACCAAGAAATGGTCGACGCCAAGTAACCGGGTGTGCCATGGCAGCCAGACTGAAACAGATTTACCGCGAGAAGATCGTGCCGGAGCTCAAGGCGAAGCTCGGGCTCGAGAACACCATGCAGGTGCCGCGCATTCTCAAGATCACCGTCAACATGGGCGTGGGCGAGGCCGTGGCCGACAAGAAGGTGATGGACGCCGCGACCGCCGACATGGCGAAGATCACCGGCCAGAAGCCGGCGGTGACCAAGGCCAAGAAATCGGTCGCGACCTTCAAGGTGCGCGACGGGCAGGCGATCGGCTGCAAGGTGACGCTGCGCGGCGACCGCATGTACGAGTTCCTGGATCGTCTGGTGAGCATCGCGATCCCGCGCATACGCGACTTCCGCGGCATCAACACGCGCTCCTTCGACGGCCGCGGCAACTACAGCTTGGGGGTGAAGGAGCAGATCATCTTCCCCGAGATCCAGTACGATCAGATCGACCAAATTCGTGGCATGGACATCACCATCTCCACGTCGGCCGCGGACGACAAGCATGGACGCGCGCTGCTGGAAGCCTTCCACTTTCCGTTCCGCAAGTAGGGTGACCGCCCATGGCCAAGACGAATATGCTGATGCGCGAAAAGAAGCGCCTGAAGATCGCCAAGAAGTACGCGACGCGGCGCGCCGAGCTCAAGGAGCTGATCCGCGACCCGAAGACCGGGGCGGAGGCGCGCGAGGCGGCGCAGGCGGAGCTGCAGCGGCAGCCGCGCGACGCGGGCGCGACGCGGCAGCGCAACCGCTGCTCCATCACCGGGCGTTCGCGCGGGGTGTACCGCAAGTTCGGACTGGCGCGCACCAAGCTGCGCGAGGCGGCCAACCGCGGCGAGATCCCCGGCCTGTCGAAGGCGAGTTGGTGAGGCGCGCACTATGAGCATGACGGACCCGATTGCCGATCTCTTGACCCGCATCCGCAACGCACAAGCCGCGGGTAAGCCGACCGTGGGGGTGGGCGCTTCGAAACTGAAGCTCGCCATTCTCAAGGTGCTGAAGGATGAAGGCTACATTGCCGCGTTCAGCGTCGAGACGGCGGGCGCCAAGAGCAACTTGTCGATCGAGCTCAAGTATCACGACGGCCGTCCGGTCATCGACCGCATCGAGCGCATCAGCCGGCCAGGACTTCGCATCTATCGCGGCAAGGACGAGTTGCCCAAGGTGCTCGGCGGCCTGGGGGTTGCGGTTATTTCGACGCCCAAGGGCATCATGTCCGACGCGCAGGCGCGCGCGGCCGGCACCGGCGGCGAAGTGTTGTTCGTCGTTCAGTAGGAAACGCATCATGTCCCGAGTCGCAAAAATGCCGGTCGATCTTCCCCAGGGCGTCAGCGCCACGATTGGGGCCGACAGCGTGACCGTGAAGGGTGCCAAGGGCTCGCTGACGCTGGCCATCAAGAGCGGCGTCAAGGTCGTGCAGCAGGACAAGCATCTGGAAGTGCGCGCCGAGAGCGAGGCCGAGGGCCTGAACGCCATCGCGGGTGCCACCCGCGCGCATCTCGCGAACATGGTCACGGGGGTCACCAAGGGCTATGAGAAGAAGCTCGAGCTCGTGGGCGTGGGATACCGCGCGGCGGTGCAGGCCAAGAACCTGACCTTGACGCTCGGTTTCTCGCACCTCATCAATTTCCCGATTCCGGACGGCGTCAGCATCGAGACTCCGAGCCAGACCGAGATCATCGTCAAGGGCATCGACCGCCAGCGCGTCGGGCAAACGGCGGCGAACATCCGCGGTTTTCGCCCGCCGGAACCCTACAAGGGCAAGGGCGTGAAGTATTCCGACGAAACGATTTCGCTGAAAGAGGCGAAGAAGAAATGAAACTGACCAAGCAAGACACCCGGCTGCGCCGCGCGCGCCGCGGCCGCGTCAAGATCAAGGAACTCGCCGCCGTGCGCCTGTCGGTGCATCGCACTCCGCGGCATATTTATGCGCAGATTTTCGCCGCCGGCGGCGACCAGGTGCTGGCGGCGGCGTCGACCTTGCAGAAGGAGGTGCGCGGGTCGCTGGCAGCCACGGGCAATATCGAAGCGGCGAAGGCCGTCGGCCGCGCCATCGCGGAACGCGCCAAGGCGCTGGGGATCGCGAAGGTCGCCTTCGACCGTTCCGGCTTCATGTATCACGGGCGCGTCAAGGCGCTGGCCGAGGCCGCGCGCGAAGCCGGTCTCGAGTTCTAACCAAGAGGTCTTAAAGGACGCTATGGCGAGAGTAGAGAAAACCATGTCCGGCGACGACCTGCTCGAGAAGCTGGTCGCGGTGAACCGTGTCGCGAAGGTGGTCAAGGGCGGCAAGCAGTTCGGTTTCACGGCGCTCACCGTGGTGGGCGACGGCGCCGGCCGGGTCGGCTTCGGCTACGGCAAGGCGCGCGAGGTGCCGGTCGCCATATCCAAGGCGATGATGCAGGCGCGCAAGAGCCTGGTCACGGTCTCCCTCAAGAACGACACCTTGTTCTACGCGGTCAAGGGACGGCACGGCACCACGCGGGTCTACATGCAGCCGGCCGCGGACGGCACCGGGGTGATTGCCGGCGGCGGCATGCGCGCCGTGTTCGAATGCGCCGGCGTGCGCAACGTGCTCGCCAAGAGCTACGGCTCGCGCAATCCCATCAACGTGGTGCGCGCGACCATGGATGCGCTGGCGAAGCTGCGCACGCCGGACGATATCGCGGCCAAGCGCGGCAAGAGCGTCGCGGAACTCGTGGGCTGACCATGACCGGGAACACCATCAAAGTGACGCTGGTCAAAAGCCTCTATGGGCAGCTGGCCAGCATCCGCAATTCGGCGCGGGGCCTCGGCTTGCGACGCATCGGCCACAGCGTGCTGGTCGCGGATACACCGTCGAATCGCGGCATGATCAACGCCGCGAGTCACATGCTCAAGATCGAGAGCGCAGTGGACAAGGGTGCCTGAATGAGACTGAACAGCATCAAACCCGGCGCGGGTTCCAAGCGGCCGCGCCTGCGGGTGGGCCGCGGCGCATCCGCGGGCCAGGGCAAAACCTGCGGCCGCGGGGTCAAGGGACAGCGCGCACGCAAGGGCGGCTACCACAAGGTGGGGTTCGAGGGCGGCCAGATGCCGCTGCAGCGGCGGCTGCCGAAGATCGGCTTCCGCTCCGCCATGAAAGCCTCGCGCGCCGAACTCACGCTCACCGACCTCATGCGGGTCGACGGCGGTGAGGTGACCCTGGCCGGCTTGATTTCGGCGAACTTGGTCCCAGAGTCCACCAAACTGGTGAAGATCATCGTCTCCGGCAAGGTCACCCGCGCTTATGTCATCAAGGACAAGGCGGTGATGGCGACCAAGGGTGCGAAGAGTGCGGTGGAGTCCGCCGGCGGCCGGTTCGAGACCTAAGAGAGACACGTGGCCACATCGTCGAGCACCAATCCGGCAACCGCCCTCGGGGACATGACGCGCTTCGCCGAGATGCGCAAGCGTCTGTGGTTCCTGCTGGGCGCGCTGGTCGTGTACCGGATGGGAACTTTCATCCCGGTGCCGGGGATCGACGCCGCGCGTTTCGCCGCGTTCTTCTCCACCCAGAACGGCACGCTGCTCGGCATGTTCAACATGTTCTCGGGCGGCGCCCTGCAGCGCTTCAGCATCTTCGCCTTGAATGTCATGCCCTACATCACGGCGTCCATCATCATTCAGATGGCCTCGATGGTGTATCCGCCGTGGGCTCAGATCCGCAAGGACGGGGAATCCGGCCGGCGCAAGCTGATGCAGTACACCCGCTACGGCACCGTGCTGCTGGCGGCTTTTCAGGGCTTCGGCGCCTCGCTCGCCATCCAGAATTCCGGCGGCAACCTGGTGCCGAATCCCGGACCGCAGTTCCTGTTCATCGCGACGGTGTCGATCACCACCGGCACCTTGTTCGTGATGTGGCTGGGCGAGCAGATCACCGAGCGCGGCATCGGCAACGGCATCACCATGATCATCGTCGCCGGGATCATCGCCGGCCTGCCGCGGGCCATCGGCAACACCTTGGAAATGGTGCGCCAGGGAGAGATGAACCCGCTGATCGTGCTGCTGATCCTGGTGGTGGTGGTTCTCGTCACCTTGTTCTGCGTGTTCGTCGAGCGCGCGCAGCGCAAGATCCAGGTCAACTATGCCAAGCGCCAGGTGGGCCGGCGCATGATGCAGGGGCAGAGCACGCATCTGCCGTTCAAGCTCAACATGGCGGGCGTGATACCGCCGATTTTTGCGTCCAGCCTGCTGGTGTTTCCCGCGACCATCGCGCAATTTTTCGGCAACAGCCCGACGCCCAATGCGGTGCAGCGCACGCTGCAGAAGATCGCCGTGGTCTTGGGTTACGGCCAGCCGCTGCACGTGCTGCTGTTCGCCCTGCTGATCATCGGATTCGCGTTTTTCTACGTCGCGCTGGTGTACGACGCACGCGACACGGCGGACAACCTCAAGAAGGCCGGCGCCTTCATTCCGGGCATCCGCCCCGGGGCGCAGACCGGCGATTACCTGGACAAGGTGCTGACCCGCCTCACGCTGTGGGGCGGCCTGTACATCATGGCCGTGTGCCTGCTGCCTGAAATCATCCGCATGGTCAATCCGAGCGTTCCGTTCCAGTTCGGCGGCACGTCGCTGTTGATCATCGTCGTCGGCGTCATGGATTTCGTCGCGCAAGCCTCGTCGCACATGATGTCTCACCAATATGAGGGCCTGATGAAGAAGGCCAGCCTGCGCGGCATCGGAGCCAAGAAATGAAAGTTCGTCCGTCGGTGAAGAAGATCTGCAAGAACTGCAAAGTCGTGCGGCGTCGCGGCATCGTCTACATCATTTGTTCGTCGGACGCCCGGCACAAGCAGCGCCAGGGCTGACACGCCAGGGCCGATGTCAATGGTGATCGTCAAGGCAGCACTCTGGGCTCGCGCAGCGAGCCGATCCCGATCCGACGGGTCGCTTCGAGCCGTTGAAGCATGGCGCGAAGCGCCTGGGAATGGGCGCGACGCGGCTGGCAAGCGGCGCGAAGCGCCTGGGAATAGGCAGGACGCGCCCAAGCAGTGGCGCGCCGGGTCGGGACCGTATATACTTGCGCGCTTTTCTGCGTGCGCTGTGGAGAAGTAGATGGCGCGTATCGCCGGAATCAACATACCGATGAACAAGCATGTCGTCATCGGTTTAACTCACATTTTCGGCATCGGCAACAGCCGCGCGGCGCGAATCTGCGACGCCGCCGGGGTGAAGCACCAGGTCAAGGTGAAGGATCTCACCGACGCGGAAGTCGCGTCGCTGCGCTCCCAGGTGGCGAAATTCGCGGTCGAGGGCGATCTGCGGCGCGAAGTCTCGATGAACATCAAGCGATTGATGGACTTGGGCTGCTACCGGGGCATACGTCACCGCAAGGGCTTGCCGCTGCGCGGACAGCGTACGCGCACCAACGCCCGTACCCGCAAGGGACCGCGCAAGCAGGCGGTGAAGATGAACGCGCCGCCGGGCAAGGTCTAGGAATACACAATGGCTGATCAGAAGCAAAATGCAGGTCAAGGCGCCTCCGCGCAGGGCGGCGGCAAGCCGGTACGCAAGAAGGTGCGCAAGAACGTGCTCGACGCGATCGCGCACGTGCATGCCTCGTTCAACAACACCATCATCACCATCACCGACCGGCAGGGCAATACGCTGTCGTGGGCGACTTCCGGCGGTTGCGGCTTTCGGGGATCGCGCAAATCGACGCCGTTCGCCGCCCAGGTGGCCGCCGAGCGTGCGGGTACCGCCGCCCAGGAACATGGGGTCAAGAACGTGGAAGTTCGGGTGATGGGCCCTGGTCCCGGACGCGAATCCGCGGTCCGCGCCTTGAACGGCTGTGGGCTGAAGATCACCAACATTGAAGACGTGACTCCGATCCCCCATAACGGTTGTCGGCCCCCCAAGAAGCGTCGTGTCTGACCTCGCTCGCGTCTGACCTCGATCAACCCCAGGGTTTTCTATGGCAAAGTATACTGGTCCGAAGTGCAAGCTATCACGACGCGAAGGAACCGATCTGTTCCTGAAGAGCGGCGTGAAGCCGCTCGAGTCGAAATGCAAGCTCGAGGTGCCCCCGGGCGGCGTGAAGAGCGAACGCAAGCAGCGGTTGTCCGAGTACGGACTGCAGCTGCGCGAGAAGCAGAAGCTGCGGCGCATGTACGGCGTGCTGGAGCGACAGTTCCGCAACTACTATCAGAAGGCCGCGGGCCGGCCCGGCGCGACCGGCGAGACGCTGCTGCAGTTCCTGGAATGCCGGCTCGACAACGTCGTCTACCGCATGGGTTTCGCCGCCACGCGCGCCGAGGCCCGCCAGCTCGTGAGCCACAAGGCCGTCACGGTGAACGAGAAGCTGGTCAATATCGCCTCCTACCAATGCAAGGCCGGCGACGTCGTGTCGCTGCGCGAAAAGGCCAAGACGCAGACCCGCATCCAGGCGGCGCTGACCATCGCCGCGCAGGTCGGTTTTCCGGACTGGGTGGAGGTGGACGACAAGAAGTTCTCGGGCATCTTGAAGTCGGTTCCCGACCGGCAGGAGATTCTGCCCGACATCAACGAGAGTCTGGTCGTCGAGTTGTATTCGAAGTGACGCAACGTGCCGAGCGTTGTCCCCGGTCAATAACTTAGGTGTGATATCCATGCAGGGATCGATCAATGAATTTTTGAAGCCGCGGGTCGTCAAGGTACAGCCTGTGTCGCCGCGTCATGCCCGTATCGTGATCGAACCGTTCGAACGCGGCTTCGGTCACACGCTGGGCAATGCGCTGCGCCGCGTGCTGCTGTCCTCGCTGCCCGGCGCCGCCATCACGGAGATCGAGATCGAAGGCGTGCTGCACGAATACACCGCCATCGAGGGCGTGCAGGAAGACGTCGTCGACATTCTGCTCAACCTCAAGGCGGTCGCGATCCGCATGCATACCCGCGACGTCGCCGAAGTGCGCCTGCACAAGAAGGGCCCCGGCCCGGTGACGGCCGGTGACATTGCCGGCGACCACGACATCGAGATTTTGAACCCGGACCTGGTGATCGCCAATCTGACCAAGGCCGGAGAATTGTCGATGTCGCTCAAGGTCGAACGCGGCCGCGGTTATCGTCCGGCCGCGCAGCGCATGCCGTTCGAGGAGCAGACCCGCGCCATCGGCCGCCTGCAGCTCGATGCCTCGTTCAGTCCGGTGCGCAAGGTGACCTACAACGTCGAGAGCGCACGCGTCGAGCAGCGCACCGATCTCGACAAGCTGATCCTCGACATCGAGACCAACGGCACGATCGACCCGGAGGAGGCGATTCGCCGCGCCGGCGGCATCCTCAAGGATCAATTGTCGGTATTCGTCGATCTTCAGGGTCAGGATGAATCGACCACCAAGGCCACCGAGACGCAGTTCGATCCGATTCTGCTGCGGCCGGTCGACGAGCTGGAACTCACGGTTCGCAGCGCCAACTGCCTGAAGGCCGAGAACATTCACTACATCGGCGATCTCGTGCAGCGCACCGAGGTGGAACTGTTGCGCACCCCCAATCTCGGCAAGAAATCGCTCACCGAGATCAAGGAGGTGCTGGAGAGCCACGGCTTGACGCTCGGGATGCGCATCGACAATTGGCCGCCGCCGGGCTTGAAGCGCGACGACGAGCGCGACGGGATCTGACATGCGCCACAGAAACAGCGGGCGGCAGCTGTCGCGCAATGCCTCGCATCGGCATGCGTTGCTTCGCAACATGGCGACCTCGCTGCTGCGCCACGAGACCATCCGCACCACGGTGCCGAAGGCCAAGGAGCTGCGCCGTGTGGTCGAACCGCTGATCACGCTGGCCAAGGTCGATTCCGTGGCGAAGCGGCGCGTGGCGCTCGCGCGGCTGCGCGACGTGGGCGTGGTGGAGAAGTTGTTCGACGACTTGGGCCCGCGTTTCAAGGCCCGCGCGGGCGGCTATACGCGCATTCTCAAGATGGAACCGCGCCCCGGCGATTCGGCCGACATGGCGTTGATGCAGCTGGTGGAAGCGCCCGCGGGCGCCGCCGCCAAGACCTCAGACACCGGGTCAAAACCCGGCAAATCCAAGAAGCCCAAGAAGGGCGAATCGGGCGAGGGCGAGACGGCGGCCGAGCCGAAGCGACGCAAGGCAAAAGCCGCCTAAGAGCGCGGCGCCGCCCGGGCGGCGCCATGCCGCGCGACATGTCTCAGCGGTGGAGCAGCCGCTACGACGCGGCCGTATTCCGTGCTGGGCAGCGGCCGCAAAGCCGCAAACACATTCCAGTCAACGTGTCGGGGATGCATGCCCGGCGCGCTACGCGGCGGCCGCGAACGCGTCCCGCGTCATGTTCTCCGGAATGGATGCGGTGGCGACGACGTTGTCCTCGATGCGCACGCCGCCAAACGGCTTGAGTTCCTCGACCACCGCCCAATCGATGTGCGCCCGGCGCTCATCGGCGTGCGCCGCCGCGAGCAGGGAATCGATCAGGTAGATGCCGGGTTCCACGGTCACCACCACGCCGGGTTCGAGCATTCGCGTGAGCCGCAGATGGGGATGACCTTCGGGCCGCTTGCGTTCAGCGCCCTGCACGTCGCCCATGATCCCGCCCACATCGTGTACCTGCAGGCCGAGCAGATGCCCTATGCCATGCGGAAAAAACACGCGGGTCACGCCGGCTTCCAGGGCGGCTTGGCCCGGTATGCGGGTCAGGCCGATCTGCCGCAGCACGTCCCCGAGGATCCGGTGCGCCGTGAGGTGTACCTCCCGGTAATCGCGGCCGGAGATGATCTGCGCGCAGAGCGTTTGCTGGGCAGATTCCACGGCTTCGATCAGGTCCGCGAAGCGTCCGGAGCCGCCGGCGTAGCTGCGGGTGATATCGGACGCGTAGCCGCGGTATTGTGCGCCGGCATCGATCAGGAAGGATCGCAGCGTCTGCGGCACGGCTCGCTCCAGATGCTGGTAATGCAGCACCGCGGCGTTGCCGTTGTAGGCCACGATGTTGTTGTAGGGCATCTCCTCCTCACGCTGTCCGCAGGCCTCGAGGTACCGCATGTGGGTTTCGTATTCGGAGGCACCCTCGCGAAACGCGGCCAGCGCCGCAAGGTGCCCGCGGGCGCCGAGCGCACTTGCGCGGCGCAGGCATTCGAGTTCATACGGTGTCTTCACGGCGCGGTCGTAGTCCAGGCGCGCGATGAGATCCGGCGGGTTGATGCACGCCGGGTCGGTGCCGGGGGCAAAGTCGCCGGGGCCCAGGTAGGCCACCCGGCCCAACCCGGCCCAGGTAGCGCTCATGGCGGCGGGGTCGGCCGCGGGGATCAATTCGACCTGCTCCGTCCAACGCTCCCGCGGCAGCGGCGCGGGCTTGTGCCAATAGTCCTCGGGCTGGTAGAACAGCACCTTGAGCCGCGATCCCGGTACGAAGAGCAGCACGCAGCGCGGATTGTCGACGATGGGAACCCATGCCTTGAACTGGGGATTCACCTTGAAGGGGTAGTCCTGATCGTCCATAAATTGTACAGGCGCGGAGCCTGCGTGGATGACCAGCGCGTCGAAACTGCTCGCCGCGAGCGACCGTGCGGTGCGCCGCGAGAGCATCTCCAGATGCGGTTTGTATAGCTCATCGAGACTGATTTCGCTCACGTCGACTCCCATCGGTTTCCCACGTCCATTCCCATCGGTTTCAAGGCTTCCGGCAGTATGCGCTCAACCCCCCTCACGATTCCAAAGCGTCAAAGGCACGCCGGTAATGGCGAAAGAGATAGGAAATTGAGGTAAAACACTCTAAAATCGCAGCGGACTTGTGGGTGAAGGCCCAACAACAGGCTCGGCCTAAAATTTCTTTCTCAAAATTTCTGGGGTATCGATAGATGAAGACCAAACTTGCTCTAAGCGCTTTAGCCGCTGCGTTCGTGTTGAGTGGCTGCGGCAGCAAGACCGAGGCTCCTGCCCCGGCTGCTGATACGACTCCTCCTCCGGCCGCACCTGCGGATTCCGCTGCCTCTGCCGCCGCCGATTCTGCCGCCGCTGCGAGCTCGGCCGCCGACGCAGCGTCGAGCGCGGCATCCGCTGCGAAACCGTAACTCGGTAGCGCCGCTGATCTCACAGGCCCGGACGGGCGGCCGCTAGGCAGTTCGTCCGGGCCGTGTGTTTTTGAGCCAGAGGAAGCGGATTCGTTGCTCATAAGCATTCGCGACTGTCGGCACTCGAAGAAGGATCGCCAGTGGATCCAGAGCGTCTACGGGCAGTACCTTGAATCCCTGTCCGATCTGAACACGGGCCTGTTCGCCGTGCTCGGCGCCGACAGTGCCCGCGAGCAGGAAATCTTCGCCAACTGGTTCACCAACGACCACTCGCATCCTCTGATCATACTAAAAGGAGCGGATCCCGTGGGTTTTGCGCTGGTCACCCGGCCGCGCATTCCCGCTGCGGGGGAGCCCGCTGCGGAGTACCGCATGTCGGAGTTTTTCATTCTTCAGCAGCACCGGCGGGTGGGCATGGGCCGCGACGCCGCCACCTTGATTTTCGACCGGTTTGCGGGGAACTGGGAAATCGTCGAATACCTGCGCAATCCGGGCGCGGTGGCTTTCTGGCGGCGGGTCGTCGCCGCCTACAGCACTGGGAGCTTCACCGAGCGTTCCCGGCATGGCGAGGTGCATCAGCGCTTCAAGAGCCGGTCTTCGGCCGTGCGCTGATGTAGGGGTTCAAGGTCGGTATTCGGCCGCGCTTTGATGCAGGGCTCACCCAGCCCGTCTTCGGCCGCGCTTCGATGTGGTGCTTGCTGAGCCCTCTTCGGCCCCGAGCCTCGATGTAGGGGAATCCCCTCAAAAGGGCGTATTTAAGCGCGTTTCCTCAAGTCTGGCTTTTCCGGGTCGATGTGTCGGTTGACCGCGGCCCAACGCCGTTACGGGACCACAGGTGAGCGCGAATTTAACGGATGAACCTTGGCAACCGGAAACCGGTGCCGCCTTCAATTTCGTGCGAATGCTGGCGACGGAGCTATCCGGCGGCAGCCTGAATCTTCTCGCGTTTCCGGAAATCGCGGTGCGGGTCCGGCGCGTGCTGTCCGATCCCCGATGCACGCTCGAGCAGGTCGTGCGGGTCGTCGGCACGGAACCGACGCTGGCGGCGCGTCTGCTGCGCATGGCCAATTCCGCCTCGCTCAATCGCAGCGGCAAGGAGGTGACGGACCTGCGTACGGCGGTCAACCTCTTGGGCTACGACATGGTGCGCAGCGTCTCCATCTCCTTTTCCATGGCCCAGGTCCGCCAGATCAGCAAGCTCGCGAGCCTCGAGCCGCACCTCACCGACCTATGGGAGCGCAGCACCTCGGTGGCGGCTTTCGCCTTCGTGCTCGCCAAGCAGTGCACCAAGATCAATCCGGACGAAGCGATGCTGACGGGCATGATGCACGGTATCGGCAAATTGTACGTGCTGACGCGGGTCGTCGATCACCCGGAACTGTTCGCCAGTCAATCGGCGTTGAACCAGATCATCGAGGACTGGCACGCGTCGATCGGCAAGGCCATCCTGGAATACTGGAATCTGTCGGAGTCGATGGCGCAGGCGGTCGCAGATCAGGCCGATTTCGGCCGCGCCAGGGAAGGCCCGGCGGATCTCACCGATGTCATCATTGTCGCCATCATCATGGCTGCACACGCGGCCGATGTGCCGGGCCTCGAAGCCGGCTTGCAGGGCTTGGGGGCCGCGGAACGCCTCGGCCTGCGCCCGGAGCACATCGAGGAGTTGCTGCGGGCGTCGGCCGCCGAGATCAGCGCGCTGCGTCAAGTGCTGGGCAATTGATCGCCTGAGCCCAAGCTTTGCGGCGTCCCTCCAGTGGGTACGGCGCGCCTGTCAGGACAACTATCCGAGCTCCCCGGCGATCGCCGCGGCAACATAGTCCGCGTTGTGCGGCATGATCCCGGCGAGGTTGATGCGGCTGTCCTGCAGCATGAAGACATGATGCCGGTCGCGCAGTCGATCCACGACCTGCGGCGAGACACCGAGCAGAGAAAACATGCCGCGCTGCGTGCCGATGAAATCGAACCCGTCGCCGCCGCTCTTGCTGCGCAGCGCCTTCGCGAGCAGGGCCCGCATGGCGAAGATGCGCGAGCGCATGCCGTCAAGCTCTTCGATCCAGCCGCTGCGCAGCGCCGCGTCCGTGAGTACGTGCGCCGCGATCGCGGCGCCGTGGTCGGGAGGCATCGAGTAGATGCTGCGCGCGATCTGCAGGACATGGCTCGAGATCGCGTCGGCGCGCGAGGGGTTCTCGCCGATCGCGATCAGGGCGCCGACCCGTTCGCGGTACAACCCGAGGTTCTTGGAAAACGACACGGCGATCAGCGCTTCGGGAGCCTGTTCGGCGACCAGGCGCACGCCCGCGGCGTCGGCCTCCAAATCCTCGCCGAACCCCTGATAGGCCAGGTCGAGGAAGGGAACCAGCCGACGGCGCGTCAGCAACTGCGATAACGCCCGCCACTGCGCCATGTCGAGGTCGGCCCCGCTCGGATTGTGACAACACCCATGCACCAACACCACGTCGCCCGGCGCCGCGCGCTCGAGGCGCTCGAGCATGGCGTCGAACAGCAGCCGGTGAGAGGCGCTGTCGTAGTAGGGGTAGCTCTCGAGTGCCAGGCCTGAGCTTCCCAGCAGCGGCACGTGATTGCCCCAGGTCGGATCGCTGACGTGCACGGTGGTTGCGCGAGCCGCGGCACGGATCAGCTCCGCGCCGACGCGCAGCGCCCCGCAGCCGCCGGGCGTCTGTACCGTGCGCGCGCGTCCATCGCGGCGCGCGGCGTGCGCGGACCCCAACACCAGCTGCTCGACGGCGCTGTTGAATTCCTCGCGCCCCGCCGCTGCCACATAGGATTTCGTGGTCTGCTGGGCGAGCACCGCCTGCTCGGCGCGCCGCACACAGGCGAGCACCGGCGTATTGCCGCTCAAATCGCGGAACACGCCGACACCGAGATCGACCTTGAGCGGCGAAGGGTCGGCGCGATACTGCGCCATCAGTCCGAGAATCGAATCCGCCCGCAGGCGCTCGAGTGGCTGGAACAACAAATGGATACCCCATGTACCTGTTCTGAAAGGGGGGTCAGTATAGTCCAGACCGGATCACCCTCCGGCCCAAGGCTCGCGGTCGCGGATCGAGACGAGAATCGAAGCGGCGCGCCAGACAGGATCGCTGGGACGAGAGTCCCGCCGCTGCCCCTTGATCGGTGAAAGCTCGGTGATGCTCCGGGGATCAACGCTCGGCCCGGGTGGACGCCCGAGGCGACCGTCGCCAATTGAAGACAAACGCTGCATGTGGGTGCATGTGTGACGGCGCATGTGACATTTTCCAGCGTTAGCGTGTACGCTCTAGCGACCAAATCACGTGGAGATTCACCAATGGCGCTTTGGAACGAAAAGACTTCACCCGCTCCCGCGGGATCCGTTGCCCCTCCGTCGGCTCCGCCGCCGGATCGACCAACGCCGCAGGAGCGCGTTTCGACCGATCCGGCAGTGGCGGTGTCGCCGCGACGGCCCACGCCCAAGTCCTTGGGGGACGGCGGAGAATCGGTCATTGCCGCGAATTTGACGATCGAGGGCAAGATCGAAGGAGCGGGCAACGTGCGGATGGCCGGACGCTTCAAAGGGGACGTACGGATCGACGGAAACTTCTCCATCGAACCCGGCGCCCATTTGACCGGTCAAGTCCTGGCCGGCATCGTGGTGGTGGGCGGCGAGCTGCAGGGCAACATCGAGTCCGCCAAACGAGTCGACGTCCAAGAGGGCGGCATCATCGTTGGCGATGTGAAGGCGGGCTCGATCACGGTGGCGGCCGGATCGCGCATGCGCGGGCACGTCGAGTTCGGCTGGGAGGACGACAAAGTGAAGGTCAAGCCGGGCTTGGTGAGCAGCGGCAGCTAGGCATGGTCGTCGCTCGGGCCGGCGCGTTAGGGGCGACTCGAATATGTCCGCATTGCAAGGCTGTCGTCTTGCAGAGCGCGAATATTTGTCCGGGATGCCAGCACCATCTGCGCTTCAATTCGGCCGCCGGTGCCGAGGTGCAACCGGAGGCGGTGACGGCGATGAAGATCGAGGGATCGATTCGCCACTCCGTGCGCAACGAGGCTTGCGAGTACTGCGTGGTCATTGCCATCACCAATGAGCGCGGCGAGAAGGTCGCGCGTCACGTGGTGGGCGTCGGCGCGCTGCATGCCAACGAGAAGCACAAAGTCACCTTTTCGGTCGAATTGATGCCGGTGCGTGCCGGCGCCCGCCGCAACTGAATCGGCGCCCCGCGCCCCGGCGCGGCGGATTGGCGCTCTGCGTCAGCGCAGGGCGCGGCCCTCGATATCGATGAAGCGCAGAAACTCGGCGCGTGTACTCGCATCGGCGCGGAACGCCCCGAGCATCTTGCTGGTGATCATCGAGACGCCGCGCTTGTGCACACCGCGCGTGGTCATGCACTGGTGAGCGGCGTCGATGACCACGCCGACCCCTCGCGGCTTCAGAATGTCGCTGATGCACGCCGCAATTTGCGAAGTAAGCTTTTCCTGCACCTGGAAACGGCGCGCATAACCGTCAACGACCCGCGCGAGCTTGCTGATGCCGACCACGCGATCGGTCGGAAGATACCCGACGTGCGCGCGCCCGATGATGGGCGCCATGTGATGTTCGCAGAACGACTCGAAATGGATGTCGCGCAGCACCACCATCTCATCGTAGCCCTCGACCTCCTCGAAAGTGCGGCGCAGATAGGCGCCCGGGTCGATGGCATAGCCTGAGAACCAATCCTGGTACGCGTTGACCACGCGCTTCGGGGTATCGCGCAATCCCTCACGGGAGGGATCGTCCCCGGCCCATTTCAGCAGGGTGCGCACCGCGGCTTCCGCTTCCTCGCGCGTCACCGCGATCTTGTCTATGTCGGTCATCCTTCAGGATAGCATGTGATAATGGCAGGCATGGCGATCCTGCAATTGCTGCACTCGGGTCAACGCGACTTGGGCGGTTTCGTGGTACGGCGCGTGCTGCCGTCGGCGACCAGGCAGATGGTCGGCCCGTTTATTTTTTTCGATCACATGGGGCCGGTCCAATTCGCTCCCGGGCAGGGGATCGACGTCAGGCCGCACCCCCACATTGCGCTGGCGACGGTGACCTACCTGTTCTCGGGGTCGCTCGAGCATCGCGACAGCTTGGGTTCGGTGCGGGAAATCCGCCCGGGCGATGTCAACTGGATGTCGGCCGGCCGCGGGATCGCGCACTCCGAGCGATCGCCGCGCGCGGCGCGGGCCGCGGGCGACCACGTGCATGGCATCCAGAGTTGGGTGGCGTTGCCCGACGGGCAGGAAGACGGCGAACCGAGCTTCGTGCATTACCCGGCAGCGACGCTGCCGACGCACATGTCGGGCGGCGTGGAGTCGACCCTGATCGTCGGTGAGGCTTTCGGATTGCGCTCACCGGTGGCGACGCTGTGGCCGACGCTGTACGCGCATTTGCGATTCGCACCGGATGCGCCGCTCGACCTGCCGCCCGACGACATCGAGCGTGCCGTCTACCTGGCCGAGGGCGAGATCGATGCGGACGGCACGCTGCTGCGTGCCGGGCAACTTGCCGTGCTCGAGCCAGGCAAGATCGTCACGCTGCGCGCGGTCGGCGGCGCACGAGTCATGCTGCTCGGCGGGGAGCGGTTTCCCACTCCGCGGCACCTCTGGTGGAATTTCGTCGCCTCATCGCAGCAGCGCATCGAGGATGCCAAGCAACGCTGGGAACGGCGCGAGTTCCCCGCGGTCCCAGGGGACAGCGAATTCATTCCATTGCCGAATCAACGATAGTAGGAGCCAATCATGTCCGACAAGACGGCGAATGTTCACTGGGAGGGCCGGGGCAAAAAGGGCGTCGGCAAGATCAGCACCCAAACCACGGCGCTCAAGGCCTATCCGTACGGCTTCGGCAGCCGCTTCGAGGATGACCGCAGCGGCACCAATCCCGAGGAATTGCTGGCGGCCGCGCATGCCGCCTGCTTCACCATGGCGTTTTCGTTTGCCTGCGACGCGGCGGGATTCGCCACGGCCGCGGTCGACACCCAAGCCGCCGTGCGTTTGGTGATGAAGGACGGGGGGTTTCTGATCGATCGCATCAGCTTGACGCTCGAGGCAAGTGTTCCGGGCATCGACGAAGAGACCTTCCAGAAGCTCGCCGCCGGCGCGAAGCGCGACTGTCCTTTGTCGAAGGCGCTGGCGAGCGTTCCGGAGGTCACTCTCACGGCGGTGCTGCGCAAGTAGACCGCGGGCGCTCTCGGCGCGCCACCGCACGGCGGTGCTGCGCAAGCAGGCCGCGGGCGCTCTCGGCGCGCCACCGCACGGCGGTGCTGTGCAAGCAGGCCGCGGGCGGTCTCGGCGCGCCACCGCACGGCGGTGCTGCAGCAAGTATCAGTGCCGGTCAGCCGGCCCGCCACAGCTGCGGGAACAGCGGGTGATGCATCGGCGCACCCGCGGGCAGTTCCGCGGTCAATCCGGGAAATTCCGGCGAGGTGCGCCAGGGGCGCGGCGCGTGTGTGATGTCGTCGCCGAGAAAACGCACGGAAAATACGCGACGGCGATGCGTGCCGATGACGCCGCGGGCGGCATGCAACGTGAGCATGTGGAAACACACGGCATCCCCGGGCTGCAACTCCCAGCCAATGATGGGGAACGTGCCGCGCGCGGCTTCGATGTCCGGTAGATCCGCGAGCGTGCCCTCGGGAAACCAGCGCGCTTGCGCGTCTCTGAAGGAGCGCGGCATCAACCATGGGCCGAGATGGGACCCTGCGACGAATTCCAGCGTCGAGTCGCGCTCCACGGGATCGACCGGAATCCAGAAGCTCACGTTTTGCCGTCCCTCGATGTTGTAGTACGGCTGGTCCTGGTGCCACGGCGTCGGCTGCCGCGTACCGGGCTCCTTGGTCAGCATGTGATCGTGGTAGAGGCGGGCCGTCGAGCTCCGCATCAGGCGGCCCGCGGTTTCGGGCAGGTCCGACTCGAAAATGAAGCTGCGGTAATCGGCGTTGTCCTGCCAGTTGCAGAAGTCCTCGACGAATCGCCCCGGATCATCCGCCGCGCTGGCGATTTTCGCGCGCGGACTCAAGCGCGCCAGATTGTTCTCGATGCCCGCACGCAGCACTCTCATTTCACTGGGTTGAAACAAGCCACGCAGGCAGACCGCACCGTCGCGCTGAAATTGCTCGATGGCGCCGTCATCGATCATTGGCAGAGCGCCCCGAGGATCTCGTCGAGCAGCTCAGGTCCCCGGTAGGCGAAGCCCGTATACACCTGCAACAGATTGGCGCCGGCCCGCAGGGTCGCCCGTGCGTCCTCGGCGTTGAAGATGCCGCCGACGCCGATCAGCGGAAAATCGGCGCCGAGCTCCGCCCGCAGCTGCGAGATCACCCGCAGCGACAGGGAATGCAGCGGCGCCCCGCTCAGTCCGCCCGCGCGGGCAGCTTCCGGCGCGGATTCGAGCGAACTGTGGTCGGTCGAGGTGTTGGTCGCGATCACTCCATCGACCTCGAGCGCGCGCAATTCACGGGCCAGCGCCGCAATCTCTTCGGCGCTGAGATCCGGTGCGACCTTGACCAGCAGCGGCACGCGCTTTCCGTAGCGCCTCTGTTGCAGCCGGCGCTCCTCGAGCAGCGCACCCAAGATTCTCTGCAGCCCGTCGCGATTCTGCAGCTCGCGCAAACGCGCGGTGTTGGGCGATGAGACATTGACGGCGATGTAATCGGCCAGGGCGTAGACCTTGCGCAAACAGAGGACGTAGTCGTCCTGGGCGTTTTCGATCGGCGTGTCGAAGTTCTTGCCGATGCTGATGCCGCGTATTCCGCGATAGCGGCTGCGGAAGACTCTTGCAACCAGATGATCCACGCCCTTGTTGTTGAATCCCATGCGGTTGATGAGGGCGTTTCTCCCGGGGATTCTGAACATGCGCGGCTTGGGATTGCCGGGCTGCGGCCGCGGCGTCACGGTCCCGAGTTCCACATGGCTGAAGCCGAGCTTCCCCAGGGCATCCAAGGCATCGCCGTTCTTGTCGAAGCCCGCCGCCAACCCGAGCGGATGCGCGAATCGAAGTCCCAGGCAATGCACCGCGACGTCGTCCGGAAACCCTCGCGCTGGCCATAGAAATTGCGTCGAGCGCAATCCCAGCAAACCTACGTCGTGGGCCAGCTCCGGGTTCAAGCGCATCAGCAGGGGCATCGAGGCGCGGGCGAGGGCCGAAGCGGCGCGGCGCCTCATGCGGCCGTCAGGGAGAGGACTCCCGGCAACGCCGCGACGCAGTCCGCGAGGTGCACGGGTCGCGGGGCCGGTGCCATTTCCCTCGCTGACCGCCGGCGTGCGGCGAACCGCAGGCGCCTCGGGGTCGCGGGGAGTATCCCCCACGAGGGCGAATCGGAATAAACGAGTACTTGCTGCAATGCTCAATTATAAACGCAAGGCGAGCCAGTGCGGCCCGCAGATCTGTCGGAGGTCTGCATGCTGCGCCGCGCAAAACCGCCGGCCAAGCGGGTCCTGGCCAGGCGGGGCCGCGCAAAACAGCCGGCCAAGCGGGTCCTGGCTAAGCGAGGCCGGGAAAAAACATCCTGGCCGAGCGGGGCCGAGCACAACGGTCCGGGCCGAGCGGGCGCTGGCATAACGCCGCTCGAACCTCTTGAAAAAATCCGTTTTTGCGCTAAATTTTCGGCCTGGCTCGTACCGCGCTTTTCAGCTGCGGTGGCCGTCCGTACTCATACAGGAGAGTTATTTTTGGAGTTTTAGGAGGTATTCATAATGTCAGCGCCTAACACAATGATGCCCTTGATTTCGGCACCTTGGTTGGATGCCGATGGAAACCCTCTTTCGGTGAAGGCCCTCCCTGGACTTCGCGCCGAAGTTATTCAAAATCTTGAATGTTCCTACCCAGGAATTCTCAGCCCGACCATGAAGGATTTGCTCGGCACCTGCCACGGGCTGGCCGGCACCGCGTTGGGCAGTATTGACTTCACGGGATGCTGGTTTCCCGAAGAGCCGTGCGCGGTGTTCCGCCCCGCTCTCACCCTGGCAGTTGACGATGAGCAGCGACGCTGGATTGCCGAAGTTGGCAACCGGGACTTGCCCGGTCCCGTCTGGTGCGTGTTCCCGGACCCTCAGGTGGCCGTGTACGTGTGTGATGATCTCGCGGCATTCCTGGCAACGCTCCGTGAGCACACGGCTCGAGGGGAGATGCACGCCTGGTTGCAGAGATTGACCGCCGAAGCGTGCGCCGTCTGGTCTCAGCGCCATGGGGCGGCGCTGCGTCCGCACCAAGCCCATCGCTCGGATCGAGCGATCCGGAGCTGGCTGTCGGGCCTACCCTTCGATGCATACGTTTATGATTTGCGCGCACCGAGCACCGCGCGCGGCTGGCCTTATGGAGTGGCCGGCCCCTCGGGCCGGCTGTATCGTTGCGGCCGGCTGCCGGTCTTTGCCGTCGCTGGATTGCCGGCCGAAGGCTGGCGGGCGCCCCATCCACGACGGCGCGCTGCACCCACTCCGGGAATGGCGGCGAGTACCGAACTTTCTTTCGCCATCGAGACACCGCAGAGCGGCCGCAAGCGCCGATCCAACCCCGAGGATCCGGGGCGATGGCCGTTCTGCCGGCGAACAGCGGGCCGCACGCGACGATCTCCCACTCACGACGCTCAAATCGTCGGGTTGGAGTTACGCCCATGCGCATGAAAGATCACAAAGGACTGCGCCGCATCGCGCTCTGGGCTTGGATGCCGTTGGCGTTATGCGTTTTGGCGCCTGAAGCCGTGGCCAGTGGCCTGGTCGGCACCATGCCAAGCCTGTGGGCCAGTGCGGCTGCTCTGAGTCTGACGCTGATCACCGTCGTGAGTACCAATCACAAATAGGTCCCGTCCATGGCCGCGGGCTCTTGCAGGCGGGCGCCCTCGAGAGCCCGTGTCAGACTTGATGGCAGGGTCGCCACAATTTTGATCTATCGCGGCGTATCGCCCATCGGCTTGCGCAACCTACGCAAGCGCTGGCTGTGGGCTGCTGAAAGAACAAACGCCTCCCTAGCCTGCGCTGGGAAGGCGACCGCCATCGTTGGCCGCGCGACTTGAAAAATTTCTCTCTTTCCCTATTGACGCGCGTTAGCGCCGCGCGGTTGCGGCGTGGTTGAAACCCACTCAAGAAAGGAGGAAATATGTCTCTCTCACCCAAAGCCATGTTGGCCTGCCTTTTCGGTTCGCTGGTGATATTGCCGACAGCCGCCCTGGCAGAGAACTCAGCGACCGCCAAATCGGATGCACAGACGCAGAGCCAAACTGAGGATAAGCGCAAGACGTTGATGGCAGATGCCACCAGTGCGATTCAGGAAACACAAGCGGCGCTGAAATTCCTGGATGACGGCAAAACCAAGGAAGCACTTGCCGCGTTGGCACGAGCCACCGGCAAACTCGATGTCATCCTTGCCCGGGATCCAACACTCGAGCTGGCGCCTGCGGCAGTCGGTGTCGTCACCTATGACGTACAAGGTGGCATCGACGTGGTGAACAAGGTGCGTAAGCAGGCGGAGAACTTCATGGAAGCCGGGCAATTGCAGGAAGCTCGGCGTCTTCTCAAGAACCTCGCGAGCGAGACCGTCATCAGCGTGACCAATATTCCGCTCGCGACCTATCCGGATGCAATAAAGTCCGCGGTGAAGTTCATCGACCAGGATAAAAGAGATGAGGCCAAGCGCGTGTTGCAGACCGCCTTGAATACGCAGGTGGTGACGGACACCATCATTCCATTGCCGGTCGTCAAAGCCCAGGAATCGCTCAAGAACGCCGAGAGCTTGGCGGAGAAGAAGGACCGTAACAAGGACGACAACGATCGGCTCAAGGCCTCGATGGATCAGGCGCGCGGCCAGCTGGAATTCGCTCAAGCGCTGGGTTACGGGACGAAAAAAGACTTCGACAAAATGTACGCGCAATTGGCGGAAATCCGGGATAAAACCGCGGACAATAAATTTGGAACAGGATGGTTCGCGAAGATCAAGGCATCCATCGAGGATTTCCTGAAGTCCGGCCAATCCAAAAACGGCTAGAAGCCCGTCTGACTCAAAGGCGATCGTCACATGGCGCCCGATCTCGGCCATTGCCGGGGTCGGGCGGCCGTGCAGAAGGGTGCAGCGATCGAGCACGCGCTGCTTGATTTTCACGCTGTAAACCAAAAAAAACGACAGGCGTTTCATCCCGTAGGAAGCATGCAGGCGGCGTAGCGGATGCGCACGCCGGAATGCAGTTCGGTTGAAAGTTTGGGTACATTTTTTTTGGAGGTGGTTCCCATGAAGCAGATGGCGAAGCTCGGCGCCCTCGCATCGACGGCGGCGCTGCTGTACGCAACCCAAGTGGTGTCTCCTACTCACGCGGCTCATGCATTCGAGCACCGACCCGAGGTGATCGATGGCCGCGGACATGTCCTGGATAGTCGCTACAACCACGGTCACTTCTACCCGGCGGTCGGTGTCTCGGTGAGAGTCCTGCCCGAGGGGTATCGTCCCTACTTCTTCGCAGGTCATCCCTACTACTTCTATGGCGGTGTCTGGTACGTGCCGGCCGCCGGGGGCTTTGTGGTGGCGAGGCCGCCCATCGGGGTCGTGATCTCGGTACTGCCTCCCTATTATTCGACTGTGTGGTTCGGAGGAATCCCGTACTACTATGCGAACGATGTGTACTACACGTGGGATTCCACGCAGAACGGGTATGTGGTGGTCGCGCCGCCGGCGAACGCGGCGAACCCATCGCCGCCGCCCAGCACTCATGAGGATTTGATCATTTACCCAAAGAACGGGCAGGACGCCGCGCAACAAGCTGCGGACCGGTATGACTGTCACAGTTGGGCCAAGTCGCAAACGGGATTCGACCCGACGCAAGTGGCTGGCGGCGTCCCGCCCGCCAATGCTCCGAGCCGCCGCGGCGAGTACGACCGCGCCATGAGTGCGTGTCTGACTGCCCGAGGTTATGAGGTGCGGTAGCGCGGGAAACCGAGCGGGCGCGCGGCGCGCGTCCGCTCGGACGATCACCTCAGCCATGGGCGCAGGTGCCGAGCGCGCCCAATTAGAAGCACAGCTCGGTCAGTTGGTATCGCTACGCGCCCGTGAGGCGGTGAAACCGCGGCTATCTATTCCTGCTGGTAGGCCCCGCGGTCGTAGCCTCTGGAGCCGGGGCGTGGGTTGCCGGCGAAGTCCGTCGAGGGCGCCAGGTATGAGGTGCCCGTGCCGACGGCGGGACTGGTGGACGACACGGTGAGCAGCACATTGGATGGATTCGCGTCGGCGGCGCCGACGTAAAAGGGATCGGCGGTCAGGTCGTTGGTGCCGTTGGGAACGTCGCCGGTGTTGGCTCCGTTGTAATACAGGTTGTAATCGACGAGGATGGAGGATGTGGTCGCCGGATCGACGACGAGCGGATTTTGCCCGGTGGCGCTGTAAAAGATGTTGTTCACGACGTTTACATCGGATGCTTCATTGAGATTCATCTCGCCGCGCCCACTCAAGCTTGGGGTGGCTACGTTCTGGTAACTGGAGTTGTTGACTACATCCACGTGGTCACTCTCGAAAACCTCGACGGCCGAGCTGCCGTTGGCGTAGATGACGTTGTTGGCGATGAGCGTGCGCCCGTTGTAGGGACTGAGTTCGATGCTGGACTGATACGCCGAGTTCCGCGTCGAGTCCACGATGATCCCCTCGCCATCGGTAATGACCCCGGCTGCCGCCCAGGGGACAAATTCCTGGTTGCCGTAAATCCGATTGCCGGTCACGATCATCTTGTACCCGGTGTAGGCATCGGAATTCCAGTTCTCCCAGGTGGAAATGGCGCTGTTCCCATAAATGGAATACCACGCGGAGTCATAGACCGTGTTGCCGGCAATCGTCACATAGTCTGACCAAGCCGTAGCGATGCCCCCGCCGCCGCATTCGCCGACGATATTGTTGAGTATCCTCAAGTGGTTCGGACGCCGCACATCGGTGCCTTGGCGCCCGTCCGAGAATATGCAGTTGCCGTTATAGGCTGGGTCGGGATTGCTGGTCGATTGAGCCTGCGCCGCCGCCAGCGTGACGTTGGCGTTGTTTCCCACGATCTTGAAGCCGTTCACCTCGATGTAAGCGGCTGTCGGCTCGAAGAGGATGCCCTGCCAGCCGTTGAAGGAGATTATCGGCGTTTGATCCGGGTATGCCTTGTACGTGATCCAGCTATTTGCCGTGCCAGGCGTCGAGACATCGAGAACGGCGCAACCCGAACAGGAGTTCGTGTAGGTGCCGTTCATGACATAGACGGTATCTCCCGGCTGAGTGACTCCGGCGGCGTGCTGCAAGGTGAGGAACGCGGTCGCTGTAGAAAGCCCGTCATTCGAGTCGCTGCCGGAGCCGCTGACGTAGTAGGTATTGCCGGCGACCGGCGGAGCGCCTGGCGCTGCTGTCGTTCCATCACTGCCACAGCCGGTAATGGAAAGAGTGAATTGACTGGCGATGAGCAGCGCGCATGTTCTGATGGTGATCATAAGTGCTGGACTTCCCGCTGCTCGAGGCCCATCGGCCGGAAGCTTCCGAAGCAACACATTCATCGATTTTGTTGAAATCGGGTGGATCCAATAGCAGCCATGATACGAGCGAGCTCACGCCATTTGGTGTGCCATGTCTCACGCTTTGAAGGATGTTCCCGAGCATTGACCCGTCAATGAGACGACTGGGCGCCCGATCCCGGCCACCTCAGGCATAGGCCCAGGTGGCGAGCGCACCCAAGTAGAAACACAGCTCGGTCAGTTGCTGCGTCGTCTGCAGCGCCGCGGCCCCGACCACGCCGCCGCCGCGCCGGCTAAAGGCCACGAAGGCGATGCGCGCGCCGATCGCCGCGACCAGTCCCACCAGACCC
>Ga0116229_10002396_pt1 | contig 30262 bp, 34 predicted proteins | sample S1TSphgellanicum_3_FD_87313 | JGI IMG/M metagenome (GOLD analysis project Ga0116229, IMG submission 87313) | Host-associated microbial communities from peat moss isolated from Minnesota, USA - S1T2_Fc - Sphagnum magellanicum MG | ecosystem: Host-associated > Plants > Peat moss > Unclassified...
CACGGCGGCCAGGATGTGCAATGTCAGCCGGTTGGCCTGGGGCATATCCACAGCCACGAACTCCACCCCGCTTTCCATCAGGTTCGAGATGAAGGCTACCGAACGGGCCAGGCGGTCCAGCTTGGCGATCACCAGCACCCCACGCTTCTGCCGGCACAGGGCGAGGGCGGCGGCGAGCTGGGGCCGGTTGTCCTTCCCGCCGCTCTCCACCTCCACGAACTCGCCCAGGAGATCCCGGCCGGCGGCGTAGGCCGCCACGGCCGACCGCTGCGCATCGAGGCCAAGGCCGCTCTGCCCCTGCCGTTCGGTAGAGACGCGGTAATAGGTGACGAGAGGCGGAATCGGGCTGTTCATGGCTGGGTGTTATGATCCTAAACGGTCGTTTCGGATTATAACACCCTTCCTTTTGCTGCCGCCCGCCGCTTCGGTTTAGGGCTTCGCGCCGCAGCCGTGAGCGGAGCAACCAGCTTTTCGTATAGCCCGAACAAGTGTTCCACCCGCGCGCGATCGCTGGCGAAAGCCGCTGACGTGTAGAGTCGGTCAACCGCAGCATCGAGCGCCTGATGCGCCCTCCGAAGATCGGTCGGCATGGAATTCGCGTCATCGAGATCAGCCAGCGTCGAATTGGGAAACGCCTCCCGTGCATCCAGCACCGCTTGCGCCAGCTTCCGGATGCGTGCCTGACCTCCGGTGCGCGCACCGGCCTGCCAAAAGGCAGGTCGGGACGAAGAACAGGCTCCTTAATCGAACAAAGAACTGATCTTAAAGGAGAGCATGAGCGCTATACCCTCAGCTTTGTCATGGCCGCCCAACAACTACATTCAAGAAGGAAACTCCTTTGGACGAACAATTCGTATTGATATCTGGGTGTTCTGGCGGCGGTAAATCTACACTGCTCACAGAGCTTCGATCCCGTGGCCATCACGTTGTTGAAGAGCCTGGACGGCGTATCGTAAAGCAAGAACTTGAAACCGGGGGTGAAGCCATTCCGTGGGTCGATCCCTTGGCCTTCACACATCGGGCCATCGAGATGGCGCTGGCTGACAGACAGGCGGCTCAAAGCTATTCGGGATGGGTGTTCTTTGACCGTGGCGTCATCGACGCCGCATCTGCGCTGGAGGATCGCACGGGCGAACCGGTCCTTCAAACATTGGGAGCGCTGCACCGCTATCACAGACGGGTCTTCATGGCTCCACCCTGGCCTGAAATCTACGAGACGGACCCAGAGCGCCGACACGGCTTTGAAACCGGCCTGCCCGAGTATTACCGTTTGGAGAAAACCTTGCCCCTCTTGGGATATGAGGTGATCACACTGCCAAAGGTGGAAGTCTCCGCTCGCGCCGACTTCGTGCTGGCGACCCTCTCAGACGGCCGCGCGTGACAACCTGAATCGGGGTGACCGTCCGCCATGACGCAGACGCGTAAAGCCTTCTTTTTTCACGAACCGGTTTGCCCTATTATATAGGTCAGAGCAGAGCTGCGCATCCGACCCGCGCGAACTTAAGGGACGTGAAAATGGACAAGCCCATGAACGGGACGGTTCGTGAACTCAGTGAGTAAGCCAAGTATCAAATTGATCTTGAGAACAAAAGCGCTGAGTACGTTAGGAAGCTTAGAGGTTACACCAGCTCCAGCCGAATTTCCCGGCCGACCAGGTGCGCGGCACGTTGCAGCGTTTCTATGGTGATGTTGCCCTTGGCCCTCAGAATGCGGTCCACCTGGGCGCGGCTGGTGTGCATCAGCTCCGCCAGCTTCGCCTTCGTCATGCCCTGCCGTTCCATTTCCTGGCCAAGCTGCCAGGCGACCACGCGCGTCACGGCTTCCGCCTTGGCGGTCTCAAGGATGCCATCTTCGGCCAGCAGAGCGTCGAGGCTGGTGCCCCAATGCGGATTGTCCTTTGTCATGCCGTCATCTCCTTCATGCGCCGCCGTGCGAGTTCGAGATCCTCCGCGGGAGTCTTCTGCGTCTTCTTGATGAAGCCATGGACCACTCCGATGCGCCCATCCCCGACGAAAAACAGCAAACGGGCGATCCGCCGGCCCGGTAACGTGCAGCGGACTTCCCAAAGGCCGGACCCCAGAGAGCGGCAAAGGGGCATCCCGATAGGCCACCCGAATTGCACGGTCATAAGGTCAGTGCCGATCACCCGCCGGTCTTCTGCGGGCAAGCCTCGCAGCCATTCGATCACCGGCTCATTGCCCGCCGCCGTGCGGTAGAACGCAACGGGTATCTCAGTCAGCCGCTTACTCTCGTCCCCCATTTTCTAAAAGTACTGTATCATATAAAATACACGAGACGCAAGGCTGGCGATCGTGCGCCTTGGAGCATCGAGTTTCGGGCCATGTCCGATGCCATGAAAAGCAGAAGGCCGCCCGGACTTTCGCCCAGGACGGCCTTTGGACCTACGGCACGCCGCAGGCGGGTTACGGACGCATTATGCGCTCACGGTGAATTTCCTCAAGGCCGTCGATCCGGGCGCGTCCCGCCCGTGGCGGGTCGGGCTCTATGCGCCGGCAGCGCCGGCTTAGGGATCGGCGCACGAGTCGTCCAAAAGTGCACGGTAAGCAAAAGTGGAGACATTTTAAAGGCTTGGACGAACGGTCATTTTCGGAAGTATACCCCCACGACGGCAGCATTAGACGACTTCCTGCTAAAACCCTCTTTCAAGACAGACTTCAAAGGCAATGGTGACCTGAATGGCCCCTTACCGTGTAATTTTGGACGAATCGTGCGCCGACCCCGGCTACAGCGCCACATCCCCCTCGATCGGCGAGTCGACAGCCACCTCCACGCCTTGGGTCGCCGCAACCATCCGCTCCGCCATACCCGCACTCAGCGGCACCAGCGCCTGCGGCCTGGCTGCGAGGTCACGCTCGAGCAGCGTCAGGAACGGCGCGAGGGCCGGGTCCTGTCCGGAATCAGTGACCGCGTGAACACTCACCGCGCCATCCTCAACCCGAAAGGCAATCCGGCCGCCATAGCCTACCCCAAGCGCCTGGCGAATGGCCCGCGGCACTGTCGTCTGTCCTTGGCTGTTATAGTGCAAACCTCTTCGATCATCAGCATCGGCACACTCCTGGAACAGCGATGTAAGGCATAATCCTTACGTCTTCCAGGACATGGCGCTGGGACAGGGTTTGGGCATGGCTGAGATACATATTTTCGATCGCCGCGCCGTCCGCCTGCATCGCGACCGCGCTGCCACAAGCGTGGCCAAGGTCCACGATATCCTGGCCGACGCGGCCGAGCGTCTGCTGGACCGGCTGGATGATACCACCCACCGCTTTGTCGACGCCCTCGATATCGGCGGGCGCGGCGTGGTCGCGCCTTTGCTGCGGGCGCGCGGCATTGGCTGCATCAGCATGGACCTCTCGGCGCGGATGGCGGCCACCAATGGCGGACTCTGCCTGGCGGGCGACGAGGAAGTCCTGCCCTTCGCGCCCGAAAAATTCGATCTGGTGGTCGCCAATCTTTCGCTGCATTGGGTCAATGACCTGCCCGGCGCGCTGATCCAGATCCGCCGGGCGCTGCGGCCGGACGGCCTGTTCCTCGCCAGCCTGCCGGCACTCGGCACCCTGGCCAGCCTGAGGAACGCGCTGACCGAGGCGGAAGCCGCCATCACCGGCGGCGCCTCGCCCCGCATCTCGCCATTCCCCGATCTGCGCGACTGCGCCGCCCTGTTGCAGCGCGCCGGCTTCGCCCTGCCGGTCGCCGATGCCGAGGACATCACCCTGCTCTACGCCGACCCCCTGGCCCTGCTCACCGATTTGCGCGATTCGGGCGAGACCAACGCCATCGCGCTGCGCAACCGCGCCATCCCCCATCGCGCCATTCTGCCGGCCGCCCTCTCAGCCCTGCCGCAACGCGACGGCCGCAGCGAGGCAATCCTGAAATTGGCCTTCATGACCGGCTGGGCCCCCGCCGACAGCCAGCCAAAGCCACTCAAACCAGGCAGCGGCCAGGTAAGCCTCACCCAAATCCTCGGCAAAGACCCCGGCGGGTAACGCGTAGGGTGGGCTGCTTGCAGCCCACCACTCTGCCTACCCTACTTCACCGCTTCCATCTGGCCGCGCAGCTCGCCCTTCGGATGGGCGGCCGTATGCACATTGGCATACCATAGCCCTGCCGCCAGATCCTTCGCCTGGGCGTCGGTCAGGCTTGCCGTTCCCTTCAGCGGGCTCGTCGGCATCTTGCCGAGGACCACCACAACGCCGGCATTCTTCCCCGCCGCCGCAGGCCCATGGAAATGCGCCATCGTCGCCGGCCCGCTCAGCCCGCTCCAGGTGAGGCTGTAGGTCAGCGTGTGCGTCGCCGTGTCGTAGCTGGCATCCGCCACACCCGTGCCGGAGGTGGGCGTCGGCGGCACCTCGTTGGCCGGGCTCATCACCGCGTGATACGCTACCGTCGCCGCGAAAGCCGGTGTTCCAAGCAGGCTGAACGCAGCCAGTCCGGCAAACACTTTTTGATGCAACATGGGATGTGGTCTCCTGGGGCCAAATTCAGTAACTCACTCCGCATAGATCATTTTGCGGGTCATGCCGCCATCGAGCACGAACTCGCTGCCGGTGACAAATCCCTGCTCGGCGGCGAGCAGCCAAGAGACCAGGGATGCCACATCCGCCGGCCGGCCGACCCGCCCCGCCGGGTGCTGGGCGTGATCCTCCGGCCGCAGCGCCTCGCTTTGGGTGTCGATCCAGCCCGGGCTCACCACATTCACCCGCACATCCGGCCCCAGACTGATCGCCAGCGCATGCGTCAACGCCACCAGCCCGCCTTTGGAGGCGGCATAGGCTTCGGTATGCGGTTCCGACATCCGCGCCCTGGTCGAGGCGATCGTTACCACCGCCCCCTTGGCCGCCCGCAGCATCGGCTCGGCAGCGCGCACCAGCAGGAAGGCGGCGGTCAGGTTGGTGGCAATCACCAGTGACCATTCCGCCGGGGAAAGCTCCGCGATCGGCTTGCGGATCATGATGCCGGCATTGCTCACCAGCGCATCCAGCCGCCCCTCGCGCGCGGCGATACCGTCAACGATGCGGCCGATTGCATCCGGATCGGCAAGATCGGCGGGGCAGGGGCGTATACCCAGCCGGCCGGCGAGCGCGCCCAAGGCGGCATTATCGCTATCGACGGCCACGACCTGCCACTGTTCCGCCGCCAGGCGTTCGGCGATCGCCGCGCCGATGCCACGGGCGGCGCCGGTCACCAAAGCCACGCGCATGGGTGTCTCCCCTTCACTCGCCCTATAATCCTCCCTGCCTTCATCGGTTCCGCAACCCGCGGCGCTTTCGGGAGTCATGACAGGATGACGCGCTCTCTTGCCATCATCGGGATGCTCGCGCTGGCCCGCGCTGCCCAGGCCGCGCCCCCTGCGCCGGTCCCGCCGCCTCCGGCGGTTGCGCCGCCGCCGAAACCTGTCCCACCTGCTGCGGTCAAGCCGCCTTCCGTTCCGGCGCCCACCGCGAAAGTGGCTGCCAGCGGCATTGTCGGGCGCCCGGTGATGGGCCCGGACGGCAAGGAGATCGGCCGGCTGGTCGATGTGCTGGTGGATGCCGGCAGCAACCCGCGTGCCGTGGTGATCGATTTCGGCGGGTTCCTCGGTGTCGGCATTCGCCGCATTGCGGTGAACTGGTCCGACCTCACCTTTCCGCCAACCGGCGGCAACGGCGACATCAAGCTGGATTTGTCGGCCGAGCAGATCAAGAGCGCTCCTGCCTACACGGATCAGACCAAGCCGGCCTCGGTGGTTCAGCCGCCACCGCTGCATCGGCCGGCGCCCGCCCTGCCGCCACCACCGCCATCACCCTCCCAATGGCTCGGGCAGCCGCAAAATCCGCCCGGATCGGCGGTGCCCCCGCCGGTCGACCCACCGCCGCTCTCAGCCTCGCCCCCTGAACCAGCGCCACACTGATATGGCGCAGCCTCCTTATGGATAGCCTGCCCGGGCAGGTGGAATTGGATGAGGTGGCGGCCCGGCGCAGCGGCTTCGGCCTGGATTGGCTGAATTTCTTCACCGCCAACCTGCAGACCGCCTTCGGTCCCTTCGTCTCGGTCTATCTCACCCAGCGGGCCTGGACCCAAAGCGATATCGGCTTCGCGCTCGGCGTCGGCTATGTGGCGGCCATGGTCAGCCAGGTGCCGGCCGGGGCCCTGGTGGATTCGATGCGCCGCAAGAGCAGCGCCGCCGGGGCCGCCATTATCGCCATTATCGCCGGTGCGCTGCTGCTGGCGCTGTTTCCTACCCTGCTGCCGGTGCTGCTGGCGGAAATCAGCCATGCTTTCGCCAGTTGCATGCTCAGCCCGGCCATCGCGGCGATCAGCCTGGGCCTCGCCGGCACCGCCACCGGCGCCGCGGGTGAGCGGCTGGGCCGCAATGCCCGTTTCGCCAGCATCGGCAACGGGGTCGCCGCCGGGCTGATGGCGGTGGTCGGCAGCACGCTCGGCGCGCGCGCGGTGTTTCTGCTCGGCGGGGCGCTGGCTGTGCCCGGCCTGTATGCGCTGCGGATGATCACCCCCGCCCAGCCGGTGCGGGCCATTGCCAGCCCAAAGCCGCGGCTAAAAATCCGCGACCTGCTGGCCGATCGCCGCCTGCTCTGGTTCGCCCTGTGCTGCGGCGGATTTCATCTGGCGAATGCCGCCATGCTGCCGCTTGCGGCCAGCAGCGCCACCGCCAAACTGGGCAGCGAGGCAACCCTGGTGATCGGCGCCTGCATTGTCGGCCCGCAGATCATCGTGGCGCTGCTCTCCCCGGCGGTGGGCCGTGCCGCCGAACGATTTGGCCGCCGCCCGGTGCTGGTGGCCGGCATGCTGGCGCTGCCGGTGCGCGGCCTGGCCCTGGCGTTCAACCCGAGTGCCGAGCTGCTGGTGCCGATCCAGCTGCTGGACGGCATCAGTGGCGCGGCGTTCGGCGTGCTGATGCCGCTGATCGCCTCCGACATCACCCGCGGCACCGGCCGCTTCAATCTGAGCATGGGCTTTCTGGGCCTGGCCATCGGCGCCGCAGCCGCCTGCAGCACCTGGGGCGGCGGCTGGATCGCCGACCGCTCCACCTTCCTTGCCTTCCTCGCCCTGGCCGGGGCAGGCGCCGTTGCCACCCTCCTGGCCGCGCTCATGCCGGAGACCCGCCCCACGGAGGAACCGCTATTATGTAGCACTTCGCCCAAATGAAAGCTAGTAATATATTATCGTTGACGTCATACTATTCCGCCTTTCATGGAGGATCGTATGACCGACTACGTGCTGACCGGCCTCGTCAAACGCCGCGCCGAAGTGACCGGCGAGATAGAGGCGATCCACGAACGCTTGAAGGGCCTTTTGGTAGACCTGGAGAACCTGGACGCCACCATCCTGCAATTCGACCCGACGCACCGGGTAGAGGCGATCCGTCCGCGTGCGATACGGCCGCCGGCCGATTGGGCCAGCCGGGGTCAGATGAGCCGGATCGTGCTCAGCATCTTACGCAGGCGACCGAGCCGATGACCAGCCGGGACATCGCGCTAGAGCTTCTGGTGGCGCGGGCCTTGGACAAGAACGACCGCAAGCTGTTCAACCTGATGACCAAGCGGGTTGGGGTGGCGCTCAATGGGCAGAGGGCCAACGGGACAATGCGGTCGGAACAGGGGCCGGGGCAGTTTGTGCTTTGGGAGGTGGCGCGGTAGCTTGCATTTTTCAGATCCAATCCGTTGCATTGCTACAATCCGGAAATGAATAGTGAGCCGCTTTGCTGTTTCGTTTCCGTAGGCAATTGTATTTCTCTCAAGCCAAGGTTTAGGTGGCTGGCTTGGAGGATCATATGCAGTCAGCTGTCAATTCTACGCCGCCTGTAGACCCATACGAGATTCCGCTTATCGCCAGAGAGTCAATCCTAAAAACAAGGCATATATGGTTAATCGTGGTGGGGTGCCTTCTATTTTTTGGTCCAGGCATAGTCAGCGACTTAAAAAACAACGGCTCCATCTGGGAGACGGTGAAAGCGTTTGCCGAGCGTCTCGGAGAGGCGCTCATTATCGGAGGTATTGTTGCCTACCTGCTTGACGCTCATCTCGTCAAAGGAGTCAATGCTCTAGTTACGCAGCATGTTAACCGGATAAAACTTGATGTTTTTGAGGGGGTTATGGGAAAGATCGTGGACAAGGATATGTTCTCGGTCTTCAACAAAACCGTGCTTCGGTGCCCTTTCTATAGAGATCAAGTTCGCCTGACGCTCACGCTAACTTGTGAGGATGTTGAAATTGAGGGCAAAGTAGGCACCTACCTAAGGTGCGAGTGGCACGAAAAATACATGATTTACTCCCTGCAAACCCCTAGCGCGTCGCATGAACTTGACATCGCCATCTCAACCAATGAGGTAAGGGGACTTGAGGGCCGTTGCGGCGTAACGAAGGTCATGGTTGGCCCGAATGTCTACGGTGGCAGTCCCGGTTCATTCATTGGAAAGAATGATGCTCTAGGAGAGTCGCGGTTTCGGGAGATCATAACCGTGCCAGCGGTTTCGCCGGCATCGGTAGAGTCTTTCTCTATCGCGTACAAAACGTTGACCGACTCCGAAACCTTTGAGATAAATCTACCGTCTAAAAATGTAGAACTTGAAGTGAAGGTTATCGGTTGCGACTTAAACGTAAGAGGGCACATTATGTGCCCTGAGGCTGCCACACATGGGTGGCAGCATGGGCAAAATGGGGTCTCCCATTGGATAGCCCATGGTGCCATATTGCCTCACCAGGGTATCTCGCTCTCTTGGTCGCCTGTCTGAACAATAACTTAGAACGCGGAGTGCATGTCATGCTAAAAAGTATAGCCCTTCCGATCCCAGAATACCGTAAGGGCTACCGAAAAGGGTAGGCCGCGCAGTCTTGTGGCTATCGTGAAGGGGCCTTTTGGGGCCCCTTTTCATTTTGGGACAACATTTTAGCGCTGCCAGTAGCCCTTCCATACCCGGCTCACTCCATGCCCAAGCGCCGCGACCGTAGCCGCCTCGTGCTGTGCCCCGTTTGACACGCGGCGGTTGTCCTCCCCCCAAGCCATCTCAGCCGCGTAGAAACCCAGACATTTGCCGCTGATGTGGTGGTGTTGGCCCATCTCAGCGCGGTGGAGGCGTGAGAAGAACGACTCGGCTTGGTTCGTGCAGGCGCCGTCTAGGCTGAACGCGACCGAGTGATTGATGCGGCGCATCTCGTAAGAGGCGTGCAGGCGATCCCACCCGCCAGCTTCGTCAGCATGAACGATTGAGCCCATCAGGACGCGGCCGCGGATGAACGGGACGCCTTCGCTTTCCTTGGCCGATACGCAAACCAGGGTCCGGCCGCCACGCTCACGGGCGACGATGACGGACTGGCGCTTGGCCGGGACGTTCAGGCGCGTGTCGGTCCGATCGGCCTTCTTGTTCTCGCGCTTGGCGTGGCCGCCGAAATAGGCGCCATCCACTTCTACCACGCCGGACAGGCTGCATTCGGCATTGCCGGCGCCGATGGCCTCACGGATTTTATGGGCCATCACGAACGCCGTCTTATACTGGACATCCAGGTCGCGACCGAGCTGTAAGGCGCTGATGCCCTTCACGGCGTTGACGAAGATGGCAATGGCCGCGAGGTAATCACGGATGGGCAGTTTGCGGCTGGAAAAGATGGTCCCGCTCGTGACGGTGAACTGATACTGGCAGGGGCGGCACTTCCAAGCCTTGCGGGTTTCGTAGGCGTAGAGGTTCTGGCCTTCGCAACGCGGACAGAACGGTGCACCGCCGTTGTCGGCAAAGCGGATCGCCTGAAAGCGGTCATGGGCCGCATCCTCGTCATCCGCATAATTGCGCCCAGTGAAAGGGTGCGGGCCTTTGCGGAGAGAAGGAAGTGCTGGCCCATGGTCCTAAACATCAACGGTGTTCGTTGAGATAAGGTATAAACGTTGGCATCTCGGACGTCAACGGTAATCGTTGACAACTGCGAAAATAGTTTGTATCAGTCGCCTATGATCGCACCCGAACAAAGCCGCGCCGCGCGTGCCTGGTTGGACTGGAGCCAAGATGACCTAGCCAAGAAAGCGCAGGTTTCTCTGAGCACCGTCCGCGACTTTGAGAAGGGCCGCCGGACGCCGATCAAGAACAATCTAGATGCGATACGGCTGTCTTTGGAGATGGCCGGGGTTGCGTTGCTGTTTCGAGGGGATGTGGCTGAGGGCATCAAGGTTTCGGACGTGAAGGGCCTCTAAAACGGTATCTCGTCGTCTAGGTCGCCGCCGGCGGGCTCCCAAGAGGGTCCGCCCGCTCTTTTTGGCGGGGATATCACTATTGAGCGCTCCCAGTCATCGTCTGCGTTGCCAGCAAGCCCTGGTTTGATATCTCCATTGCTGGCGATCCTGCCTCGCTCACCGTTTTTGACACGGAACCATACTGCGTCATCTTCAAAGGCTATCTGAGTGACTAGGCTATGCCTTGTTAAAATCTCACTAGCCAAAACCCTCAAGTCTTTTTCTTCGTCAAACCTCTTACGCAAACTTCTCAATATGTCTTCTACGCTATCCCGCATTTGCAGTGCGAAGTCGAGCAGGCGTCGCGCCGCTTCGGCCTCTGAGGCTAATCCTTGGCTGCGTTGAAAGGCACGAAGGCGCAACAGCAAATTGGCCGGCAATGCATAGACACGTCTTTCGGTAGGCTCTTTGCGCTCTGTCGCCTCCCGCTCTGAGACGTCTTCCTCAACATCTGTCACCTTGTGTCCTTCCATGCGACAATATGTCGCCTTAGCGGTTAACGTTAAGAACAAAAGTTGTCACCTAAAAAATCAGACGAAGTCCCTTGCGGCGTATGCGTTGGATGTGCCACGCTATCGACAAGGTTAAAACGGAGCAGATTAGTGCCCAAAAAGGTAACCGGATACCGCACCGCGCGCGGAGAGACGTTTCAGGTCGTCTTGCAGATGCCGACTGCAGAAGCAGAGGCGGTTGATAACTTGGGTATCCCCGCAGGCATGCCGAGCCGCACCTCTGCGGTGCGCTTTCTGCTTCAGAAACGGTTAGAGGCCGTAAGGGCCACGGAAAACCGGCAGAACGCCGGCTAAGCAGGTTGGCGGGACAATGCCCTGAGAAGCCATCCCGCCAACCTGTTTGCTACCCTCGACCGATCCCGGTGGGGGCGTCACTTACTGAGGACATCAGCTTATGACTAACCCAAATATAAGGGGTTTCCTGTTCGAAAGCCATAGTATGGTTCGTGGTTTTATCCGCGAAGGCATACCTTGGTTCGTTGCGGCGGACGTATGTCGAGCCTTAGGCATCGGCAACCCCTCCCAGGCGCTTGAGGGTCTGGATGACGATGAAAAGGGTATATCTTTAACAGATACCCTTGGGGGTGAGCAGAGCATGCTCATCATATCTGAAGGCGGCCTCTACACTGTCATTCTGCGGTGCAAGGATGCAGTGAAGAAGGGCACTCTGCCTCACCGCTTTCGGCGTTGGGTGACTGGCGAGGTTCTACCCTCTATCCGTGCCCAGAACGAGGCAAAGGCAAACGAGGAACAGAGCCCTGCCCCGGAAGCTTTAAAGGTCCGTTTGGTGGCGGAAGCTCGCCAGACGTTCGGAACGCGCGCCTCCGCTGATCTTTGGTTCATACTGGCGTTGCCGGTCGTCCCGTCCATGCGTATTCCGCCCGCCCAAGGCGAGATGTTCTAAAGCCTAAGCTGCCTTCCGAGGCGTATCCGTGATTATGGGTGACACCAACGCTAGTGGGTGATATGCTACGTAATACGGGGAGGAAGACCTGCCTGGGTAACCCGCAGGGTGGGATGCTTGTCGCATCCCACCAATCGCACGACGGGGTATTCTCTCGTATCTCCTCAGCCCTGCACAGGCAGATTGAGTTTTGCCGCAATCCGCGCGGCGACGTCCTCGGGCGAGTAGGGCTTTGGCAAAATGTCCACCGGTTCTGGCCAGGCGGCCAGAACCGAGTCGGCGCTGTAACCGCTGGCGAACAATACCGGCAGGCTCGCACGGCGCTGCCTGACCTGCACCGCCAGGTCGACGCCGCTGAGACCGCCCGGCATCACCACATCGGTGAATAGAAGCTCGAATTCAGGGTCCTGTTCCGGCGAGTCCAGCAAATTCAGCGCCGCCGGCCCGTCGGCCGCTTCGGTCACCCGGTAGCCGCGGCCACGCAACGCATCCGACATCGTCTGGCGCAACAGCGCGTCGTCCTCCACCAGAAGAATATGCTGCCCATCACCGTCGCGGGCGGTAACCGGGGGCGGCATGTTCGGGCGCTGGGCCTGGGCTGCCTGGGCGCGGGGCAGCAGCATGTCGATGGCCGTGCCCCGGCCAGGGGCGCTCCTCAGCCGCAGGGCACCGCCGGATTGGGTCACAAAACCATAGATTTGCGAGAGTCCAAGCCCGGTGCCGGCGCCCGCTTCCTTGGTGGTGAAGAAGGGCTCGACCGCGCGCAGTTTCACCTCGTCGGTCATGCCGCAGCCAGTGTCGATCACGCTGATCGACACGTAATCGCCGGGTGCCACGCGGTCGGGGTCGTCAGCGGCAAAATCGCCAGCGCCAACCACCCGGTTGCTGACAGAAATCTGCACATGGCCGCCGCTTCGCTCACCCTCGGGGTCCGCCCCCTCGATGGCGTCGCGCGCATTGATCACCAGGTTCAGCAGCGCGCCCTCTATCTGGTTGCGATCGGCCATCAGCAGCCACGGCTCGGCAGGCAGGCTCAGCCCCAAGGTGATGCTGTCGCCCAGCGTGCGGGCGAGAAGCTCGTTGATGCCTTCGATGATGTCGCCGGGCAGCAGCGGCTCCGGCGCCAGCCTTTGCCGGCGCGAGAAACTCAGCAACTGGCTGGTCAGCCGCGCCGCGCGGCGCGATCCTTCCAGCGCGTTCGCCGCCAGGCGCAGGCCGCGTTCATCCAGCGTGGAGCGCTTCTGAAGCAACTCGATGGAGCCCATGATGGTGGTGAGCAGATTGTTGAAATCATGCGCGATGCCGCCGGTCAGCTGACCCACCGCCTCCATCTTCTGCGCCTGGCGCAGCCGATCCTCGGCGGCACCCAGGGCCGCCTCCGCTTCCTTGCGCGACGTCACATCGGTCACCGCGGCCATCACCCGCAGCAGCCGGCCAGACTCATCGCGTTCCAGTTCGAGAACAATCTCCACGTCCCTGACCGTGCCATCACGGCGCTGCAGCTGGAGCTCGGCCGGGTGTGGATCGGCACCGTCCTGGAACCCGGCCAATTGCGCCATCATCGCCGACGCGCTCTGGGGCGTGTAGATGGCCGCGAGATGGCGGCCGATCACCTCGTCCCGCTGGTAGCCGGCCAGCTGCAGCCATCGGTCGCTCACATCGATCAGCACGCCGTCGGCATCGGTGGCGTGCAAGGCGGCCGGTGTGCGCGCATATAAAAGCTGCTGCCGCGCCTCGCTCTGCCGCAGCATCGCCCCCGCCTCCGCCAGGCGATGCGTCTCACCGGTCAGCGCATCGTTCAGGTTTTTCAGCGCCTCGGGCGAGGGCAGGGCAAGCGCCTTGGGCAGCAGCGGCCACAGGGTAACGGCAGTGGCGACAGAAAGTGCGGCCGTCGCCAGATTCACCCAGGCCTCCAGCCAATAGGCGGGCACCCATAGCGTCAGCGCCCCCATCACATGGGTGGTGCCGCAGGCCAGGATGAAGGCGGCGAACAGGCCAAAGACCGGCTTGAACGCCAGATCGCGCCGCCGACGCAGGAACACCAGCAAGGCCGCCGGGATGGAGAAATAGGCGGTGGCGATCAGCAGATCCGAGCCGGCCAACACCCAGATCAGCCCAGGCTCCCACGCCAGGCAGAACCCGTGCGGCGTAAAATGCGACAGATCGAAAAGCCCGTTCATCGTGCTTCCTGCACCATCGGATCCCCCTCCCCAGGCCGTCTTCGGCAATTATGCGCCGTTCAAGCCAGCCAGCTTGGCACGGGCAGGCCCTTGCTGCGAAGCAGCTCCGGATTGAAGAGCTTGCTCTGATAGCGGGCGCCGCCATCACACAGAATGGTGGCCACGACATGCCCAGGCCCAAGGTCGCGCGCCACCCGAATGGCCGCCGCGACATTGATCCCGGCCGAGCCGCCGATCGAAATCCCTTCATGGATCAGCAGATCGAACACCTGCTCCAGCGCCTCCGCATCGGCAATGCGCACCGCATCGTCGATCGCGGTATCTTCCAGATTGCCAGGCACGCGCGATTGCCCGATTCCCTCGGTGATCGAGCTGCCCTGCACCGACAGATCGCCCGATTTCACCCAGCCGAACAGCCCGCTGCCGTCCGGGTCCGCCAGAACGATGCGGATAGCGGCGTCCTTTGCCTTCAGCGCATCCGATACCCCGGCGAGCGTGCCGCCAGTGCCGCAGGCGCAGGTGAACGCGTCGATCCTGCCCCCTGTCTGCGCCCAGATCTCGGCGCCCGTGGTATCGCGATGGCCGGCCCGGTTGGCCCGGTTATCGAACTGATCGGCATAGAACGCGCCGATCTCCTCGGCCAGGCGGCGCGCGACATGCACGTAATTGCCTGGGTCGCGGAACGGTTTTGCCGGCACCAGCCGCAGATCAGCGCCGATCATGCGCAGAAAATCGATCTTCTCCTGGCTCTGCGTCTCCGGCATCACGATCACCGAGCGATAGCCGCGTGCATTGCCCACCAGAGTGAGCCCGATGCCGGTATTGCCCGCGGTGCCTTCCACCAGTGTGCCGCCAGGGCGGAGCAGCCCGCGTTGCTCGGCATCGGTGATGATCGCCAGCGCCGCGCGATCCTTCACCGAGCCGCCAGGGTTCATGAACTCCGCCTTGCCTAGTATGGTGCAGCCAGTGGCCTCCGATGCCCGGCGCAGGCGGATCAGCGGGGTATGGCCGATGGCTTCGGCCAACCCGTCCGCAATTGTGTTTTCAGTCATCCCGGAGCACCCTTCATCGTCCAGACACCGCCAAAAGAGTGACGCACATGGTAGCCAATGTATCCCCCAAACAGGGATGGGAAGCCCTTCTCACCGATCCCGACGCGCAGTTGATCGACGTGCGCACGGATGCCGAATGGCAATATGTCGGCATCCCCGATTTGCGCGCGGCGGGCAAGCAGGCCGTTCTGGTCTCCTGGCAGTATTTCCCGAGTGGCAATGTGAACGCCAATTTCGTCGGCGAGCTGCGCGATGCCGGTCTCTCTCCCGGCGAGAAACTCTATTTTCTCTGCCGCAGCGGCGTGCGCAGCCTGGCGGCCGCGCGTGCCGCCGAAGCCGCCGGTTTCGCCAGCTGTTTCAATGTGACGGAGGGGTTTGAGGGGCATCCTGACGAACAGGGGCACCGGGGGGCGCTGGCGGGGTGGAAAGCGGAGGGGCTGCCGTGGCGGCAATAGGCGCGCCTGCCGCATACAGCACTTTCAGCACCACCATCCAGCCATAGCGCGGATCGAGCACCTTGCCGTCCGGCCCGGTCAGCAATCCGCCGGCGCCGATCGGCACATGTTTGGCCGTCACCGCATCGTCCACATTGCCGCCGATCACCGTCAGTGCAGCCGGTGCCGTGCTCACCACGATATCGCAATGGGCGGGAAACAAGGTGGCGGTCGGCAGGTCGGCAAAGTGCAGCGTGGCGGATTTGCCGCGGCCCAGGCAGATCAGGTCGCCCGGCTCTGGCGCGTAACGTTGCGGCGGGTAGGCCTGCAACACCCTGGAGGTGCCGAGCACGGCGGCGTTGATATAGGTGGAATGGTTGGGCGAATACGGAAAATCCGGCCCGGCGCCGGCGATGCGCATGACATAGGAAATGAACGCCGCGGACCAGGCGAAATTCGCGTCCCCATCCGGATCGAACACCACGCCGTTCTCGTCATGCTTGCCGGTCCAGGCCACTTCCCGCTCACCCGGATCCTGGCCGATCCACCAATATTCGCCGATCCGCTGCCAAAACCCGTCCTCGCGCTCGGGCTTCAGCTCGGGCGGGGGCGGCGGATGCGTGCCAGGCGGATCGTCATCGACCGGCTGGCCGAACAGCCGCCATTCCCGCAACGCGATTGCCACCGCCGCGGCGCGGCTGAACGGTTCCCACGGCACGGCGGCGAAGGGGGGCACATGGTCATCCACCACATTCGGCCCATGCAGCACCGGCCCTTGCGTCCGCGGCGTCACCCCCGGCCCCTTCGGCGGCACCCGCCCAGCGCAGGCCGCCAGCGCCAGCACCATCAGAACCGGCCACCCCCGTAGGATGGGATGCCCCTTGGCATCCCACCAATTGGCACACAAATCCTTAGGCATCGCCGGCACATAAGTGCGTCGGCACGCCGACAAAGATGCCGCCTCAAACAAAGGCTTAGGGCCCGTTCGACCCGGCAACCCGATTCGGCTAATGTCGAACGGGCCCTTAGCAGCGCGCCTTGCGCGGCTTGGGGTCATACCCGGATAAACCCGGCACCCCATATCCGGGTACCACCAGGTTCTCCAAATCTTCCGCGTCCGGCTCATGTCCAAGCCAGGTCTTTGACAGGCGCGCCACCGTGCCGTTCAGCTTCAAGCACCGTAACGCATCCTCCACCTCATCGCGCAGCTCCGTGTCGGCATGCCGCAACGCTGCACTCTCATGGGTGCGTGTCTCGGGCAAGGATAGCCCGGCCGCGTAGCCCTTCTCATGCCAGGCGGCATAGGCCTGCACCGGGCTGCTGCTGAGGCTGGCATCGGCCGTGCGGGTGAGCACCGCCTTGGCCGCCGACATGCCGTTGGCGGTCGGCAGCACGGTAAACCCATAACGCTGGGCGTTGCGGTCGGCCCATCCCGCATAGGGGCTGCCGGCGCGCACGGCCAGCCTGCGGCCGCGCAAATCCTCCAGGCTGCGCACCGGTTCACCGGTCCGGCTGCCGAACTGGAATTCCGACCACAGATAACCCTCGGTCAGCAGGCTGGCGGCGGCGGCATCCGGCGTTGCGTTGATCGGTCCTGGCAGAATGTCGTACGTGCCGTGCGCCAGCCCTTCGAGCAAAGCCGGTTGCGACGCGGTGGTGAAATCGATTCGCCGTTGCATGCGCTCTGCAATGATTCGAAACAATTCAATAACGAATCCGGTGAGTTTCCCGTGGCTATCGGTGATCACGAAGGGTGGCGCATCGGTCACCACGCCGGCCCGCAAAGCCGGCTCATCGGCGAAAGCCGGGGCGGCCAGACAACAAGCCAGGATCAGACCATAGCGCGCGCGCATAAAACTCCGCCTGTCCAGGAGAGCCGCATGAATACAACCCCAGGGTGCCTTGGCAATGCCGGCAATGTGGCGAGGTGTAACGGCATGGCGCGGCGCGAGGCAGCGCACACCAAAAAGACCCCAGTCAGCAGGGTGATCGCTTCTGGCCAACCGAGCCGCGTGCCCCGGTCTGCAGCGCCAGATTCTTTTTCCGGAACGGCCGTTCCCGCTTGCAAAGGATTCATTCTTTGCTGCACGAATAACCGAGTCCAACGTATCAATATACGTGCGACATCGGGCGCGACCACGAGATTCGGCGGGGCTAACGCAATGCAGCGCTTGACGTCACCCGGGTATAACGCGCCGGGACCGGTGGACAGGGAGGATGCAGCGCGTTCGGCGGCCATTGCATCGATGGCGTTTCGCCTGGCTGCCGCCGGGCCCCGGACCCGCCAGCGTCTGGTCGATCGCGAAAGCGTTCCGGAGCCCCCGTTGCAAGGCCGCACGCCGCCCGCCTTGCCCGAAGCACCGCAGTCCTCTCAGCTTCGTCAGCCACCTTACGTGCCGTTCCATGAGCCTCTGGCGGCGATGGACCGTTATGCGCGGCCCGGCGCATCCGGCACATTGCGGGTGTTTGCCGCCCTCGGCGCCACTGCTTCCTGCGGGTTCGGCCTGGTTCTGGCGATGCAGAGTCCCCATTGGGCGGCATTGCATCACCTGGCCGACGGCATCCCCCTCGCCCAGCAAGCCCCAAGGGTGCTTCCAGCCATTGAGCTGAGGCCCAGCCCGCCTTCGCTGGTCACCGCCGCGCTGGCGGCGCCACCGCGCGTCGAAGCGCCCGCATCAATCGATGTCGCCGCGGCCGCGGAAGGCGATAGCGCGGTGGCGCCCATCGTCAGGCAAGCCGGCCCTACCGTACGCAGCAAAGCCGCATTGGTCGCGGAGCCAGCCCCGAACCAGTATGCCGAGTCCGTTCGCCCGCATCCGCGGCCGCCGCACGCTGCGCCGGTCATGGTGCGGCTGGCCGAGCCGAAACCCCGCGAGGCGCACCCCGCGGCACTGGCCCGGTTCGACCTGCCACGCTGGCTGACGGAGGATCATCCGCCAAAACCAAAAACGCTGGTGATGTCCGAGCCACCGCACGACCTGGTGCCACCGCCCGGTGCCACGCCCGTTCAGCCCGCCCCGGATCAGGCGCCGGTGGCACGTGCCGCGCCAAGGGCGGTGATCTACGCATCGCCGAGCCCCGCCAACCCGCTGCCGTTGCGTGCGCCCGGCTACCGCCCATTCTACCCGGCGCCCTACAGCACCTATTATGGCCCCTATTACCCGCCAGCCCCCGCCAAGCTCTACACCCGCAGCGCCATGGCGTCCGGCACCACCGACCGCCAATACCCGCAGGCGCCAAGCAACGGCTGGTAGTGGGCGAGAGCGCCTTTCAAATGCCGCGAGTACGTCCTCACAGTGCTTTTTGACAGGGTGCGAGGGGACGTCGCGCCGCCGCGATGGGCGACCTTCGACAGGCCGCTCGCGGCGGAACCTCGCCCGTGGACAAAAAGTGCAAGCCCAAAGCTCTTGCTGGCGGTCGACTGTTACGCCGGTTTGGCGTAGTGGAGAGGCCCATGAACAGGGGTCAAGCCGAGGAGACCGGACCGGTCTACGACAAGGGCGATCGACGTTATAAGCATGTCGGCCGCAACCCTTACCCTGAGTTCCGCTCCGAGAACGACCCGAGGCGCATAGTCGGGCTCTGCCCTAACAACCTCGCTCATGCCGACCATCAGTGCCTCCTCCAGGAGGCGATCCCGGACAGCAACGGCGACCGATCGATCGCGTTTCCGAAGCGGATGCACGTCGTCCACAAGGGGGCTATCTACCGCGCCGAGACGACTGATTGGGGCAAATCCTACCATGGATACCCTTATCGCGGGAAAATGGGGCGAGGTCTGCTTGAGAAGTTGCGGGCGATGGCGGAGAAAAAGGGGTGTGTTTCCGAATTTGATGATTGGACGGCGAACTATATCGAGCTGTATGGCAAATGATGTCTGAGGCGCCTCTCACGCTTAGCCTTAAGCCGGTTGATCGCGAAAATCGTCCTTTGACGTTTGCCTTCTCGATCTTGATTCATGGCAAGGTGCGTTGGCCGCTCGCCAATGATGATGCAGCACCGATTGAGGTTCAGCTCGATGACCTCTTCTCTTATCTCGTCGAGTTCTGGCGCCCTCTATTGTTGCGGCAGACATATCCATTTGGGCTGACGCCCACACTGCCGTCGCTTATCTCGCGCGCTGCCAGCGAGCGCTGGGAAAACCAGCCGCAGGAACTGGTGGAGGAGGAGGCCGAGATTCTGAGCGCGTTCGAGGACGCGCACGACCTTCCACGCGCTTTTGGCGGCATGTTCGATCTCCCGCATTTTTGGATGCTGCGTGAAGGCGATTGCATGATTTGCGACACTGGTCGCGAGGCCTGGCGGCTCCCGTTCTACGCTGTGGCTTCCGAGCTTGCTGCGGCCGGCGATCAGATCGCGGATCATTTGATGCGTGTCGCGCCTCAGAAGTGGGACCACGTCGTTGATGCCTGGAAGCGCCGCGATGAAATTGGCGATATCGAGCTTGTCGCCTGGTCCGCCGGCGTCGGGCCGGATGTCGCCAAGGAGCTTATCGGTCTCGGCGCGATCAAGGCTCCTGCTAGCTTCGGCGAGGCCGCAAACGATAAAGATCCCCTGCTGATTGCGGCGCGAATGGCGGGCGAGCTTCCGACCGACCAGATCGTCAGAATTCTTGACATAGCTAAGAGTTTCGACGGGCATGAGGCGCACCGGCTCGACGACCTGTCGGCCTTTTGTCGTGGGCTGCTCGGCGGCCTGCCGCGAACCATTCCTGCGCACGGTCAGGGCGAGGCGGTCGCGCGCGCGCTGCGGAGCTATCTCGAGTTTGCGCCGCGCGACCCGATTGACATATTCGCATTCGCTCGCTCGATCGGCATCGAGATCCGGGCGGATGCCGTTGAGCCACAATCCTTCGATGGGCTTGCAATTGCTGGCGGACATTACGGGCCTGGCGCCTTCATCAACACCGCAAGCCGGCGGCTCGGCAAGGAGCGCGGCGATATCGTCGCTAATGGCCGCGCCCGGGTTACTCTGGCGCACGAGCTTTGTCATCTGCTGCTCGATGGCGAGCATCCGCTGAGCGCCGTCGAGGTGCTGCGTAGCCGAATGCCCGCCGGCGTTGAGGCTCGTGCTCGTGCTTTTGCAGGCGAGTTCCTGCTGCCGACGTCGGCTGCGTCCGACTGCTGGCAGCTGGCAGGGTTGCCGTTCGACGCAACGCGCTTGCAGGCTGTATTGCAGGAGCTTGTCGATAGCTTTGGCGTCACGTTCAGCGTAGCGGCGTGGAAGGTCGAGCACGGCGCGGGGCAGGACCGCCACCGTCTTAGAGCAGCGCTCGACACGATCGCGCCCTACCGCTGATCTGCGGCGTCAGACGGCCGGGATAGGTAGGGCAGCAGCGGACATAAGGCATCGTCGGCAAATAAGTGCGTCGGCACGCCGACAAAGATGCCTCTTCAAACAAAAGCTCAGGACCCCTTTTCGCCGCGCATCAGTCGGGCTTTATCCCGCTTCCAGTCGCGGTCGGCGATGGCGTGGCGCTTGTCGGCCTTGTTGCGGCCCTGGCCAACGCCGATCGTAACCTTGGCAACGCCCTTCTCGTTGAAATGAATATCCAGCGGCACCAGGGTAAAGCCGTTGCGCGTGGTCTGCGCGATCAGATTGCCCATCTGCTTCTTGTGCAGCAGCAATTTGCGCGGCGCCCGCGGCTCGAAGCGGGAGAGCACGCCCGCCTGGTATTCCGGGATGTAGCAGCCGAACAGGAACAACTCGCCATCCCGCTCGCCGGCCCAGGCCTCGGTGATGGTGGCGCGGCCATGGCGCAGCGATTTCACTTCCGGCCCGATCAGCACCAGCCCGGCTTCCACCGTCTCCTTGATGGTGTAATCGAACCGCGCCTTGCGGTTCTGCGCCGCCATGCCGTGGCTGATCAGCCCGGATTTTGTTTTCTTCTCAGCCACGCTGATAAAAATCTTTCAGTTCAACAGGCCGGCTGCGGCCATCGCGGCCCGCACGCGGTCGCGCGCCGGCTGCGACAGGGGCGCCAGCGGCAGCCGGCAATGGTGGTGCGTCAGGCCCAGCAGGCTGGCGGCATATTTCACCGGCACCGGATTGGACTCGCAGAACATCGCGTCGTGCAAACCCAGCAGCCCGTCCTGGATGGCGATCGCGTCCGCCACCCTTCCTTCATTCCAGGCCTGGTGCAGATCGGCGCAGCGTCGCGGCGCCACATTGGCGGTAACGGAAATGCAGCCATGGCCGCCGGCGGCCAGGAATGGCAGCACCGTATGGTCCTCGCCGGAAAGTTGCGCAAAATCGGCGCCGCAGGCCCGCCGTGTGTGCAGCGGCCGCGCCAGATTGGCGGTGGCATCCTTCACGCCGACAATATTTGGATGCTTGGCCAGCCGCGCCATCGTCTCCACCGACATGTCCACCACGCTGCGCGACGGGATATTGTAGATGATCAGCGGCAAATCGGCAGCATCGGCAATGGCCATGTAGTGCAGATAAAGCCCTTCCTGGCTGGGCTTGTTGTAATACGGCGTCACCGCCATCACCGCATTGGCGCCACGCTTCTTGGCGTGCTGCGCCAATGAGACGGCTTCGGAGGTGCTGTTCGATCCGGTGCCGGCGATCACCGGCACCCGCCCGGCGGCAGCTTCCACCGCAATCTCGATGGCGCGCTGATGCTCGGCATGGCTCAGCGTGGGGCTTTCGCCGGTGGTGCCCACCGGCACCACGCCCTGGGTGCCCTGCGCGATCTGCCATTCCACGAACCGGCCATAGCCGGCCTCATCCAGGCTGCCATCCTCGCGCATCGGGGTAATCAGGGCGACGATGGACCCCTTGAACATGAAAAAACTCCGCAGACACCAGGATCGCGCAACCTAGGAAGCAGCGGGAGCACCTGCAAGGCCATCCAGGCATGGGCAGCCTTGCCGAGCCCGTTATTGCTGGCTATATGTCAGGCGATAGAGGAGGCAGCCTATGACCACGCTAGCCCAAAAAACTGCCTTGAAAACCTATCGTAGCCGCCTGCGGGCGCGTGGTTTGGCGCGGTTCGATGTGCTGGGCCTCGATAGAGATCGCGATCTGATTCGAACGCTGGCACGTCGCCTTGCCGAAGAGGGCGCGGAGTCCGCCGGGCTGCGTGCCGCCGTCGCGCAAATAATCGCGGGTGAGCCGCCAAGGACAGGTGGAATCCTCGCCGCCCTCCGCCGCTCTCCTCTGGTGGGCGCCGAGCTCGATCTGACGAGGGACGTCAATTATGGTCGCAATGTCGATCTGTGACACGCTATGTCCTTGATACGAATATCGTCAGCAACGTCACCAAGCCGCTCGCATCGCCGCCGCTGCTGGCGTGGATGGCCGCCCAGCGCGACGACGATCTGTTCATCTCGGCGTTGAGCATCGCCGAAATCCGGCGAGGGGTGCTGCGCCTTCCCGCGGGACATCGGCGCCGCGCGCTGGAAACCTGGTTCACCGGCCCGGACGGGCCGCAACGCCTGTTCGAGGGGCGCATCCTGCCCTTTGATGCGGAAGCGGCGTTGATCTGGGGGCGCCTGATGGCTGAAGGGTCGGATATGGGCCGGCCGCGGAACGCTCTGGACATGATCATCGCTGCCGTCGCGGAAGCAAATCGCTGCCTCACCGTCACCGATAATGAGTGCGATTTCGCCGGTTTGCCGATGATCAACCCGATGCGGACCGACATCTGATCGCCGGTTTTCCAACAGCTGCGTAAGGCCCGAAAAACTGTTAGGGCAGCGTCGGTAATAAATGCGTCGGCACGCCGATAAAGCTGCCCGTCGAAACAAGGGCTAAGGGCAGATGCTTCGTTACCTTCTCTTATGCGCTTGCCTTGTCACGCCGGCCATGGCGCAGGACGTTCCGCCCGTGCTGCAAGCGATGCGGCGGCAGGATTGGGCCACGGCAACAGCGGATGCGGGCAGCCCGCTTGGGGAAAAGCTAGTCGCGTTCATCCGCATGCTGACGCCGGGTCAGGCGACCGCATCCGAAATTCTGAGCTTTGTCACCGAAAACCCGGGCTGGCCGGACCAGGACGTGCTCGATCGGCGCTATGCCGAAGCCATGGCCGACGAGCCGGACGAGAAACGCACCGCCTCCCTCTGCCGCGCCCATCCGCCGCAAGCCGTCGCCCTGCTGCATTGCGCCGAAGCTTTGGCGCTGGCAGGCGAGCAGAGCCGGGCTGACGCCCTCGCCCGTGCCGCCTGGATCGGCGGCCTGGCCGAACCTTCGGAGGAGGCCGCGTTCCTCGCCCGCTGGAGCAGCCTGCCGACCCAGGCCGATCAGCGCCGCCGCTTCGATCATCTGGAGGCAACCGACCTGCGGGCGGCAGACCGCCAGCTCGCGCGGCTCGATCCGGATGCCGCGCGGCTTGCGGCAGCCCGCCTGGCGTTCCGGCGCGAAGACCCGGCCGCGCTCTCGTTCCTGGCCGCGGTGCCGCAGATTTTGCGCGACGACCCGGCTTTGCTTCTGGCCGAAGCGCGCTTCCTGCGCCGCACCCATGCCGACCAGGCCGCCCTGGCCTTGTGGCAGGCCGCCATGCCGAAGGCCGAGGCGGCCACCCCGCAAGACCGGCGTGGAGCGTTCTGGGTGGAACGCGACATGCTCGCCCGCCGCCTGCTCGCCGCCCATGACCCGCAAAACGCCTACATGCTCGTCAACGACACGACCCTCGCGCCCGACCAAGCGGTAGAGGCGGAGTTCTTGGCCGGCTGGATCGCCTTGCGGGCGTTGCAGAACCCAGGCCTGGCGCGCGGCCATTTCGCCGCCCTGGCCGAGGGCGCCCGCTCCGCCATCACCCAGGCACGCGCGCAGTACTGGCTGGCCCGCGCATCCGCCGACGCGGCCACCGCCAAAGCCGGGTTTTTGCGCGCCGCCGCTTGGCCGCTCACCTATTACGGCCAGTTGGCCGCCCGCGCGGCCGGTGAAACCGAAACGGCGCTCAACGCCAGGATCGCGGCGCTGCGCGACCCCGCTCCGGCGCCTGGCCAGGAAGCGAGGTTTGCCCAGACCGAACTGGCCCGCGCCGCCGCCATCCTGATCGCTTGGCAGGATCCGCGACGTGCGGCGGATTTCCTGCTCCGCCTGGCGCAAGACCCTGCCTACCGTCCATTGGTGGCGGAAACGGCCTTGCGCGAGGGCCTGCCGGATGTGGCGGTGCAAACCGCGCGGCTGGCCGGCCGCGATGGCATGGTGCTGGCACAGAGCGGCTGGCCCGCACCGGTGCAGCCGCCGCCCGGGCCGGTGCCGCCGGCGCTGGTGCTGGGGGTGATCCGCCAGGAGAGCAGTTTCGATCCGCGCATCGTCAGCGCCGCCGGCGCACATGGGCTGATGCAGATGATGAAAGTCACTGCCCAGCAAGTGGCGCACAGCATCAACCAGCCGGCCGAACCGCTCTCCGACCCGGCGGTCAATATGCGCCTCGGCACCGCCTATCTGGCCAGCCTGCTCGCCCAGTTTGGCGGCTCAATCCCCTATGCCGTCGCCGCCTATAATGCCGGCCCGCATCGCGTGCATGACTGGATCGCCACCAACGGCGACGCCGCGCCGGCCCCGGATCCCAACGTGATGATCGACTGGATCGAATCGATCCCCTTTACCGAAACCCGCAACTATGTGCAGCGTGTAATGGAAAGCCAGGTGATCTACGCGGCCAAGTCTTAAGACTCATGGGAAGGAACGTCACGGCAGCCATATCAATATCTTACGGCTGTCGCAACATATGACGGAAGCGCAATCCGGCTTGCTACCAGCCAGCTGGCTTTTTGATCGTGCGTCCATCCGGCAGCCAGCCGGCAGGACGGCTTTGCTCAGAGCCGCCAGGTCAAGCCATTTGTGTGGCGTAGCTTTGAGTGCGCGATAATAGAGGTTGAAGCCGTCGATATAGACGATCGTGCGTGTCATTCCGGCCTGAACAGCAGAAGACCGCCCGGAGCTCTCGCTCAGGACGGCCTTTGAGCCTACGGCACGCCGTAGGGGGGTGATGGCAGCAGATACACATTGTGCGAAGATTCTTCAAGGCCGTTGATCTAGACACTTCAGTCTGGCAGCAAGCCCGGGCTCTTGCCTGCACGGCTACTCCGACCCCGGAGGGGAACCCTTCGGGCGCCTTGTGCCGGACAACCCGCTTGAATGTCATCATCCCACTTCTGACGGGCAAGCCATAGCCTTGTGTGGCCAAGACACTGCCCGCTTCGGGCGGGCCGCGGACGGTCGCTTTGATCCCCACGCTTCCGCGCCGCTGCGTGGCATACCGGGCAGGGCTTCTCCCTGGTTGTTGTCGGGCAACGCGTTCCACGGCAGCCCAGTGCAGGATTGGCTGGCTTCGTCCCAAGCAACCCATCCCCAGTCTGGCCGCCGTACGATCCAAACATCTTGGTCGAGCCTTTTATATGCCCGGAAGTTTATCGAGCCGCTCCGTGAGCACGAACTTGTAAACCAGCTCATCACTCTGCCGGCGCAAGTCGAATTCATTTCGGCTAATTTTGTCTGACATCAGGGCAACATAGCAGGCAGGTCTATCCAAGTGCGGTATGAACAGGCGCCCTGTGTAACACTCAAGACTTTCTGAAGCATGTTCGCTGCCGACTATGTCTTTCAGCGTACGTCATCGAGGTCCTCGACGGGACGGGCAATGCGCCCCTTAGCGCCGATCTCGAACAGCGCCGCCGAGATCAGCACGGTATGGTGCGACCACAATCCAAAACCTACGGCAGCATCCACGCCGCATCCGCAGCCCACCCCAGCCGCACCCTTTGCCCGGTCGCCGGATAGGCGGCGGGGCGCCAGCTTGGCACCGCCACCAGCAGGTCGCCCAGGGCAGATCGCACGCGCACATGCAACAAGGCGCCGGCCGAGCGCAGATCGGTGATCTCCGCCTCTACCAGGTTCTCGGCGCTCTCGGCCGCCGCCAGCAAGGCGATGCGCTCCGGCCGCAAACACAGCGTCACCTCGCCGCCCAGCACAGGCCGCGGCATATCCGCATCCGCCACCTGCACATAGCGCCCACCGCCGCCGGCCCAGACGAAGCCGCCAGGCCGCACTTCGCGTATCTTGCCGGCAAAGAAATTGGCCGCCCCGGTCAGCAGCGCGGCCTCCCCGCTCCGCGGCTCGGCATAGAGGCTGGCCGGCCGGCCAGCCTGCATCACCCGGCCGGAGCCCAGCAGGATCAGATGGTCGGCCGACAGCGCCACCGAGGGCGAACGCGTGGCCATCACCACCGTGCGGCCAGCGTCCGCTGCCTGCCGCATGGCGGCTGAAACGCGGGCGCGAGACTCCTCATCCAGCCCGGTGCCGGCTTCATCCAGCAACAGCACATCGCCAGGCGGCAGCAGGCGCGCGGCGGCCAGCGCCAGGAACCCCGCGCCGTGGGAGAGCAGCCCCGCCGTCTGGCGCGGCGCCAGGGTCAGGCCAAGCTCCGACAGCAGCGTGTCGATGGCCGGCGCCGCGCGGCGCCCGGCAAGGCGGCGCAACGCCGCGTGCACAGGCCGTGACTCCGGCAGGGCGAAGCCAGGCGGCAGCAAAGCCACGCCCCGCCGCCGGGCGGAAAGCCGGGTCACATCGGTATCGTCGCGCAACACCGCCCCGCGCTCGGGCGGCAGCAGCCCGGCAATAGCCGCCAGCAATGACGTTTTCCCGGCACCGGCACCGCCGAGCACCGCGGTAATGGCGCCTTCAGGGGCAGAGAACGACACATCCTCCAGCACCATGCGGCCGCCGCGCTGCACGGTGAGCCCACGCACGGAAAGTCCGGTCAAGGCAACGCGGCCGTCTCTGATCCCGACCTAGGCTGCTTCATTGCGGCGCCTGCGCCTGATGCGCTGCGTAATCGGTCAGCGCCGCCACCGCTTCGGCGGTGGCGGCCACGTTGGCGGTGCTGGCCTGGGTGAGGTCGCGGATCGACTGCGCCGCCTTCATGTCCAAATTGCGCAATTGCTGCACCACAGCGGGTTTTGCCTCGGCGCTCTGGGCGTAGCTGGCGGCCATGCCATGGGCAATCAGATAGGCGTCCAGCAGCGCTTCCGGCCGCCGCGCCGCGTCCTCCTGCGCCCAGGGCGAGGCGGCACAGGCGGCCAGTCCGGCGCAGCCTAACAGGATCGGCAGGGAAACGCGCATCCAGACACTCCAAGACCCTCGCCATGCTAACGCAGCAAGCCACAATGGTGCAGGGGGTAATCTCAACACGTAACCAACGCGCGGGTGTACGCTTGCCGGGTCAAGACTTTCCGCGTCCTCTGTCCAACACGCGCCTGCCCATTTCTCAGGCGGAAGATCGGTTAGGCGCTTGGCGCCCCTCCGCCTGCCTTGCAATATGCGCCATCCTAGCGAAGTCCATTTGATGATCCCCTGGCTCCCCAAGCTCGACCCGACAGACGCCGTCTATCGCTCCATCTACCACGCGATCGATGCGGCCATCCGCAGCGGCGCCTTGCAGGCTGGCGACCGCCTGCCCACCCATCGCGCCATGGCCCGCGCGCTGGGCGTGGATCTCACCACCGTCACCCGTGGCTATGCGGAAGCCCAGCGTCATGGGCTGCTGGAGGCGGTGGTTGGCCGGGGTACCTTCGTCCGCGCATTGCCGCTCGGGTCCGGCGATCCGGAACGCGACAAGCTGGTCGACATGACAATGAACATGCCGCCGCAGCCGGCCGACCCGTCGCTGCGGCGAATGATCCAGGAGAGTGTGGTCAAACTGTTCCGGGCGCAGAACCCGGCCGATCTGCTCTCCTATCGCTGGGGCGCCGGCTCGGCGGAGGAGCGGGCGGCTGGGGCCGCCTGGATTCGGCCGACCCTGGAGAAGATCGATCCGCAGCATGTGCTGGTCTGCGCCGGGGCACAGGCGGCAATGATGGCAGTGCTGAGCACCCTGGCGGTGCCGGGCGATACCGTGCTGGCCGAGCGCATTGCCTATCCTGGCATCCGCGCGCTGGCCACCCAGCTTGGCCTCTCTTTGGTTGGCGTGGAGATGGACGAAGAGGGCATGCTGCCCGATGCGCTAGACCGCGCCTGCGCGGAGTTGCGGCCAAAGCTGATCTACTGCAACCCGACGATCCAGAACCCGACCACGGCAACCATGGGCGATCAGCGCCGGCGCGACATCGCGGCGGTGGCGCGCAGCCATGCGGTGCCAGTCCTGGAAGACGATACCTATGGGCTGTTTCCGGCCGACAGGCTGCCGGCTCTGGGCAATCACGCACCGGAGCTCGTGTATACGCTGGTCACCACGGCAAAGACCATCTCGCCGTCATTGCGGATTGCCTATCTGGTGGTGCCCGGGCAGGCCCAGGCACGCCGCATCACCGCCGCCCTGCGGGCAACATCGCTGATGCCGTCGGGGCTGTTGAGCGCGCTGGTGACACTCTGGATCAAGTCCGGCCAGGCCCGCGCGGTGATGGATGATATCCGCGCCCAGGCCAGCCTCCGGCAGGCCGCGGTGCGCGCGTTGCTGGGCGATACCGCTGCCTGCCACCCGGAAGGGCTGCATGCATGGATCGCCTTGCCGCCGCATTGGACCAGCGCCGAATTCAGCACCTATACCCGCAATCGCGGGCTGGCCGTGGTGCCGTGCGGCGCCTTCACCGTGCAGGGCGAAGCGCCAAACGCCGTGCGTGTGGCTTTGGGCGCGGCGCCGAGCACCGAGCTTCTGGTGGAAGCGCTGAAAATGCTGCCAGCGACGCTGCAACGCCATGTGCAGCCGGAATTCGATCAGATCGTCTAAAATCGCCCGGCCAGGCCGTTACGGATATGGCACCGGAGCGGCCTGGCGGGCACTGGGCCGTTTCCAGTCAGGCTGATAATGCTCTGGCAAGCCGTCACTGGCAGCCGCCGGTCAAATCCTTCAGCTTGTAATGGCACCATGGCGCGGCCACGCAGCGCCAGCATTCCGGTTTGCGTGCCTTGCACACGTAGCGGCCGTGCAGGATCAGCCAATGATGCGCCGGCCGCAGCAGCTCCTTGGGGATGCGCTTGAGCAACCCATCCTCCACCTCGCGCGGCGTCTTGCCAGGGGCCAGGCCGGTGCGGTTGCCCAGCCGGAAGATATGCGTGTCCACCGCCATGGTCGCCTCGCCAAAGGCCACGTTCAGCACCACATTCGCGGTCTTGCGCCCCACCCCAGGCAGGGCTTCCAGGGCAGCACGGTCATGCGGCACCCGGCCGCCATGGTCGCTGATCAGGATCTGCGACAAGGCAACCACATTGCGTGCCTTGCCCTGCCATAGCCCGATCGACCGGATATGCCGCCCGACTCCCTCCACCCCCAGCGCGACCATGGAGTCCGGATCGGGCGCCGCCTTGAACAAGGTGGCTGTCGCCTTGTTCACCGAAACATCGGTCGCCTGGGCCGAGAGCACCACAGCCACCAGCAGCGTATAGGCATCGGTAAACGCCAGCTCGGTCTCGGCATTCGGCCGCTCGCGGGCGATGGCTTCCAGAAACCCCCGCAGATCGGCTTTCGGCATGCGTGTGGCGGGGCGCGGTTCGGTCATGGTTGCGGCTGTACTTTAAAACGTCATCGGCCTGACTGGAGTGGCCCGACCGGCTTGCATCCGCAACGAGCGGGCGTCAGGCTGGGCACATCTATAAACCGGGGGTGCCATGTTGGAAATCAGGCCGAATTGCGAATGCTGTGACCGCGATTTGCCACCTGCTTCCCAGGAAGCGATGATCTGCAGCTTCGAATGCACCTTCTGCGCCCCATGCGCGCAAACCCATTTTGCCGGTGCCTGCCCGAATTGCAGCGGTGAACTTGTCAGGCGGCCAATCAGGCCGGTGGCGGAATTGCTGGCATTTCCGGCCGCCACCGTGCGAACACGAAAGCCGCATCTGGCCTGCGTGGGGTTTTAGGGCATTATCAGCCTGACTGGAATTGCCACGCCGGTCCAAAATGGCCAAAGGCTGATAAAAATGCCCGCCAAAACAAAGACCTAGAGCGGCCTGACGGACACTGGGCCGTTTCCAGTCAGGCTGAAGCCGCTCTAGC
>Ga0116229_10002401_pt1 | contig 30241 bp, 20 predicted proteins | sample S1TSphgellanicum_3_FD_87313 | JGI IMG/M metagenome (GOLD analysis project Ga0116229, IMG submission 87313) | Host-associated microbial communities from peat moss isolated from Minnesota, USA - S1T2_Fc - Sphagnum magellanicum MG | ecosystem: Host-associated > Plants > Peat moss > Unclassified...
ATTAAAAAAATCAGTCACCATCCAATAGCCTCCCCATGCAACAACCACACAAGGTCATTGGATGGCAGCCAAAGTTGTTCAACTCCAATTGATTTGATTGGATAGTCGATAACCAAAATTTTCAATTACTACATGCCTCTTTGAACCTAATGGTGACCAAACTTATTTTGTTCACCCTTAGTCACCAACTAATTATATAGGTTTGACATTGAACGAACCACTTCTGGTTGCCATTTGACAACCATGCTTGGTTAATTTTTGTAGGCCATCAAATGGTGATCAAAACTTTTTAGTTGCCAACCAATTTGGGCTAGTTGTGGTTGCCCAACATCTAAATGTGACCTTCAATGGTGACCAAAAGCAACCAAAAGTGGTTTGGTCTAATCCTAGGCCTTTCTTAGTGCATGGGGCCACTTTAAGATTCACATTTGCCTCATGTTTAATACTTTCTTCTGTGATGTGTAAAGAGTTCATTTGTTTCAAGCAATTAATGCCATATACTTGGAAGAAAATGGGATCCTTTTTTTAAGGCTTTGAAGTTCATAACGCCACTTGTGAAAACAATTGTGTGTTGGACTTTAGGGTTGAACCTCTTGGAAGACCCTAATCCCAATTCCCATTATATTTTTATCCTTAATTTAACCCTAATTAAACCCTAGCACTCATGCATTGGTGGACGATGGCTACAATGGCAAACGATGCAAATTAGAAGAAAGTGGTCAATGGCCATGCCATGAAAGGAAAACAACAAGAACAAAAACTTGAAGCACTTGAAGACCCAACCATGCTAATAGATATTGAATGGCAAATCATGCCCCAACCATGGTCATACACATTATGTTTGCATTATGTGCAATGGTACCACATTATAGGAAGTGGCCATTTTCTTCGCATGAAACCCATAGAAAAAATAATTTCATTCAATTTATGAGTTGCTTGGATGAACAAATGACATCACGCATGTTAAAGGTTCACATGGCCATAACAAGGAACCGAATCTTTGCCAAAAATTAGGTGCTTTTGATTGTGACACAAATGGTGTATGTGAAGGTGGTGTTTAGGGTTCAGGTCAATTGGAGGATCATTTTAAGCTCATGAAGGGGCAATGTGCCTATGTACTAACCACGTAGATTTGGAGTGGAGGCAAATCCCTCAACTCCTTTAAAAAATCCTTCAACTCTTACAACAATTATCTTGGTTCATAGAACAAAACTCGAGTTCTTCCAACACTTCCCCCTATCACTCCCGTTGTCACTTTTTAACTAGTACCACCAATATCAGTTGTACCCCAATCAACAACACGCGGTAACTCTCACACCAAAGATCCGTCTCTTGGGATTAGCAGTTGAATTATTCGATGGCCTTGGGAACAAAGTCCCTTTTGATCAACATTAAGCATGGATGACCCCATGGATGGAAAACAATTGGATGTTGTGATTCAAATGTCATCATACATGCCATTTGACATCACATAAGGTTAGCAAGGTTAGAAGAAGGTGCTAACAAGTCAATGCCCACAAAAAGGGTAGACGTTATAAAACATCCTTTTGAAGTGTTGTAAGGGAAAATGGGTTCAACGCAAGTCCAACTTAATGAAGTGATTTTGGAGCACGATGCATTGTGTGAACAAGTGGGTGCATGCTAGGTGACTACACACCAAATTAGTCTCAATTTAACTTAAACTTGGTGCAATTTTTGTGTCACTCTTGTAATTTTTCATGGATTTTTCTACTTTGGTTATGCCATATGTTAAATTTGTTTATGAAATTTTTTAAAGGGACTCAATTATGTAAAGGTAAGAAAATTAGCTTTCCAACAATCCAAAAATCAATTAAAACATGTGAATACATAATCAACAATGGATTTTACAAACTTGACAACAATTTTTGTCACTACCTAGAAAGCCATCAACAGGGACTTTTCCTTTGCAATGTATTTATCTTGTGTTTATGAAACTTTGGCATAGAAAATGATTTATGTTTGGAATACTTAAAATATTTTAAATGGGGGGAATGTGATTATATTTTGTGGTGTTATGGAGTTTTCAAAGACCCAAAAATGTCTACATTTTGAAAAGTCCATATGAACATGAAAATCGATGACATTCTTAAACTTCCTTTGAAAAATATGTTTTTTTTGTGTTATAGCATTAGGTTATGCTTTCAAAATTGAAAAAAAAACCTTTTTAGGATTAAGGTATGTCATTGTGTTGACATATTTGCCTATGTCATCCTAATTAGGGCAAGCCTTTTGTAGGGGTCCCTGACACTTCATTATCAAAAATTCAAAATGAGGATGCACAATGTTGGATGCCCGCTCATTTTTCCCTTTTGCTTTGGCACTTTTCACATCCTTGCATTAGGGTTTAGGGTTCATCACATGCTACGAACACCACATGCCCATTTATGAAGCTTGTCCAAGCTTTCATGGATGCACTGAAAGCTTTCAAGCATGTTGTCATTTCATTTAGTAATGTTTCACTTGCTTTGCAATGCCTTTTGAATCATATTTTGAACATCTTTGTTTCCAAGGTTTTTGCATTGAAAGAAGAGATTGACTATCATGCTTGTTAAAAAACCTTGCTTCTTCACACCTCCAAATTCAAAGTCATCAAGAAAGGTCCAAGGTCATCAATTGTTGTAGTTGGCTTCACAACTCTGCAGGTCACACTTTGAATCCAATAACAAAGGCGTTTCATCAAAAGGTATCTTCCTATATTATAGTTTGTTTTTTGTGATGTTTCATGAAATGACAATTTCAATACTGCCCTTACTTTTTGTGGTAAGTTTGCAATTGTCAAATGTAGCTTCACCCTTTGTCATGTTATTGTTCTTCTACTATGTCTTGCTTTATGTAGTGTTATGAGGTGTTAACTTTGGTTCTTCACCTTTGTGTTGTAGCGGTTTATAGCTATAGAAAGCAATTGTGTATTTTTTTTAAAAAATTTAAAGAACAAGCATATATTAGTTGGTATGTACATAAGTTTATAGGGTTGCACCTTAGTTTTTACTTGTACCTCTTAATGTCTATACAATTGTGAATAAGGTGCAACATTGATTTAAATGTGCAAATGTAGGTGTATATGGATGAAACTACAACCATGTCTAGAAATATGACTAAACACAAAAGGCAACTTATATGCATTATGTGGTAAGTTTTTGGGTCCTAGGTGTTGCATTGAGGAATTGTTGGCTTTTTTTGACAAAATTTGTAATATACATGATGTAGCTACATATTTAAAGGGCAATGTTTGACATACATATTTGGCCTAATTAATGCTTAAAGTTGCTAATGTGGTTCACTTGTGGAGAACATGCTTTTCTAAACCTACTATTATTACAATAATTATACTTGAAAATGGGGACAATCCATTGGGTTCATACTGATAATTAACCTTTGATTTTGTGGCAAGGCAACAAGCAAAAAAAATAAATCATATGTTAGAGGTTAATTTGGAGAGCAAAATGGATTGTGTGGCATCTACATGGAGAGCGACACTAAGATTGCACAAGTTGTAAAATTTACGACTTGGATGCCATGTGATATTAATGTGGCCTTTTCAACAGTTGGACATGGAATCACAAAAAAAATTGTGCAACAATTGTAATAATAGACAAGCTTACAGGTACATCACACTTACATCTAAGACTACCAAACCTCCTCCATGGAATTTGTGTTTTTCAATAAATTTGTATATTCTTAAAATTGGATAGACCTAGATTTAAATCACAAATGAAAGTAGTTTCCTATTTTTTTACAAGAGAAAGCATAATATATGTCGACCATGGATTTATGTATGTATTTATCCATTGCAATCATTATGAACAATCATATTAATGTAATTGAATGGTTGAATGAACTTGAAGCACATTATCTAAATCCAAGTCGAACGTTCCAAAACACATATTCATGGATCCTTGATCTTCTTGTATGTGTAGGAGTGTATAAGTTTATATTCATTAGTAGCAAGAATTTGCATGTGATTATTAACTTCTTGTATGAACTAATGTAGCGTTTTCAAAGTAGGGTTTTATTTGATTGCTTCTAATTTTTTTAGTTTTTAGTTTAAACATATTGATTTAATTACTTATGTTTGTTTTAATGAATCAAATGTGATGCAAAGGGTGGGTTGGTTTTTCACATGTTAGGCAAACAAAAATCCAAGAATTAATGGGCTACTCCAATGTGATGAAAGAATAATGGCAGTTGATGGGGAAGGAAGGTTGTAATTGATTATGTTGATCCTTCCCACAATTGAAACTTAGACTTTAATTGGTGACCAATTTTGCTTGTCCACATGCATAATTTCAAAGTTGCCACTGATGTAGTTGAGTTGTCAAACAAATCCCTTAAAGGGATTTTAATGAAAGCGAATCTTGTGAATGTTGAAGGTGTTCATGATGGGAATATCCACATGATAATTAGGGCATTCCCAATTCTTAGTAGTGGAGGAGCTAGTTCCTATTTGGTTCCTTTATTAAAATTAGATGTTGTTCAAACTTTGTTATGTTTCATCCAACATGGTTTCCATATGGTCCATAGATGATTAGCTAGCTTTGAACTAAGGTTGAAGACATGACAAAATTTCATCCATATGGATGAAACATCCATTGGGTCAATTATTGTCGAAAAAAATTGATGGCCATGTGTCGCATTATGAAAGTCTATTGGCCTATGCGAGGTGGCACAATGTTGTTTGTCTCCTTTTGACAAATCACTTGAAGAAGTTCCATGTCCAAAATCAAAAACCTTGGAGGCAATGAACCTTTCAAAATCGAAGAGTTCAACAATTTTTTAAAACCAAGGTGAATTTGAGCATTGAAGGGTGCAACAAAATTGAAAAAATGGAACATTTTCAGACAATTCAAGAACCTACCCATTGTCAAGGACACGAAAATTCATAGGAACAAAGGCTAAGGGAAAAGGTCTAAGTCTAACATTCAACAATGAACAAAACAAGATTATGCGACTCAAAAAGAAAAACATAATAACTAAGAATAAGAACACGAGATGTGTAAGAAATACATGAAAATGAATATTTATTATGTTAACATATGCAAACATGAACATGAAAAGAACATAACAAGGTTATGGTGCAAGATTGTGCTTAAAACTAATTTTGAACAAACTAAAGGAAATGAAGGGTCCTACTTATATTTATACCCCTTCGGGGATTTAATTCAAGGGATCTTCCAAGGAGGTTTTTATGTGTGCATCGAGTAAAAAATTTTCTTGAGAACCTTCTTAACTGAGAGTTAATTATGAGTTAACTAAAATTTAATTAAAAGTTAACTTGGATTTAATTTAAGAGTTAACTAGACTTAACTAGGACTTAACTAATAATTAATTAAGAGTTAATTATGATTTAATTAGAAATTAACTAAAAGTTAATTTCGAATTAACTAGGAGTTAACTAGGACTTAATTCAAAATTGACTAGGAGTTAACTGGAACTTAATTCGGGCTTAACTATAACTTAAACTAAAATTTGACTAGAGTGAAATAAGAGTCAATTGGAAATGAACAATGAGTTGAGTGAAAATGAATTGAAACTTAATTGGAAGTTAACTAATAGTGAATTAAAATAAAATAAAAAGCTAGGTACATGGATGAACGTTCAATCTAATGAGCTCCATGGTATTGGCATCCATGACACCCACCACATGAATGGAAGAAGTTCTTAAAAACTTTTAATTTCTAAAAACATTCAAGAAATAAGGCAAAGGCTTGGGGATTCATTTCAAGTTCTATCGTTTCTTAAACATGAATTGAATTAAAAATAAGGGAAAAGGGGATGGAATCCACATATTCTTTCATTTCCAAAAACAAAAATAGAAAAAACCTTTGTTCTTCAAATCAAGAAGCATGACGAGAAAGAATTTGAATGGATGGTTCCACCACAATATAACTTTGAAAAATCACAACTCAAATGCAAATCTCATGAGCTCCGTTGATTAGAAAATCCATCTAACTAGATCAATAAGAAATGAGAATATAAAGAAAACTAAGTGAGATGAGAAGTGGAAAAGAAATAAGTCAAAGGAGCTGGGTTTGGTTTGATTTCACAAAAAATGACAATGCCATTCTCAAGTAAAAGCTTCTACGACCACCTCTCTTTGAACACTAATTGAACAATTTGGGCCCCACATGAAAATAAAGAAGTTGCTTAATTAAAAGGATGAAAAAAAACAACAATAGGCCAAGAAAAAAAGGTCAAAAAAAGAGATGCAATGTTATAAAAATATAGGTTGATAATTGCTCACAAGATCTTTGACATCACCAAAACAAAAAAATAAAATAAAATTCAAAGTCTTATAATAAAAAACCTCAAAACAAAAATTAACATTAAAATTTGGTTCACCCAAACAAAATGCTTCTTAATTCTACTTTTAAACACAAGAAAACTCCATGAAATTTGTTGATACATTAATAGCCTCCTTGAGAGCTCCATCTCAAGGCAAAACCTTCAATGACTAAAGGTGCACATAAGTGGTTTGTAATGTTTAGACCTATTGTGCAAAAGTTATTGAGCATTGGACAATTTTGTCACTGCAAATTCAATAAATTTATTAACAAAAGACAAATAGGGGTGCATTTATGAAAATTCTTGGGAATTTTTCAATGAACAAGATTTTATGGAGGTGATTTGTAAATTTTTAACTTAAGGTTCAAAAGATATTGAATTTTGAGTAATTATTGTAATTGGAAATCCAATCAAAATTCAACAAAATAAAAAATAAATATTTTAGAGTTCACATTTGGGTCAATAACACAAGCCACACTATGGTAGCTAAATAGAATAATTAATTAACATATATTTCAAATTAACCCACATGTTTATTAATTTTTATTCATGTTCGTCAAGGAGTGGATGAAGTAATATGATATTCTACTTCATGAGTAGTTCACACATCCATAATTTAGATATTCAAATCTATCATTATGTGATAAACATCAATAATGTATATTCACAAAACCTGAATACAACATTTAGAATATGAAAATAACCTTTTCTAAAGCTTATGTTATCATTCCAAGGTGGTCACATTCTCAATTATTCCTTTTGACTATTCTCAATCTTATTGTTGTAGAAGAAAATTTTGCTTCGTGTATTTTAATGTGTTTATTGCATAACACATTGGAGAATATGGATATTGAATGCATGGGGTGATTGAAAACATTATAAGAAAGTTCAATTATTGATGGATTAAGTAAGATTAATTTAATTGGAAGGGCTACTTTGAAAAGATAATGATGATAAACAAAATGTGGGGAATGTTGGTTGTGTTGCTAGCCAATCCTTTACCCTTTCGCTTGAGTGTGAGAGGATGTGAACAACCTAGGCAATAAACAATTCATTAAAAAAGGAATTAAACGTGGTGTGGTGATGCACATGTTTAGGAACAACAAATCCATATGTTACAAACTTGTGAAGAATGAATTTCACACAATTTTCATTATCAAATTGTTGGATGAAAAATTTATGATGTATGAAATTGTAATTCAAATTTTTCAAGGTGGGGGGGCAACTCTTTGACGACATTGTTTTTGGGATTTGTTGGCTTGAAGGTGTTATGATTTGCTTAAATTTGTTGACACCAAAACAAGTTGGTAAAAATTTGTTGTACAAGGTTGCATTCAAGAATCGGTCATGCATTGCCATTTCTTGTTGTTGAAGTCAACACTATATGATCAAAGTGAGACTATTGGACTAAGATTAAGTAGTTTGCTATGTAGTCATGAAACTTTATGTTCTCCAACAACAAGACAATTAATGGTTCATTATCATACCAAACACAATAACATGTGTAAATTAATGATAATCAAGTTTGTACATTAAGCTATAACAATCTATGCTCGTTAACTCCCAATATCACATCAAATATCAAGATGGATTAATTTTTTTAATTTATGAATTTCAATGTTAATCACCATGCTTCACTTCTAGGTACACATTTTATAATGTTTACACAAGTTTAATCATGTTTCAAAATACTAAACAAAAGGAAGCTTAACATGCACCTTCTTATAGCTTGGTTACTTGATTTTTGAAAACCACAATTATGAACTATAACAAGTGCCTGGCTACAATGAAGGGGTTTGGTGCAATCTATAAGATCAGCCCCACATTGGTGCAAACTTAGTTTCACACTAATTAAAGTTTCAAATTCATCCAAGTTATTGTTTAAAGGCACTTATATTATTGTTGGTGGACTTGTTAAAAAGCAAAAATTGAAAGCTTCCAAAATCAAATGTGATATCTCTCTTTTGCTATAAGGAGAAGTGCTACTAAGCTGGTGGAGAAGGTGGTTGTTTGAAAGATCTATGAGATTTCAAAGATTGCTAATAATTGCCCAAGCTTTCTCTTAAATGAAAAAATGTTCTACACATGAATTTTTTGCTTGAAATAGGCAAATGTGTAGCCCTTGGATTGCAAGGATAAAATGGAATATTTAAGTTCTCTAACCCACACAATACTGGCCATTAGTGGGATAAAGGTGAAGTGCACAAAGGCATCAAATCATGCAAGGCTTGATGAGTTGCATAGATGTTATTGGCTATGGTGGTGCTTTTCAAGAAAGAATGATTGCATGCCATATAGTCTCCCATATACACAACTCTTGATGTGCACTCCCCTAACCAGTGACACCCATGTAGGGTGGTAGGTTGCCTAATCATGTAATCAGGATTATTGATGCTACTCACCCAACCAACTTTCAAGCTCTTGAGTCAAGATAATATGATTTATTCCAAGAAAGCAAAGGTACAAAGAAAATGTTCATGACTAGACACTAAACCTCCTTGAAAGGAAAAAAAAGCTCACAAAGAGCCTTCAATACTTGACCCCTAACACCAATGTCCATACTTCCATGAAACTTTCAAATTTGTAAGGCACCAAAAATAATCAATAACATGATTTATAAGATCCAAACTTTTTTTTTTCCTTTTACAACATTGCAACTTGGTGAAAACCTTCACTATCCCAGGTTAGGGTGAATTAACACCACACCCACATTGGTATTTTCACCTTCTTGAATGAGGCCTCTTAATGGAAAAATTAAACCTAAACAATTTTAGAGTTAGATTTGGACTCATAGACCTTGATTTAGTCTAAGCATGGGATATTTATAATATTTAGATGCAATATAACTTGAACCCAAGAAATGTCAACTAACCCATCAACCCTAAACTTGAGATATTGAATTTAGTCTATGACGTTTTAGTTTTTACTAGGGTACCATTATGGGTGTTGAACACCTTAGACCACCTTCAATAACCAATGGCAAAATCAGTTTACCACATAAAGCCCACTTTTGTGCTCTTGCTATAGAAACGTGGCGGGTAAGATTTGGGGACATAAGGTGGTGCACCAAATAATACACATCAACCTCTAAAAGCACCAAGTTAGAGCTTTTGTTGATGGGTTACGCACATGAAGGAAGAAATGTAACAAATTGTCATGCCAGAAGCAGATTTGGTTGCAATTAGCCACAAAACCTGGTAGTTAGAAAATCTTTGACATTCTACTTGGCCACACTCAGCAGACGTATGCTTGCCACTATAGCTCTCCTTTTGGCATGCCCATGAATTGTGTCACATTGTTTAACACTCTATCCGAGTCTTTCATGAGTTTCACTATTCACCTTCATGTTCACCCATGTTCACCTGCCTACATTCCATAGCCATTTTCTCGTTGCACACAATATAGACATTGTGTTTCTCCAAAAAAAAAATTTGAATCACATTTTCTTCTATCATCCTCACCATGGAACTGTTTCAAGATCCAAATTTCATGTCCCTAATGATGATGGGTTCAAGCTCTTCATTTCCCTTGTTCATTGTGCCCTCACACAACACCTCTAGCTCCACCCAAATAAAAAAGAGATTGGAAAAATTATTTTACAACATTGTTGATGGATTTGTTTATGGAGAACTTTCTTGCCAATAACATGAACAAATTAACAAAGCAGTAGTGGCAAGAAATTTTATTGAAGATTGAGGAGACATTTGCATTGACCCTTTCGCACACTTGTGCTCAAGGGGTTCAAGTTTAGTCCAAAGTACACAAAATGCATTCTCATTGATCATCCATCATGACATTGATTGTACATGTCTGCCACTACAAAATATAACCATATTAACACAATCGTTATGTCATTCACAATGCTTAAAATTGTGAATAATTTTTTAAAAAGTTCATAGGTTAAATTGTTTTGTGTTCATTCAATTTTTATAATTGCTAATCATTGCTTTAATGTAACAATAAAAACTTTGTTATCTCGTATAAAAAATAAAAAACTACCACCATAAAACCAATATGATCTCACATATGGTTATTATTCATTCTAGAACGTTACAACATATGAAGTTTTATGTAAAACCACTAGAAATAAAATGTAGATTCATTTATTCATGCCAAGGGTTAAAAACATGCTTCATTCGAACATTAGCTCCATCATATTGTATTGCACCAATCTACATTAAACTTAGGATACTTGAGGAGGGTTCTTCACATTTGACATCAAAGAAACATTACCCATCCTTAGTCCTTAATTCCAATAATATTATGATATATGCAATATGATTTATTTAATTTCATGCTTTCTAACTATAATTTAGACCACCTCAAATTTTCACCACATGCATAAGCAAAAAGAAAATGTAGTAAACTTGGATAAAAAATGCAATAACAATAAATGATTCAAAAAAGTAACCTTGCAAAATATTATGATCCAACAAAGTAGTAACAAAAGATGATCCAAAAGAGTGCTTTGGAATAATAATAGTATGTAGTAAAGCAACTAGGTATGATCATTACAATGCTTGTACTAAACATAGTTTTGAAAACGAAAAAATCTATTTTTAGCTTTTTATTAACTTGAAAATCCAAAAAAAATCTATTTATTTATTTTTCCTTCCACTTGCAACCAATGAACTAAAAAATTTACAATTCTCCAATTGTGAATTCAAACCCACTCCAAAAAAATAACCCAACTTAAACCTCCCAATAATAATGGACATAAAATTAAGCAATTATCATCCTTCAAATCTCTCTCTCTCTCTCTCCATTTCAAATGACCCTTACATAACAACATGTCCTAGATTATTACTTTGATGGATTAAAAAATATTTAATAAACAACACAAATAATCACCTTGCATGGTAACCATGGATGTTTACCTCTGCGAGTGAATTAAAAGAATTTAATGTATTTAAATTAATTATATACTATGAAATGTTTAATGGTGCCCATCTTTTTTTGTCTTCAGTATGAGTTGTTGCATTTGTGTGATATAAGGCATTCCATTTTGTTGTGTGATCAATGAAATCCTTCCAAGTTATGTTTAAATTTTCTAACTTTTAAAAATGTTACAAATGTAACCACTTCTCAATCTCCTTATCATTTTCAATCCAAAATTATGTTCTAATATTTGTGCGAAACATTATATAATATATTTGGAGGAACATCCATGGCCAGGACTTCATTTGGAAATGATGAAACCATTGTCGCATTAATCCTTGCAGTGACTTGCACAAATGGTAAAACAATGAACTATTACATATTTAAATTTTTTTACTATTGAATAAGCTAACCAACATTTTTTTAACCATATAAAAAAATAAATTTAAACACACATGCATCACAAACAAGCAAAATAATGTTTTAAAAATAAATTTTAGCTATGAATTGACCTTAAACCCAAACAAATCCAAAACAATGATCTCCACCATTATGTAGGTCATGGTTTTGTTTTAATTCAATAAGCTCCATTTATAAAATTCGATGTGATGAAATTTTGATAAAATGCAATTTTTTAATGTAATGTGAAAGATTTACATATTTATCACCTTTGATTTATAGTGATATTGAATTGAATCCATATTTCACATACACTGTAAAAAATTTATGTACTTTCCACCTTAAATTGATGACCTTGTAATTTGATGTAATTAGATTATTACTTATGTAATTATCTCAGGGTTAAATTTGGTGATTTATGTTGTGGTTGGATTTCATAATTTAATTATGATTTAATAAATCATCACTAATAACTCATAGTTTCAATTAATGTGCATGATTCACACATGATAATTAATGTTGAAATTTTTTGCCACATTAATGTGCATGTTGAATCACATGGGGAGCCATGTGATATGTAGACATGTGATGTGTAAATTTTTTAAAAAATTCTTTTTTTGTGTCATTTTAGTTAGTATATAAATGAGTGTTTCTGGGCTTTGGAAAACACCTTCATTTGATGAGAACACGTTGTTATATGAGTGTAAAGTTTTATGGATTGAATTTGTGAAGATAATTAAAAGTTTAGTTTTAAAATATTTTGACATAATTGTGAATGTTTGGAATCTGTGATAGGGGGATGATTATTACATGATGATTATACATAAAATATATATATGTGAATAAATATATGTGAAAACAAGAACATAGATTTTTATAATTATTATGAGGCAACTTTCTCTCCTTCTACTTTCGGTTCTATGAGGTGAATATAGTTGAAAGTACATCTGCTACCAATGAAGGAAAAATGCAAAGTGTATTTATAGATATTAAATTGTGTTTGTAGTTGAAACCAAATAGCTTGCTTCCTATGCATCATTTACGATTTAAAATTGATAGATATGTTTCCCAAAATAAAACATTCTAAATCCTAGAAATTTATGTTAAATTGTCATTCATTTAAATCAACTTTTAAAGATTCAACACCATGTTCAACTTGACAGCAAACCTCTAGTCATTTAAAATATTATTCCTATCACATATGCTACTCAAATCTAGCTTGCCTTAATTCATTAAAAAGCTAGTTACGAGGTGCATTTGCCTACCAAATTTTAAGCTCTACACCTAAACCAATAAGAAGTTGTGCTACAAAACTTGAAAGGGTTTGTGAAATTTCTTGAAGATTTCAAACTCCCAACATTATCCTTATTCATTTTCATTTTTTCAAAAGTACTACAATCATCCAATCCATTCTTTTTTTTCCCACCATCTATTAATATTAATCATTCTTCTCTTCCCAAAGGAAGTTGTAGGAACAAGTATTTTCAAGATTTAAATTGAAAATTATGTTTGGAAAAGAAAACCCCAAATGATTTGAATTCGCGCTTTAAAAAGGAAGAAGAGGGAGGTGAAGGAAGATCCCAACTCGATAGCCAATGGAAGGTTCCAATGCTTGGTGGCCAATGCAAGGAGAGGGAGAAGGAGAAACACCTTTTCACCTCTTCCCACTTTCCAATCTTGTGGTTTTAATTTACCATAGTTTGATTTTAAGGTTTTACTCTACCATGGTTTTAGGCCATTACTTACGCATTTCCTTCCTTTTCCTTGACCTATAAATTATAACCACACATATCGATATAACAAATCTTCCACACATTCATTGCCGATTTGATTTTGATTGATTTTTTTTTCCTTGAAATTATGGTGTCGCATATGGCCATATCTTACGGGCCTTAAGCTGCATAAATGAATGAAAAACTGCTTTCAGAATCATATTTAGATTTGACATTGATGTAACATCTTCATGATGAAGATCCTAAACCGCAAGAGGTGCACGTTTGTCTTGAAGTTGAACCCTTCGAGTTTGGTATTATCATATTTCTATAAACTCTCGCACCTTAATGATTTTGTTGCAAGTCAACTTCGCTTTTGGTGATGAACTTGAAACTGTTTGTGAAGGTTGTTATGAAATTGAAAATATTTCTATTTTCGCATGGTCTTCAATTCTCACTTTGGACATTATTGTTGGTTGCATGGTTCGATTTGTCAACTACCTTTTAGTAATAAAGTGGACTACTTAGTTCACACCATTTGACACATCCTAGATTTTCTGCAGTTATGAATTATCACCATGGCATAACCCAAGATTCAACATGTAATTATAGCTCTTCATTGAGCTTATCCATAATCTGAATAAATGTTTCATTCATTATGAAACTCATGTTGCCATTGTCGCCCTATCACATTATTTATTTAATCGTTAAATTGTTTCAAATTAATTTATGCTTATAAGGCTTGAAAATTGTTCTATTTTCATTAAACCTTTCATTGACACCTGTGAAGAATTCTTGCACACCTTCACCATTAAGATATGCACTCATAAAAAAAATCGATTAAAAGTGGAACTACTATGTACTTGTAGTTTTAACAAGTAAGGCGATTTAAAGTAAGTAATGAAATTCACTAAGGATCTAATGCGTTGTGTCCAATTTGAAAATACAAAGACATTGTGAGATAATTGTAATTCACCATGATGGAATATGAAGGAGCCGTATGTTAATGTTCAATCCAATGTCACGCTTGATGGTTGGAACCCTTCCGTTCCATTTGTCATAACATCTACATATAACCTCCTAATCTAGCATGCATTGAATTTTTAGAAAGCTAATATAAAAGGAGCATGTTACAAAATCTCATAAGTTTTATTTATTTTTATTTTTAATTTTTAGATCAAGAGTTAAGCTTTGAACTAGAAACCACTTTGCTTAGATTGAAGGAAAAAATAGATAATTCAACCCCCTCTACTTCCAACAAGTGTAGCTCCCTTATAGCAACTCTGATGATACTAAATTTTGAGGAGAACCTTCTACACCTCTCAAACTAAGACCGATTTAAATTTGACACAAATCCAATGGTGGATTTGGGAGGAACAATTAATTGAAATAAAAATCCAGAGGCCTTATCATGGAAATCCTTCCATGAACTCCACTACAACACCCTTTACTTCCAACCAGTGTAGCTCCCTGACAACAAACCCGATGATACAAAAAATTGGGGAGAACCTTCTACACCTTCCAAACTAAAATTGATTTCATTTTGACACAAATCCAATGGTGGATTTGGGAGGAACAACTAATTGAACAAAAAATCTAGAGGCTTTGTTACAAGTACTTGTTACACACAACTTCCTTCCATGTTTGATTCTTGCACACACCTTTTCCATGAACACCTCTTCACACATAAGAACTAAAAATTTTTCCTCACACCTCCTCCTCTTTTTTTCTTTCCCCCATACACACAATACCCTTTCCCTTAGCCTCCATGACCTTCTTTAAACTTGTTCCCTTTGTCCAATGAAAGTTTTGAAATCCTTTGCTCCAATCAATGGCCTCTTCATCCTTCTAGAGCGAATGAAAATTGAGAATAAATTGCCATCCAATTGAGTTTAGGATGAGAATTCTTAGGCCCAATGAGACACAAGAAATATTCCATCCTCCAATCAAATCAGATGACAATCCTCATGACTAATGGGATTGGAGGATTCATCCCTTCCTTTATTTTGGATATCTTGATGAGGTCTCTTGAGCTTGATCCTTATCCTTTTCGTTCGTTGACCTTCACATCTTACTTCTTCATCCTAATTACTTCAAGTAACTAACTACTAGGATAGTTTATCGGTAGTAACAAGTAACGTCCTTGAATTCTTACTTGACTAATTCAATGGTTGAACTAACATTCTTGTGTACCATTTACTCTTTTGATATCCCCTACCTATTTATTTTACCATGCACTAGTTAACTATGTAGTACATAGTAAATTGGAAATAAAATTTGCACCACAAAAAAACCCCCACATATTTTTAGATTTACTGTCGAAATTAGGGTTTGATGAATCCATTAGATTTAGGATGTTTGAGTTTTCATGAGGTTTCGTCGTCACTCCCACACCTTACGCCTACCCTAATTTGTTAAATAAAAAGGTCTCGACCCCTTCTAAACGTAAGTACCACATTGTTTGTATTACCTTTTTGGTTTTTGTTGATGCAGGTGAGAACTAGTCATGGCGGATGATGTCGCTACGCCTAGGAATCCTTTAGTTGCGCTAGTAGAATAGGAAGAGTTTGAAGAAGCACTATTCAATATGATTATTTTTCAACGGCCACGCGAAGAAGAATCGCCTAGGCAAGTGGTGCGCATTTGAGTCAATCGTTCGGCATGAGATCGTCGATTATCTCCTAACCCACATGCTTTAACAATCTATTTAGAATTCGTTCCTATTCGTGGAGCCGCGCTAGAAAGGTTTAAAAATTGTCAATGCGAAGATGATGATGTCCGTCTCCATTGTCAAACGTAGGTTCTCGGTGATGGCCATTATCGTTGGCTATGAGGGCCAATCAACCCACTTCCCATGGAGCACTAAGCCGAGTACTTCGCTCACACCATTCGTTACATTCTAGATTTTTTGCAATTGTGATCTATCCCTTAAGTTGGTTATAAAGTTGTAATTCATCTAAGGCTACTTAGGCGGAAATGTTAATCTAAAGGTTGATTTGATTCTATTTAAAAATCTGATAGAAGTGAAACTAAATAAAGATGTATTAAAACTACATCCTAAAAATCTTATAAGTACATCATTAATGCTTGAAGATTCTTCTACAGACTAACTTAACCTTGTCATGGCGAAATGCTATTGTTAATTATGGGCTTGTATTCCCTATATATCAATAAATCACATCTAATTTTACATCCCCTTTCCTTTCTCTACAACATAAAAGGGATAATGTACTTTAAAAGGTTTACTAGATGCTTAAATGATTAAATGCTACATCAATTGAAATAAAGAAGTACTATATGCCTAGAAATATCACAAAAGCTGATTCAACTATTAATAATCACTACTTGGAGGCTTATAAGCACTCAAGTCATTAGTACTAAGGAAAATTATGAAACTAAAGCTTAACTAATTGTTGAGCTATAATCCATGGCTCACAACACCCCTTCAATTGCTTCATGAATTTCAAACATCCTTGCTACTCATTAAATATTAAAATAAGACCAATGTTTTGCTAAACATTTCGAATTTTGGTGTCTATTTCTAACCTGAACCTTCTAGAGATTTCTCACCCCTAATTCTGCAATTGAGATTCTTAAACTATGATTATTAGCTTTTTGTTGAAGAAAAGAATAAACCCAACACCTTATTCATCCAATATTATATTTCGAGAAAGAAATCAATTCCCCCACGCAACCATGTGCATTCATCATTTCTTATTTTAACATGAAATTGCTAAAAACCCTTAAACCTTACCACATTCGAATATCCCCAATATAACTTTTAAAAATTGAGATTATTGCACATGGCTATGTTGGTATGACTCACAATTATGTAACAAAAATACATAGTTTTGATATTATATTCGCTTGTGGTTTACAACCCCCTCACAAAAAAAAAAATTTCATTTGATGAATTTTGAAATTTATAATATAAATTTAATTTGCAATACTTTATAACAGGTCGTTGTATGCTATAATGTACATAGTTTGTGTGACACAAACAACTTTTTTCATAACAACTTTCAATCGATGTAATTCAAAACTCAAATGAGTGAAATAATTTTTGTTATAAAAATGTGTAAGTCATGGTGATTTCACATAGAAATCTGATATTGTTTTCTAATTTTTTTGCTTATATGTTCGTTGTAATTATTTATCACAATAATTATTTAATTTACTTTAGGATTATGACAACATTGGATTTATAGAAAATGGTTAAAAAAAATAGTTTAGTGGAAAATTTGTACAAAATTTTATGTTTATTTAAAAGATTGATTATATGATTAATTATAATTAATTTTTATTTTTTTTTGAAATGTTAAAATTATGACCAGATGTAGTTACAGGACTAAAATTCTAAATTTATTATGGTCACAACCTCAAACTCGGGAATGTATGTGCAAATAAAATCCAAATGAGGTGTATTAAAATTCATTGGATAGGTTTTAATTTGTAGATGTTTAAAGACCCTTCACATTGATGATTTGAGTTTAAAATGTTGAAGTTATGACCAAATGCAATTGTAGGATTCAAATTGAAAATCTATTGTGATCACCATAGAAGCTCGAGAATGTATGTGTAAATGAAGTATATGAAAACTCATTACATAGGTCTTGATTAGGCATATTCACAATCAAATTACCCCTTTTTAGACACAAAACTCAAGGATTTTGTTTTTGCTATATCTACTTATAGAATATCATTGGGTGGTTGTCCATTTCATCCATCCGTCCCGTCATCCGTCCCTCCATCCATCCAAGGCAAAGAGGGGGAGGGCTCGCTAAATTGCAAAACTCCATTGTTTCAGGGAATTGCCCATTCTGCCTTATTTATAGCACAATAGGTATCCATCAAAGAGGGGGAGGGCGCGGGCCCTTCTTAAATTGCAAAACTCCACTGGGGGTGGGGGTCTCGTCATCCATCCATGGAATGGAAGAGACAATCATGTGGCAATTTATTTCATAGTAAGGAGGTAGTTGCTAGGACTAACCGACCCCAGGTCGTCCCTAGCAGTGTTGTTTTTTATTTTATTTTTTAAAGATTTAACAAAACGTACTTGTGACCTTCGGACACATAATAACACACATGAGAGGAGCAATAAGAGAATCATAAATCTAAGTATACTAACATAATGGCCTCACATGACACACACAACATGAACTTTAAACTTTTGATGGTGGGACTCTTTCTATGTGAAAATTAATCCAGGTCCTTGAAATCATAATTCAGTGTTCCTCCAGACTTTTAACATCCAAATTATAATAATGATGAATGCATGTTTGAAAACACTTTTTGGACGATTGTCAAACCTTCCACATTGGGTCCATGCTGGGGAGGTTACTTCCATTTCATTCTAAACAAAACCCCAAAAAATATAGGATTCAACTTATTGGAGTTTTTTAAAAAAATAATTTATGCATATTGGGTGTCTATAATTCAGTATCAAAATTAAAAAATCATTATTTCTTTGCATATCAAAAAATATTTTTTCATTTCAAGTGCTTGCTAAAATATGGAGGGAATGGCCTCCCCATGGTTCCATGAAAATTAAGTTGAATTTGTTGGCAAATGGTTCAAGATGTTGTGTAACATGTCTAGCCCTTTCATGGGTGTCATTAAAGGTGTTTAAATATCACAAATTTCAATTGAATCTTTGGTGGACAAAAAAATTGCACTTTAAATGTGATACATCCAACATAGTCCATGCAATCTTCCATTTGTAAAGGTCATTCTTGCTCCACTAGCTAAAAAATTTTAGGCTGAACCAGTATTACATATACGACAACTTATATTATTTAACAAAACGCCAAAATTCCAACAAAGCCATAACTTGCACCAAAACAAAATAAAATGAAACATATAAAAATTTAATTAGAATAGACCCTTGAAACTAAATGAAGTAAGGAGAATGCATTGAACCCCAGGTCGTCTCTAGCAGTGTTGTTTTTTATTTTATTTTTTTAAGATTTTTTGTTTGTAGCCACAGTGGGGATCTTCCATAGAAGAATGTGGCGACCTTCCTCAAGAGGATTGTGCCAAAACTGGCTATAAAGCCGGAAATGAAGTAAGGAACTGTAATCATGCTTCTATATCTTTGACTACACACTCAAAACCAACCAAATATATTTGATAATTTTGTCTTTTTTTCTCGCCCCCCCACTCATTTTTGGGGGACTTCACAGTGTCTGAAGGTCATGGGTACCTACTAGTTTTAAATATATAATTTAAATGGAATAAATTTATGTGAAATTTTTTGGATAATTCAAATTATGATAATTTTCATGATGGTGGTGATTTTTCACATGCATATATAATTATGCATAAATATTTTAATAAAAAATATAAAATGGAAAAAATGAATACATAAGTTTTTATATATAATTTAACTTGTTTTCTTGCATGAAAAATCCTTACACATTTTGTTGACACTTGGGGCACAAATTTTAAACCTAATAAATACAAAAAATCAACCAAATGGGAAAAAAATCATTTTCCTTATTGCTTTTTCAAAATGGATTCCATAACCTTTAAAATTCTTATATCATATATTATTTAATTAAATGCATTATATGAACATTGCCAAACATAAATGTATGGATTACATATTCATGAAAGGAAATTAAAATCAATTACGTGGTTTAATACATTTTAAAAAATTCATTTATGATGAAAATTATAATTTAAACAAGAATTCAATTTATTTAAAAAGACTCTAAAGGACATTTACATTATATCTAATTTAATTTTGATTTTTTTTATTAGATTAACACAACATCAATCTAATTATAGTCATATATTAATCCACTATAATCATAAAATAGTAAACGTAATAAAATTTCAAAATAATCCTTTGCAATTTGTTTTTTGTTAGATCGCCATTTGGGTACCCTAATTGTGAATATGTTCAACTTGTAAATGTTTAAGGTCCCTCATATTGATGATTTGGGTTTAAAATGATGAAGTTATGATCAAATGTAATTACAAGATTTGGATTAGGAGTTTGTTGTGATCACTACAAAAACTTAGGAATGTATGGCACACTTTCGACACAAATGTGCTATTAGACCTTGATAAAGAAATATCACTGAAATACAATGTTTTTTATGTTGTAAGTTGTGAACCTTGCACCCCAATACACACTTAAAGAAAGAAAAAAAAGCCTAACAAGCCTCTTGTTCCAAAAAGGCTTTTTAGAAACTATATAGCTTCGTAATTTACAACAATAAATTCACAAAAGAAAATGCAAGCTTAGTAGTTTATGTTTATTTTGTTAACAAATGATTGATTCATGAATCTATTTTTATTAACACATTATCATATGTTATATGACAATTTAATAAACACTACGTTGTAAGTTATGTTTTTGTAATTTATGCATAAAACCCTTCAATAATCCATGAAGGCTTAATAAGGTTATAAATTCAAAACACATTCATGAAATCTCCATTAGTATACACAATACATTATTTTAAAAATATCACATTGCAAGCCCAAAATATGTTTTAAAATATTAAATAATAATAAAATTTAACAAACAATTTTCTAAAACCTCATATTCCTATCATCATTCAATGACTCATTATATGAATCATTAAGTATGAATTATGCAAATTTAAATTCTCAATCATGGTACTACAACTCATTAATTTGATTGAACATAATTTAATGAATCATTTAATAAATTATATATGTTCACCTTTAAAATATGTATCATCCCATGAACCTAAATATATTCAATTTCTAAAATTAATTTTATTTAACTAATCATCTATTTTTACTAAAGTCACATATTTACAATTCCCAAGTTTACCCATCCAAGTTACAACCCCGTGTTACTTACAATTTCATTGAAAGTTTTCTTATCCTTTTGAATGATTTTTCTCCAATATCAAACTTAGAATCATTCATATCCTACTTTGCTTTCAACATATCCAAAATAACTTGCCTTTTAGATTACGTACTTGTTGTCAATTAACACAAAATGTTTTGCCTTGGATTTTTTACTTTTCATATTCATCTCTTGACATCACAAACCTGTTAAGAACATCACAATTTTTTTTCCCCAAGAGTTGCAAAACAATCCCACAATCATCTTTTTCATCTTTTATCTTCATTTTAGATAGCATCAAAATTAAAACATAAATAATTGCTCTAATTCTTTTAATCTAATTGGAAGGCATGTTACCCAACATATTTTTCCCTCTAGCGTTTGGGGGCATTATTAAAAAACAAAATATTTGTTCTAACAAGAGTTCCAATTATCAAAAACCCTTGATTTTTTGGTTTTTTCTCATGATACCCAACAAATTCCTATTGGGTATCAAAAGGGAAAAAAAATGATTCAAGTCAAACTTTACCCTAAACATAATATGCATGACCAGACTCATTCAAAACTATCTAACAAGAATTGTTGTGATCATTTTAAGCTCAAAGTATACAAGATATTAAACCAAATGCTTCTTTTGTTATAACTCTTCAAAATTTGATTTCCACACAAGAATGGAAAAAAAGGTCATTTACTTTTATGAAATTGCCTAGTATCTTTGGTTGTGAGGTTTTCTCTTCATTCATTTGGTCAAAATCCATCAATTAGGTTTCCCATTGATGTAGGCATTAAAGCAAATTTGTACATCCTTATGTCTGGAAGCTTATAAGTGACTTCTATTTTCTAAGCGAATTTCTATGGTCTTTTTTTTCTATGGATTCAACAGTCTTGTCACAAGCACCACTAAACAGTGTGTGCCCCATGCAAACCATCACTATTAAGGTTTCCACCATGTACAAGAGGTGGAAGACTGTTTTCTGTTTGATTGACAATCCAAGAACAATCATGCTTCGTATGTGTATGAATAAACATACGTTGAGTAAACTTGTTAAGATTCTTCGACTGGAGCAGAAGTGATAAAGACTCACTCCTTCATGATAAATCTCACCTGGATGATAAATCTCAAATACCAAGAAAGGCTGCAAAACTGTTGTACTTGGGTTGCCAGTCAACAAGACTTCGAGTCACATCATTGTTCATCTTTTTCCCGAGTGGTCCATCAGTCCCTGTGGCAAGCAATGAAGATTTGTGAATGTGTCAGCAAGATTCTGAGGAAACTCCTCAGTTTTGTCACTTTGACAAGCTGAATTCAAGGATGCAACAGACCACATCTTCTCTGTGCAGGGTTATGGAATTCAACTTTGCAAAAGATGTCACATAATAACATGGAGCAGAGTCACTTACTTGTAAAACGTTGGAATACCCGCCCTTCAAACTTACCACTATGTGCAACTGCATCCATTATGTCTTGCCTGAAAAGCAACAGAAACAATCAGAAAATTTGGTCTCCACCATTATGAGTGAGTATCGGCAATGCCCTAATTGCAGGAAAAAATAGCTACAAGATTGCAAAGAAATCTCCACAACAGCATTTTGAGGGTAACCTGACAATGAGAGTGGTCATAACTTCATGGCAGTTGCTCAGAAAATGTTAGACCATCACCTTCATCACCAAATAGCAGTGACAAGCTGCTATGACTACCAACTGACTTCATCAGCTCCCAACCATGGCTATAGATAAGTATATAATAGTCAGCTCAAAATTTCAGGCAAACCATTATACAAAAATCCGTGTCTTGAATTCCTGCTTCTAGAAGGAAAAGACACAAACAGCTTTACTGAAGACAACCCATCTTGCACATTCTTGCACCCTATATAGTTACCACCAACCTAAACCAGAGACCTACATGAGAGGAGGTCTTAGTGCAGATGAAGACCACCTTTAAAATGACAGGATGCATTGTTGAACAGCTTCAACTGATGTCTGAAGGGGGGTTGCACATCAAAAGACTCAACATCATGTATCAAGCTAAATAACCCAAACAGTCATCAACCGCTCCATAAACTAAATCTAAGCTCTTATTCAAATGCTCCATACTGACCTAGACACAGGTGTGTTATCACAACCCATGAACACTTGACTTCGTGTCTGCTTTCTCAGAATGGCAACACATAGAGCAGCTGCATCCTGTCATGAAACCAGGTCAACATGGGAATGGTCAGGGCTGTTCGAGTGGGTCAGAGAGAACTAATTGTTCAATGCCACTTCCCCTTCAATCTGAAATGGGGACCAAGATTGTAATTTCCTTCATCATTCATCACTGGGAATTGGATGCTCTTTTGTTGATACCACCACAACCAACTTTTGCTTCACTATAGCAGTGGAACTGCACCCTACTGTAATCTTATCTAAACAGAGGGGATGATTGCTACTAGAAAGGAATCATAGTGCAAGCATCAAAGCTTTTGAACACTGATATAGGACACTGGACAAGGCTGTGGGAAGGATTGAAGCATGCCTCATAATGAATAAGGTTCAGAATGTGGTCAGGCCTTGCATCCACTGCTCCCTTACTGAGCCAAAATGTGTGAGCTCCTCGCTCTAGGGTGTACACAAAGGAGTCAAGGATCATAACTGCTAGAGTATCCTAAATTCTAGGAAGTCAAACTCACAACTGAGCAGAAAACTGCATATATCTAAGCATAGAAGACACGGGAAGAAAAAGAATTCATAAAAGTCCATACAGAAAAATGGGAGGCACAGAAGAAAATGGGAAAAAAGTGATGCAACAACAAACAGGAATTGAGGATATATATAAGCCAGCCAAGCGTACAACATTCCCTCCAACTTTGAGCACCTCTTCTTCAGCATTCAACAGCAAATCTGTGCGGGGACTCCTTCCCTTTGCAACAAGAGGAGATATCTGCTGAGAAAGAAAATGATGCACAATGATGTGAAGGCATTATTATTAGCTCATTACAAACATGAAGACTATTAAGATCCCCACATTAAGTGGAGAAACCATCTGCTTCAGATTGTCCCGAGAAACAATTATCCCTGAGAATAACAAACATATGGTGATTCCTTTGCTGGAGAAGAAAAAGGGTACCTCATCACAAACACTGTTGTCACTCACATCATACACTGCACTACTTGATGTCAACAATAGTGAGCCCTCACCATTCCACCTCTGAGCAGCTGCCCTGGACAACAGAACACAGTTGTTTGCACAGCTGAGAGAAACTGTCCATTAGACAAGACACCCATCAACATGGCATCAAAGGAAAACCATTTGGCACAAATCTCAGTTGTCATGTTGACACTTCCCAACAATGCAAATGCAGCTTTGGCACAAAGCAAGCAACTTCAGAGTAGGACAATTCAAAGCATAGAGATCCATGGGTGCAGCTGCAACCACAGACTTGTTGTACACAGGGCTCTACCTTTGTGGCAACATACCTGATTTCAGCCACATAGTCTTCACTTCCAGATGGTGGTGCACTGAAGACAACAAAAGGAAATTTGTCATCTCCATCTTGCTGGTTTCTTGTGACTGGTACAATGCCAAGTGTACGCAATTCTTCATGCCGATTACAAGTGTTGGTCTGTCCAACCACTTTGCATCTCTCATGTTGGTTCTGCAAGATTCCAACTTCCATCAGTGATGAATCAAGCCCTAGCAACAAGAATGTCTCTCCATCCATCATCATATACCTTCTTGGTCGCATACAGCATCCTTGACAGCGTAGCATTCTTTTGGCCACAAGAATGCCAACAAAGAAAGATCTCAGTACTCAATCCAAACATCATACAAAAGCCATTGCAACCGAAGTTGTGGCCACTTCTTCTTCTTCTTCGTTTCCAGCTGCTTTTATGCTTTCAGACCTCACAATTATTGTAAAGCTCTGGAAACGAAGAATCACCTGCTGGAGCCAGTTTGTACCAATGAGGCTCCCCAACACTCCAGCCCCCACTACCAGCAGATCATTCGCCGCTGTGGAGGAGGTCTCATTTCCTTGAGCTGCTCTGTCTGCCGCCACATCAAAATCAATGTGTCAAAACCAAGCAAATGCTTGTGTGTACACAGAAGACACAGAGAGAATTTGAGGCCTGCTTACAGGAACCAGACACGGCAGATGCATCCACTGCTGTAACGTCGCGGAGCTTCGAACACGTCAGTTGCTGCTGCTGCAGCGACGCAAATCTCGAAGCTGACTTCAAACAATCCCTCGTCGGAGACAAACTGTCGAAGAAATTCCGCGAGCTCGGCAACGAGAGAGGCCTGTTGGATCCTATTCCTGAGAGATTTGTCGAAACCGGTCGCATCCCTGTGGCACAAAGCGCCATCGGTAACACTTTTATCAGTAATCCACAAAACACTCGCTGACCGAATCCTCGCAACCAGATTCTTGTTATTCTTGTTCTTGTTCTGCTGCTGCTGCTGCTCTTAGGGTGCCGAGGGAGAGAGAGAGAGAGAGAAGGAGAGAGAGTCTTCTTCTTCTGCGTTTCCAAGCAACCTTGCTGCAGCTTTTAGGTCATTCTGTCAAAACCTTTTTTCTTTTGCAACCTTTGCAGCTCTCGACATGTATATTTGTGGCGTTACCTTCAAATTGTTGTCATAGGGATTTCTCTGTAATTCCATAGATATACGTATTTGTTTAGGACAATGATGGAATTTGTGAAGAATGAGTTCGCCCATGGGCATTTTGCTGCAAGCTCTTGACGATGAATGATGCACTTTGCTGCGGCATTCCGTTTGGTGTTGTCACACAAGTAGCCTGATCTGCAGGCATTGGAATACCTCAGCTGTAAGCAAACCTCATTCCTGTAGTAGCACGATCTGCAGGCATTGGAACGCCTCAGCTGTAAGCAAACCTCGTTCCTGTAGTAGCAGGATCTGCAGGTATTGGAATGCCTCACCTGTAAGCAAACCTCGTTCCTGTAGTAGCAGGATCTGCAGGCATTGGAATACCTCAGCTGTAAGCAAACCTCGTTCCTGTAGTAGCATCCATTACACAAGCAGGGCACTGGTAGGTGAAGCTTCTTCACAGTGAGCTAGAACTCAGTTCAGGCAACAGATTTGGCTGCCCTTCCTCACAAGGCTGTTTTGGTCTTGCCATGTAAATTGCCCACAAGAAGCTTCTTGTAATTGCCCTATTTTCTGTAATAAGATAGTCACAGATGTGATTCTTTTGTATATCAGTGATGTCTGGCTGTTTTCTTTTTTTGTATTGTTAAAATGATGATACTGAATGCCTTATGTGTAGCCACTAGCACTGGAAGAGGTTGGAAGACTGACAATTACTGAGCTGTGATAGTTCAACTGAGATAGTTCACACTCCCTGTGCTCAGGAGGTTGCAGTGAGGATGCCTGGCAGGCTGCAGGAGGTGCAGCGGTTTCTGGGTTTATCAAAACATGATTGACAACAGAATGTATTGAAGAAATCCGCCTGGCACCCTAGAAAAAGACATTTTGAAATTACACATTTGATCGCCAGAAACAGCAGCCATCTTCACATCTGTTTACTTCTGTGGAAGAAGACTCAGTGCAAGTAAGTGAATGATTTATATAGGTCAGATGTGAATCTGAATTGTGTAGGATCTTTTTTAACAAGTCTTGGCTGATGGAACTCACAGCTTGCCACTGATGTTCTTGTGGTTCATTCTGGTTCTTATGGCTGATCTTTTGCAAAGGCGCAAGGTACTTACTACTTGTGCTTCTGGTCACCAATAATGTTTTGTTCATCAACCCACTTCCAATTTTTGTTGCAGTGCTGAGTTACTTAAGGTCTTCTTGTTTATATGTGAGGTTTGTCAATCTGAACTTTGGTATCTGCCATCAGAAATCGGAGGCTGAAGCCCATGAGTTATATCAAGTTTTTTTCATTTCCACCATGTGAAATGCTCAGATTGCTGGGGCTTAGGTAAGTAATTATTGATCACCATTTCAAGTTTCTGATGATTAACAGCATCGCTGCTCTTTTGAGTCTCTGGAGTGGTAGCTAACAATTGGGACTGAGTCTTGCCATTGTTTGTGTAATGGTTTACCTGAAATCTGGGTCAATTATTATCTAGGGTTGGGATTTCAGGCAAACCATTACACAAATCAAAACAACATGGAACTGAAACTCTGAAACTGGCATGGCTCAGGAGTTTGGATTTTGAACTGAGATGGTATTCTTTGGGTGGCTGTCATCAGTACTGAAGTAAGTTCCACTCTGAAATTCTCAATATTTCATGTTTGTTGTCCACTTTTGATGAACCCCCAAGTTTCCCCCCAGCTTTTGTACAGGCTTTATCTTTCATGTCATCTAGATCTCTAGAGTTAGTCCAGATGCACGAGTTTTAGTCACACATGGCTCAATGTTCTACGCAGTGACTTCTATGTGGAGCATGGTCTATTTTGTGGGGTTGATACACTTGTCTGTGGATCTTTGTGATTCTCGATCAAGCAATCAGCCTTGGAAGGTTACTATTCCAGGCTTTTTACTGAGGGGGAGAATAGTATGGGGGTGGATTCTGGAAATCCAGTGGAGCTTGAGCTCATGGAACAAACTGGGCTCACTACAGCGTCAACTTCAGGTATGATTCAAACTGGTGGTTGATCATGGTGACAAAGGAAAGAGAAAGAACCTTCAATGCTCCATTTGTCTGGAAATCTCAATGCTGAGGGCTCTTGCTGGGGACTGAAGGGTTTGAAACTGCTTCTGTGCAGTTATGTTTTCCACAGGACCACTTTATGAAGCTTGCAAAATTGCCCATATTCTGCATCACTGAAATTCCAGTATGAGGGTTAGATATCAACATGAATTCTATCAAAAGACAGGCAACATTTTGATGTTAGTGATGAGGGCACGGGGTTCAGGAATTGGTGAAGGTTTTGCAGGAAGCAAGGAATCCCGAACTTGCATTTTTCTGGTTTTATGTTTCTGGTACAGGCAATTGAGACTCAGATTCTCAAACTGACATCATTTCTTGTGAAATTCTTTCTGCAGGTTAAAGAAATCTGTGTTTGTTAGTGAAAGTTGTTGCTGCATCAATAGGATACTACCTATCGACTTGTTTTCATGAGCTATGCCTATTCAAATGCTAATAGATATCCACGAGCACCTTCCCCTGATTCCAGAAATGTGACAGAAATGTAGGACCCAGATTTTATATAGATTAATTTGCCTTCAGATTTCAGCAGATTGAATTGCAATTACCCGTTGCAAATCACACAGCTAGAAAACTGGTCTGTATAAAAGGAGAGTGTCCTTATGCCAATCACTCTGATTCATGCATGAATCCTCTTGACAGAATTGTAACTAGAACAATGATTAAGCTGGTAGTCCAACCTTAAACCCTAAACCAATGAGGATCAAACAAAAAATCACTATGGCAGGTACCTAATATGTCATGGATTTTTTCTTTTTCTCTACTCATGGAAGTTGGGTGGGGAGTATTCTGTGCTTTCCCGAACCGCTGGATCTCTCTGGCTCAACTCCATAACACCATCGTTTGTTGAGTCCGCTTCCTACATCCCTAGCTAGAAAAAAAATCAAACAAAACTCAAAAGATATGGAAAAGTTGCTGATCGAACGACAGATCTTGTGGCGGATTTGGTCTCTATTCTCGCCGCCTTCTTCGCGCATGCTCTGGGGAAGGTTCTCGCTTTCTGCGTTTCCGCGTCGCCGCGGAACCCTATCTTCGTGGATGAAAAGAAGCGAACGAAAAATGCCGATGAGAAAACATTAGGATGAGAAAATGGGCTGTAAACGGAAGAAGAAAAATTCTCCCCCAAACAATTTTTTCAATTATATATATAAATAAAAAATAAACCAACCGTTGAAAGTAGCTACCTAACAATTTGTTCCTGACAATTTTTTTTATTAATAATCCAACAACCAAATTGAACACCGCCACATCCCACTACCCTCTCCCGCCTCCATCTCCCACCTTCTGATTGGTTGTGTTTGAATGAAAACAAATCTCATTGGTTGGTATTAAAAAACTTTTAAAAAATCTACATTCTTCACAGACCTACTACCTATTCCTCAACTCCTCCTAAGAGAAATCAGACCACCCCCTCCTGCCCCCCCAAGCGAAAAAAAAAAAGGTTTGAGAGAGTTTGGAAATTGAGGGAAGCTTGTTAGGGAAATCTTACCTGAAAAGCTCAAGAGGGTTTGGAGAAATTGTGTGAAGTGAAGTTCGTAAAGGGGGATGGTGGGTTGGGGATGTGGTGGGGTCATCATCAGCCGAGGACAAACCAAGCATATCCGGACAAGTGAATCATCAAGATGTTCCACACCAAACCAACAAATAACTTTAAATTGTCATAGATGATGGCTACCCACCTTCTGGCCAACGTATTAATTCCTTAAATGCATAAAAACTAAATAACAACAATTATAAATTATAAGAAAATACTCAATTATTGAAAATCAATTTTAAAAATAATTGATGATTCTACCTACCTTAGGAAATTGAGTACCCATCATTTTCATCCAAATAATAAATAGATCACCATTTATCATCCAATAATACTTTCCCCAATCCCCTGTTAATTTCTTTTTTTTAAAAAAAGGTTAGTTCGTAGCTCTCTTTGGTCTTCTTAAATGTACAACATAATTTATATTCCATTGATTTTAAAGCAGCCCCATTGGTTGTTTGTGACTAAAATTTAATCCTTTTGCACCTCCCAACCCTTCCCACTCCACCCCTGCATAAAGAACCACCCAATTTTTTTTCTAGTGTATTTTGGGGGACGCTCACCTGGCCAAAGGAACTTCCAAAATTGGAAAGGTCCCAATGAGGCTATCAACTGGGCCTTCCAGATTTCAGAAGTTTCTTTTGAAAAGAAAAGACCCCAAAAAATTTGGCCATTTTGTTTGTTTTACGCATCACTCGGCCCTATCACCTCGAGATGGGTTTGTCTTGTGATGGGAGCAGCAAATCTCAAATGGGGTCTAAAAATAGTGCCTTCTGCCATGTCAAGGGATCTCAAATCCAAAAGGCCCACATAGCAAGACCTTCTCTGAAAAAAAAAAAAAAAAAAAAAAAAAATAAAAAAAAAAAAAAAAAAAAAAAAAAAAAAAAAAAAAAAAAAAAAAAAAAAGGAAATTTTAAAAAAAAAAAAAAAAG
>Ga0116229_10002407_pt1 | contig 30227 bp, 22 predicted proteins | sample S1TSphgellanicum_3_FD_87313 | JGI IMG/M metagenome (GOLD analysis project Ga0116229, IMG submission 87313) | Host-associated microbial communities from peat moss isolated from Minnesota, USA - S1T2_Fc - Sphagnum magellanicum MG | ecosystem: Host-associated > Plants > Peat moss > Unclassified...
CTAAACCCTAAACCCTAAACCCATGCAGCTGTGTGGAGATCCAGTTGCAGTTTACACTACTAATCCTTTGTTTTAGACAAGTTGACTGAACTTGATGAGTCCTGGAGACAGCAACCACTAACATTGAGAATTGTATACAATGTATTATTACAGCAGGGGTTACCTGAATTCACTTTCGGGAACCAGGCAGGCTTGGAAATGCTGGAAACAACATCAGGGGCATTGCAGGACTTAGCATGGGAGAAGACTCTGGATGAAAACGGCCGCAAGACTGCCTACACAGACTTCAATCAGGTCTTACAACAGGTGAGCTGGAAAGTCATGACATGAGCGCCTCTTGCCTGTTATAAAAAAGCTTGGGTGCAAGGTCATAATCACAACTGTCTAATAAGAAAACTTTTTAGGTTGCAATTAGTTGTTGGGTCCATCTAGGCATACAAAATTCTAGATGTCAGATATCAAGTTTTCTGTCATATATTGTGTGGATGTGGCAGGGATATGCATATCTTCCAGCTGGAGTCCGGATATCAAGTATGGGGCGGCCAGTGACATATGAACGGGCAATTGCCTGGAAAGTTTTGGCAGATGATGAGACCTCTAGGTGCATTGCATTCCTCTTCAAGAATTGGTCTTTTTTGACATAGCCTACTGTGCAAAAATTTCTATCGTGGTTTTCTATGTCATGGAGAGAAATTTTTGCACTAGCCCTCCAATCAGGCTCTGTAGAGACTAGAGACATATTATCAAGACATGAGATGTTTTGTTCACAGAACTTAAAACTTTGAGTGTCTTGGTATTTTTTCCTCCAGCAGTAAGTAGCTCAATTTTTATGTTGACGGCAGAAACAGTTAAATCAAACTTGTTGAAGTAGAATTCGGTCTTGAACATCCTTCTATTAAAGATCATGAACTAGGTACGATACAAGTCACCTGCCTGCCAATGCAATGAATGATGTATGTATTTATTTTCTCTCAACAAGTCCATGATACTTCAAGTTCGCATACAGAAGCCCTTGGTTCATTACGCAGTAACTCCATTTTTTCCTATTGATTTGCACTGCTCCTCAGAGCTATGCACTAGGTATGGCTTCTACTACAAGAATTTGTTATTTGGTTTCCCTTCTAGATCTCTTGGGAGTCAGGTAAGAGCAGGTCCACCAGCTGCACTATAATGGCGTGTACACTGTACTTTCAATGCTGTACAGCTTTCAAATAGTGTGAAAATGAGTTTGGACCTGTAAATTTTCAGCATACAGTAGTCTCAGTCCTGGTAAAATAAAATTACTGCTTCTGATTGGCCAGTCATAATGATTAGCCCAGCAGGTGGCATTCAAGTCTGAAGTCTCTCGTCTTATATTGTCCAATTTCTCATGTTTATGGGGTGGATTGGGGGGGGGGGGTCGTCGGTGCTACGGAAACAATTAACACTCTATGTTAGATGTGATAAACACCCTGTAGAGGCCCAAATAGGGGGTGTGGGTGGACCTACTCCAAGACTGAGAAATTGATGCTGAGCTTCTGAAGTATTAATTACCCAGAAAACAAATTCTCAATTTCTGTAGGGTTATTCTAAAAATAACTAAAAACATTGTAAATTATATTTCTTAACCAAGAGTTTGATTGGGCCAAAAAGTTTACTTGTCTTAGATCAATGTTGGTGATGTCCACTAAGTTGTCAACCATTGTTGGCTGGTTGTTCCTTTTTGAGAGAACCTTTGATTCTAGTTTTGATAGTTCAATGTTTTTGACAAGTTTTTTAGGTGCAGGTTTTATCCTAGTTTTTCAAATTCAAGAACTTTTGAGCCCAAGTCCATGTACACATTACACACTCCTCACGACTAGACATTGTCAACCTCATCTTTGTAGAGGACAATGTCAATGTGCCAAGAAGAGGAAAATGTGAATGGAAAGATTGCCATATGAGAACTCACATGCCAAGCAATGAATCCAAAGAGATTGCGTTAGATGTTCTAGTATGTTAACCATTGTGAGTGCATATTAAAGATTGGAAGCCTGTTGGATTGATGGGCTGACTGAAACCCTTGTAAATGATGTCATTATAGTCATTTTACATACTTTGACAACACATTGGCTTCTCCCAAACCTTAAAAGAACTGGTATCGTTTTTTTTAGTGTATGTGGAATGCGACTGAGCCTCATTAAAATTTCTGCAAGGAAGACTCTAGTGTTGGGTTGTTATATCCATTTTAATATATCAGCCAGTTAAGGGTAAATACAAACACTCAAAAAAATATCAGTCTGGATAAAAGTAAATAGGCTTCAAAAGAATTCCAAACTAGAAAAGGGTAGCTATAAAGGGTTTGCAAAATTATAGGTCCAGGTAGGGGTAAAGCTAGATCATGAACATTTGTCTTGTTCACAAAGTAATGGTAGTGATAAATATTCATCATTACCCTATACATACCATGTGAATATAAGTGACTAAACATAGGGTACAATAATATTACACAAGTATGTCACATTTTCAAAGTGAAGAAAGACAATTGCTTGTCCAATTGGCATTACAAACATGAGCACATAAAGTTTCAAACATCAAATATATTAAGAATGTTCACTTAAATTTATTCCTTGTACTAACCCATATATATGATTAGTTGCATGTTTAGTTGCACACAAAACCACATAGTCCAAAAAAATACGGTGTTAATATTATAATTGCAAGCATGACCAATCTCATTACTAATAAGTTGCATATAAGCAAAAAAAATTATTTTTTTAGTGATTATTGAAAAAATTAAAAAAACCAATAACATTAAAAGTACATTCAAAGCATTTTTATAATGAAAAATGATAGTAATACTTAAGGGGGTGCAAACTTGAGCATATAGTAAGAGTTTTTCCCAATGGCAATTAATGTAATGAATTTAAAAAACCTTAAGAAAGGAAACACATTCAATAGTTAGTCACCATAATCTGAATAAATCCATCATAATTACATGACATACATGCAAAATATGGAAATTGATATATGCTATATAATGATTTTCAAGTATACCTTATATTTAAGCTCTTCAAAACAATTTCCCTTCCCCAAAATCCAAGTAAAGGTAATTTTCAACTATACACTCATTGAGAAAAATAAAGATAGGGTAAATCTGAAATACTTATTGTAGGGTACTTTAAAAAGGTAATTAAAAAACAATTACTAATCAGATAGGGTATATTTATTCTGTTATATCTCATGGGTATATTAAGGTAATGGATTACTTGCCCAAGATTAGAAAGCTCCTTTTGTGTAAGGTTCCTCAAAATGGAAAACCTTGTGCATAAGGTGCCTCCTCTCCATATCAAACGAATCATTACTGTTTAAAATTCTACCAAAATTTTACACTAGGTAAAGACTTTGAATGGGGCAATTCTGAATATTTGAGTCTTGTGCGCGATTCCAGCCTTGCACCAAGCCTTCATCCCTAACAACCTCAGTCTTGATCCTTACCTGACACATTATCATCACCAAGTTCAAAATTCAAATGTATGTAAGACATTATAAATATATAAATAAAGACATTCCAATCTAATGTATTCATGGATACACACACCATGAGGACTACCTTATTGAAAGTAATTTTGGTTGTGTATTTTTGACATTTTCTCCATAATCCACCATTTGGTAGGTGTTGTGTTTCTCAACTTAATCCCTACACTTTGCACCATCTACCCAAAACCTTTTCTTGCATACTTAAATTCAAATCGGTTGACCACCACAAGAACACCAATATGATTTGTGTTGAATTAGTTTTTGTTGAAAATCAATTCCAATTGGCACTAGTAATTCTCATCATAAATATGATTTCCATGACATATGTAATTAATATAATTAATCAGACTTCTTGAAAGTTGCAACATCAATTAATCACCAAATTTGTAGATCATTCCACCAAAAGAATTGCATTCAATAATTTGAGTCAATATTGAAATTATTGTACTCTCTGATTGAATTCAGCAACACGTTGCTGATCAATTAACTAAATTTTAAATATTAACTTGAGTACTTGGTTTTTTAATTCTGAATTTTTTTACAGGTAATGGTTATAAATAATAATAAGCACATTTTTAAAAACTTTGTGGGATATTATGGTGTGTGGGATATCAGTCTTAAGTTCTTGAACTATAAAGGTTTGTGGTGCAAACTTGACAATTGAATCTTGCAAATTTTTTAATTTGATAAGAATTTCAGCACTATCACAAATAATTTTTCAAAAATTTGGCAAAACGAAAAATAATTTAATTTATGTTGAATTCATTCAAGCATTACACTACATCCAGATTATGTGTTTCACAACTTTTAACAAGAAATAGAAATTGAGAGTTCTAGGATGGGATTAAGACAAGCTTTTTAAGCTAAGCTTGGAACAATATATCAAATTGCACAAATCAAAATTAAAATGTGGTTAATACATTTCAGAACTAGAATATTGATGCATGGACAAGCCATGGGTTAACTTGAACTCACCAGATTCATTGTGGCCTAAACTTGATAGGAGACATCATTCTCCTCCCTCTTCTTTATAGCATAGTTTTTTACTTGCAACTTTCCACAAGGCTCCATCAAAATGACATTTTTTTTTAATTCTTAAAATTATCAAATTATGAAACCAACAACTTTGGGGGGCTCATAACTTTTTCATTTCACATTCAAATTGAAAGTTATCAAAGGTCAACTTGTAGCTTTTGAAAAATAAACTTAAAAAACATATCAAACTTTTTAATCAAATGTCATTTGATTTTTCAATTTGTCATTTAAATGGATGAAACCCAATTTGACAATTTAATTTTTAACCCATTTAATGACCATGACTATTGTTACATATCTTTGTTTTGAGAATGTGACCTTATTTTATTGCAATCCTCTTCAAGATTTTTTCAAAGATTTTCAAAGAGCTTAATTTGTACAAACTTTTAGTCCTTCAAATCTTCATCCAAAGATTCAAAACACCCCACAATCTCTAACCAACTTTGACCTCCAAAAATGGGAATGCACTTGGAAATGTTGATCTTCTTCCCTTGCACTTTTCACACATTTAAATGTGAATCAAGGGATGTTACAACCTCACCCTTTGCATGTTTCTCTCGTCTTAGCAAACTTGGTTCCAAATCCAAGGTTAAGGTCACAATAGATAATATCACTTTTGATTGCCATCCAATGACAAAGATATTCTCAATCTCCATTCAATGGTGGAGACTTTTGAATGTTATGAAATGGTAGAAAACTCTAGTTCGATGGACATTTTGTTTCAATTGTTGTGACTTGTCCAATGATGGATATTACTTTTGGTTGCCACTACAAGATGATGATGATTTTGGCCGTCGTCAAACAATGCCAATGACTCACTTGGTTGTCATCAAGTCAACTTGTGAGCAAATCAACTAGTATTTAAAACAAATAATTATGATCTAGTGAAAAAATATTACAACAATATGTGGAATAGCTCACATGGATTTTCATGGATGAAAACAAATGTTGGACAATATTTTGTGGATGAAATAGGATTATGAATAAGTTAAATTTCATGTGCCTAAAGTTCATCCATCCTACATTCATCAAATTGTACTTCATGGATTTTCATCCATGGACTTTTGAGGAATCGTAATTGTTGTAATAAATTTGGGAATTGATTATCACTTCATGGATATACGAAATTCTAAATGAAAAATTTGGGAAAACCTTTTTTCATTTGCAAAATCTTATGATTGGCAATTCAACCATTTATCCAATGGAATTCATGGATGAAATAATATTTTAAATCATATTCCACAAATGGAATAAATTTGATGTTATTTGGCCATTCATCAAAATTAATGTTGTTGCATTTGGACATAATACAAATATGAAATTCATCCACCAATGGGGTATGATTCATCCATTGTAATCAATTTAATACATCATTCATTCATTCAAGACAAGAATGGATGATGAATGATTTTTGTACTTTCATTTCATTCAATGGGTTTAAATCCTACATCATCCATAAAGATTGAAGATATAGGAAACATAGAATTTTAGCTCAAAATCCTTCCAATTTATTCTCCATATGCATTAAAAAAAAACTATAAAAGTTAGTTTGAAAGGTTTCTTCTTAGAACTAAGAGAGCCATCAAAAAAGAAGAAAAATAAAAACAAAATGCACATTATTTGTACATTATTATCAAATTAACTACATGTACAAGGATTACATGTACAACAACTAATGTAATACCTAGGCCAATTTTATAGTCCATTGTCAAATATTTAGTTTTTCATATTTCGATTCAACACTCATTTTTGAGATTATTTTTTATATTCAACAAAGGTTAAGGTATTAATTAACAAATTGACAAAGGGTGAATATTAATAAGTTGGCACCCATTGCATTTTCATGATGTCAAACAAGGTTCAATAATCTACTTTTAAAGTAGTGAAAGAGTTATAATTATTCTCTTATTAAGCTCTCATCAATTGTAGACCTTCTCATGTGCATGTATTAGACAATTGCTTGATTTCTTTGTGAAAGTTGTAAACAAGATTCATTGAAATGGAAAAAGAAACAAGGAAATAAAAAAATATTTATATATATTTAATACTTTTGACATAATTATTGAGTATTTATCAAAATTATAGAATATTAGTAAATAATTTAATTAATGTCAAACTAGCCCAAATACTATGACATTACACATTGAACCATTAGTTCACTCAAGATACTAAAAGAAAATTTCAAACCACCAAATCTAGCAATCCCACTGGCTTTAAAAAAAACTCTTCTAGTCTACACAGAACCTTATTATACTAAACATTCAAAATAATAGTCATTTTTCACCACTTCCATTTTTAAAAAAAATTCTCATGAACCTACCAAACCTTACTTACGCATTTAATTGTTAGTTCACTCTAAATACCTAAGGGGAAAAGTTCAAATCACAAAATTCAGCAATTCCATTGGCCATAACATTTTTTTTAAAAAAAATTGACTTTTCATGTACATGTCAATATAACTCATCATCACTAGACCTCCTTGGTATTTTCAATGCTTATATTTTATTATAAGTAACAATTGTTGATAGCCCTCCAATGTGCGCAAGCCATCGTAATTCTTCAACTGGCTAGCATATTTAATCACAATTCTTCATCTCTTCCACACATACCACCTAGTCCACCTCCATCACTAACTGATTTGTAATAGACGATGCCCTTTTAGCATTAGGTTTTCTACTTCATTACTATTGTTTTGATTGTTTTGGTCTTCCTTTTGTGTGTTTACATTTGCTCCAACATGCCTTGTATTTTTGGTGGATGGATTTCCATCCTTGTTTATTTTATATATATTCATGGTTTTCTCCCTATTCAACACCCTTTGTATATTAGTGCACTAAATACTATGTTCCCAAAATTCTGCCCCTGCCATTAGCCTAGCCCAAAAATGGTGAGGAACAATTTTGAGAAGAGAAATTGCATGCAGCTAGTGAAAAGATGTGCATGTGCTCAAGGTGCCTTGACTTTTTTCCTTTTGGGTTGCAAGGGAGAGGGGGAGGTTTTTTGTTGTTTTTCTTTGTTCCTAATGTGTTTTCATCAATTTCCCAATTTGTTCCCCATGTTCTCACTATATTTGGAATATATGTTCTCAAGTATATAATCTGAACAAATGGGCCATAGGGGAGCACATTTGTCTCTATTTTGGGACTGTGGGTCCAAAGAGGTGCTTCTAATCAAGGGTGGTAAAAACTCGATTTTTTCCGCCTGACAAATCGGGTTTAAGGTTTAAAGGAATAAAACCCGATTTGTATCAAAACCATGGTTTTATTTCGGGTAACATTAATGAAGGCCGGCATGATCGGAATCACTCTCGCTGGTATAGTCGTCGCTCGTCGGATAGCTGTAAAAGTTGAGTGCAAGCCAAACTGCCAATTGCCCACCTCTGAAGTTCAGAGTTCTGAACACAGAGTGGGTTGCCAGGTTACCGTTGCCCTCTTTCGCAGTCCGCCCCCTATTAAAACCCAATTTTCAAAATAAAACCCGATTTTGTGCGATCTCAGACAATCGGGTTTTATATTAAAACCTTAAATAACCCGATTGCAAAAAACCAGGGTCTGCCACCCTTGCTTCTAATGAGGAGTGCCCAATGTTCCAAGAAAAATTGGTGATGGGCCAATCAATATGGCCCCTTCCCCCAAAAAACAATGAAAAAGTGTGAGAGCACCCAACAACAAATTAATAGAGTCACACTATGTACCCAATGTACTATAACCCTTAAAAAAGAAGTCAAGCCCATTTCAAAATTGTGGGCAGTCATAAATTTCTAGACAGTGCCTCGAGATCCCAATTTGAATTCTGGGCAGTGAAGGAATAAAATTTCAGACAATGGGCAGTCTGTAAACATAGGGGAGCACTTTTGGAGCCCCAGCCGGTTACCACACATAACCAGTTCTTTCATGCAATTTATGGCCTGTGTCATGTACTGGATGCAAGTGATGGTGCTGAGCCAATCCCGTGCGAGTGGAAATAGTGGAGACGAGTTAGGGGTTGAAAGCAGCGTGCAGCCAGCCACTGGGGTGCGGACATGTCACCCAACAAAACCGGTTATGTTTACAATGTCCAACATGGGGATGCTTATTGGACACATGAGGATTTGCCTCATTATGTAATTGACAGGTTACATTCGCACGTTCATGAAATAGACTTTCAAGAGTAGTTAGTTTTAAACAAGTCCTGTCCATTGAAAACATCATTTTGTCAATCAAATAGTTGATATGTCATCATAATGTATACTTGTTGCATGCATGAGCAAACATTGTGTAGGATAATGCCTGATGGTTTTTCTTTTCTTTTCTTTTCCTTTTGGTAGCCAAAGTGGCCAACATCAATATAAAGATGTACGAAAAGTGGCAATCATCCCTAGGAAGGTTCACCAAAATCTGGCTATAAACCAAAAATAAAGCACAAAACATTTATCATCCTTCTATATGTTTGGTTACACTATGAAAACCAAGTATATGAATCTCACAATTTTACCTTCTTTCTTTTTTTTTGGGTCACTTCTGATGACTAAAAACCTTCAAATTTTTAATTTTTGATTTTAATTTTTGACTATTTTTTTTACATTAAAAAAAATTGATTCCCTAGTAATGGCCCAAAAAGGCGGCGGCTGAGGGAGGGACCTGCACTGTGAACACCCTATATGAGGGCATTATCCCACATAATAACTACCTAATAACCTTGCAGCTCTTTTTTTCCCTTTGTTTTCAAGTAACCAACCAGGGTGTCCACCAGAGCCGGCAATTTAATTTTTGGAATGCCCCACATTTCTAGAAGGCAATATTACTGTAAATAACATGCTGTCCCCGAATACCAAAGAAAATTCTGCCAGGTTATTGCACATATTTTTTGTCATTTTGCTAGATGGTATTTAAGGCACACAGGTAATGGTTATCTTGTTATGAAACATTGATATGTCTGCTATGAATTCATGTGTATAAGAGTTTCATTTTTTCTAATTTTTTTGGTGTGGCAATCATCACTATAACATTTAGCCAAATTTGGCTGAAAACTACATACGAAGTAGAAATAGTTGGGTGTGTCTTCCAAGTTCTGAAACTTTTTTGCAATGAGCCTTTTTGATTGGCCCATAAAAAAAACTTTAAAACATAAAAACAAAGTACTCCCAATATTGGCCCACCTATACTCTTTCCAAGTTCCAAGAGGACAATGTTTCGGCAAAGAATATTGGGACAAAGTGAGGTGCTATTGAGAATTTGGGGAAGATGTTGAGAACCCATTGAGAACTTGATGGGGGAACACATTGGGAACCAAAAAATCCAACAGCCCCCACCCCCAAAAAAGAAAAAAAACTGAACCCTTGAGTGCATGCTGGCTCACCTCATTGGCTGTCAAAAATGTCTGTCTTACCTCCGTTCTTATCATTTTTGGCATAGGCTAATGTCAGGGGCATCAATTCTGGGACATACCAACTGTAGCCTAGGGTAAGTTTCCACATGGACAAAATGAATAGTGATTTTTTTCAAAAAAATTAATAATAAATTTTAATTTTTTTTTTTTCATGATCTTTGATATCTTCATCCGAGGAGTGAAATTATTCAGATTGTACCTGATATAATTATGATGGTTTTCAACATCTCAACTTCATTTTTTCATGGAAATTCGTTTTTCTATGTTAAATATTATTTAACGACAACACTGACCCTAGGGTATAGTAGTTAGTTTATGCTAATTGCAGGGATATCAATTGTCGGACATAGTTAGTTTATGTACTGTTAGTGTGATCCATATTAGTTAGTTGGATGTGCCTTCCAAGTTCAGATTTTTTTGTTTTTTTTGTTTTGGCTGATGAGCCTCTTTGATCACAAAAAAGTTCTGAATCTTTGATGTCTCCTCAAGTTCACTCAAAACACAGATACGTTTCCCAATGTTTATAGGTTCAATCTAAATAGGTTCAAAAGAGCAACAGTGGACAAAAAATATGAAACAAAAGTGAGGTGCTATTGGAACATGTTGGGGAATGCATTGAGAACTTGAGGAACATGTTGACAACCCACTGAAACTTGATAGGAACTCATTGGGAACAACAAAAATCCAGTATGCAACATTTCAAAAATGGAACACCCACTGTCTCAAAAAAAACAAAACACCCACTTGTTTCCTTTTTTGGAGACGCCCCCCAAATAGATGAAAAAAAATGCTAGGTAGCATGCCCTTCAGTTACACTAAAACAAAGTTCACTAAGTAATGTGTTAGAACCTTGTCTGGAAATAGCTATTAGAGTAAATCTACCCATCACGTAACCAAGGGTTTTTTTTTGTGTGTGTGAATTTTTGCCAAAAGTTGAATAAAAGACGGTGCTTGCGAATAGGAAAGGGGAAAAAAATTAAACCGAATGTGCCAAAATCATTGGATTTTGTTCACATCCATGGCTCCCACCTTTGCCACTTGGATGTCACCTTCACCATAAATGGTTTGTGACATGGAGGCCAAATCATATTGTTGAAAATTAGGGTATCGTGCTCACACAACCTCTTTTTCTCCTACATTTGCCACCTGAGCTTCTTGGCTTTGTGTTGAGTTTGCCACCTCCACCTTCCAGTGCTCCATTTCTCTTTGTCACTTGCTATAGGACATCAGAATTTTGCAAGATTTTGCAAGCTGATGATGAAAATGCACAACATTTGGACTTTGGGTTGGTTGTTATGAGGTTGGAGCCATGAAGTATGTAATGTGAACATGGATTTTGAACTATGGACTCTGGAGAGCTTTGGAAGTTGTTGAACATTGTTGACACTAAAGTTTAAATAGTTGATTAACATCATTGGTTCCATGGCACACCACTAGTGACTACTCATCATCACCCATGATTCATCATTCATGAATTTGTTTTTCATGATCAATTATGAAAATGCAAATCCTCAATGTTCATTATTGATTGTATTGGTTTTTTTCTTGATCATATTTTGGTTTTGGTTTAAGGTTTAAGGTTCATTAGGGTTCTCATGATGTGCAGTTGTTATAGTCCATTTCATGTTTGTCTAGTTGATCTTGACCTTACATGTGGCAGTCCATTGCCATTTTTAAAATTGTGTTCATGGTCTTGATTCTCATTTTGTGTAAGAACTAAACAACATTGATCATCATTGTGGTGCGATAATTGCAAGTGCCCATATTTTTTTTGATTGTGTAAGCATCACCATAATAGTCCATGATCCATTGTTAGGCAACAAACTTCCATTGTCATCATTTGGGTAACAGTCCATGATACATGGTCTAATAATCATCTTGGTGCAATGGTGCCCAAGCAATCATCCATCATCATCACCAAGGCAATAGGCCAATCATCATGCAATACTCCATCATCAGCAATGATCACCTAGGCAACAACACAGTGATAACCCATTGATCATCATGGTCATCTTTGAAACTTGAAGTTTTGGACCAATGTTACAAGCCAATTGTTGTGTTCATGTGTGGCATGCACTTTATAGTGCATCTATCACTATCCTAGTGGTCCTTGCAAGCCATTACCACAAATCAACACCATTCCATATTTGGTTTTGATTTTTGAAAACCAAACCTAATTGTGGTGGTGTTGTGCACACTAAAAACCATTGCAATTACCATTTGTGATTTAAATATGTTTTTTAATCTATTTGAAGTTCATTATCATGCTATGGGAATCCATGTTCATTTCATGATTATCTTATTGGTCTTGGTCCTTCTAAAGTATTTTATGTAACATCAATCCATCACCATTGTTTTTTTTCCCATGTTCTTGGCCATCCTTTTGTTTATTGACATGTCAAAAATACAACCCCTTAAGAACCTCAAATAAGAATAATTTTTTGGTGACATAATTCTTGCAACTAATGTTGACTTTTTTAATAATTATTCACCTAATGATATTCCTATAGTTGATATTGGGGAGTTCGAATTATGCATGATTGTGGATCCAACATTGGCAATTGAAAACATTGAAATTGTTTTTAAAAAAAGGCCTATGAATTGAATAGGCATTTCCAAGATAATTGGGCAATGAATCTGCCATTGGTTGAATTTGTGTTAGGTTCTTATAGGAAAGTTGTTGAAGTGTGATGCAAAATTTACACACAATTGAAACCAAAGATAAGCTTTTGGTTCCAATGTTGGATTTTTTTTAAAAGAAAAAAAACATGTTGGTCATCATAAGGCTTTGGTAGCCATGCCAAGGGTGAAAGTGGGGGATCATTAGTTTCTTAAAAAACATTTCTTGTGGCAAATGAGAAGTTGTGTTTTTCTAAAGGTTCTAAAACTATGTTGTGGCAAATAACTCATGTTGCAATTCAAGTTGACAAGAAGAAAAAAATTGTGCAATTTGCTTTGATTTTCCACTTGTTTAATCATTGTCATCCCATGATAGATTACATATAAATGCATAAATCTTTGTTCAGCTAAATGTTCCTAACAATTTAATGAAACATTGGTATAATGGGGCAAGTTGGAAGATGGTAAATTCTATGTGTGTTTTCAAAAGAACTTAGAATTTTGTGGCTATTAGGAGGTTTTTTTTTAAAAAAGTGTAGATTAAGTTAATATGTTAATAAATAGTTGAAAATTTTAATCCATGTGTATGCGATGCAAGCATGGAAAATGGTGCCTATCCTCCTCACACTTTAATGCATTATTGAAAGGAATACTACATACAATTTAAACCTTATTACTACATAATCCTTAATGCAACAAGGAAGGATAACTAGAAAGGAAATGGGTGAAAGGCTAATTTGCTTTGGTGCAAATGGAGCTTCTTTTTTTCAAAGATGTCGCATTAGAATGACATCTTAGTTGAAGGATATAAACATTCTCTTTACAAGATGGGGCAACATTGTATGGCCCATAAAACAAATCTTGTAATGCAAGCTTTGTCAAACTTGCCAATGGTGTCCAAGTTGGAGGAACTACTCTAGTCCTTGTATGCTTACTTTTCTAATTCCCCTAAGCACCATTTGGACTTCATTAAGCTTGCCAAGTTCTTAAAAACATGAAAACATAATTTTTTTTTAAATGTTAAGATTTAATGGATTTCAATGTTGGAATTTTTTAAGCATGTCCTAACATAATACAAAACACGTTGATTGTGAAGATGTCAAAAGACAACATTAGTGTTGTTCAAGCAAGATTGAATGTCAACCTCCTTTGTGATCTTCACACATTGTTAGCCTTGTCCTGTTTGTTGCCATTGATGGAGGTAGTTAATGCTTTGATCAAGTTTGCTCAAGGAAGGGATGTTTTCATTTACAATTTTGTAGCAATCATCAAGATTTGTCAAGTTGACCTTTTCATGATGTATTTGATCCATTCACAAGCTATCAACATGAACATTTCCAAGTTTTTTGTGACATTATGGATGATAATTTTACTTTCATCGCCCAAGATTGGGTTATTAACCTCAACAATGGTACAAAAATTTATCTATTTATATGGTTGGTAACTCCTATCAAGCTCACATTTTTTATGCAATTGTTGGGGTAAATCAACATGTGTGTAGGGATTTTTTTGGGCATCCATTGCACAAGTGAAATGCCAATGTGCAATGCTTGTGACAAAATTAGAAAGGCATTTTCTTGATTTAGAGTTGATGAATGCCCTTGGCATTTTGTATTTTCAATTTTGGATTAAACCAAATCTAGAATTTTTTGTTTTTTTGGATCTTAATGTTATCAAAAAAAATATTTTGAATTGAAAAGGATGAAAATTTCAATATATCAAGTTGTTTAACCTTTGAATGTTAATTTCCTTGACATGCAACAATCCATGTTTAAACTCACTAGTATGAAAGCACAAGCAACCAAAAGTATGGCTAAACCATCTAATAAAAATCCACTTAGAAAGTCATGGGTGACAATTACCAACAATTCATTGTTGTGTCAATGTTTAAATGAGTATATATGAAACTAGCAAAAATAATAGTTGTTTTTATGCTTGGCTCATTGGAAAATGAAAGTACTTATCCACTCTTGCATTCATGAAGGACAAATTCCACAATCGATTGGGGCCACATTTGGAAATGATTGTTCACATGTTTGCACAAAATGTTTTTACTCAAGAGAACTTCCTTTATCATGAGGCCATTACAAGTTGGAAAGAGCAAAAAATGTGAATTGGTGCTACCACTTAAAAATGGGTGTTCAGCTTTTAATTAGTTTTTTATGTCTTAATGTTTTTGTTTCCATGATTTGGATAACATGGTGATGTTTGTGTTCAAAATTCATCAAGAAATTTACTAACATTTGGATGTGGTGGGTGGGATTTTGAGTTACATTGGGCAAAATCTATTATTAAATTGGGTTCGACTCCCCTTCAAAGTTTTGATGTGTTGTGTGCAAATTTGAAATGATGTTGCTTTTATGTCATTTGTGTAGCCAAATTAGTCCTTTGTGATGACAGAAATAACCACACACATGCACTAGTTTTCTTTATAAGTGTTAATTGGATTTAGGTAAAAGAATTGGATTCATCACTTTAAACTTCTTTTGAAAAAATTATCTATGACAAAAACATATTTACCAAGTGATCAAGGGTTCCTATGTCAAAATTTTCAGGGAAGTCATTTTGGCAAACAAAAAGAAAAGAGTGATGCCATTTGCGCACATTTTAAGATTTATAAAAAAAACCTTACACCAAACATGTACCTATTACTAAATAGTTTTTAGTAATTTTTGCGTTCTTGAACCAAATTGAACAATTTTTTTGTTGTTGGATGTACAAATTGGAGGGTTATAAATGTTCCTTTGAACATCAAAAGTAAAGGAAAAATGCAAAAAAAAAAAAAAGGGACGAATGATAGTTTGCTTCAATTTTTTTGAAAAAAAATCTCTAGACCTTTCTTTAATTTTAGCTTCATATCTTTTTCATTTTTAATATGTTTTGAGTGATTTAGAACCTGATGGGTGCACCAATTAAGGTTGTACAATACTTATATGTATTGTAGAGACAAAGATGTAATAATCAAATAATTTTTACTTAAAATTTTAATATGTTTTAATTCATCCATCACTAAACATTAAATCCCCCTTACACCAAATACCCCATATGTTTCCCATTCCTTTATTGAATTGAACAATTTTTGCAATGTTGGAAGTGTTAGATGGAAGGCCACAATTTTTTTTGGAGCTTTAAAACCAAAAAAACAATGTGTGAACATTTCACTTCCTTTGAATTCTTAAATGTTCATTCACCAACTTATCTATCCTACACATTGAATTGTTACTTCATTAACTTGATAATTAAAAAATGATAAAAGTTGCCAATCATCAATAAAATGAAGCAACTGACAAAGGGGGAAAAAAAGGTACAAGATGGAAAGACCCAAATTTTGTCAAACAAAGAATCTTCCAAAAAAGGTGAATTGTAAGGGGAATGGGAACAAATCAAATACCCAAACCCCTCTCAATCGTGAGAAGCATATCAAATAAGGAAAGGGGAACAACACATGAAAAAATGCCTAGCTTAAAAGAACCTTCAATTATAGTAACAAAAATGTTTCAAAATAAAAATCGTTTACATTCGTTGTAATGCAACCAACACCCTATGTTTATAAAATGAACGCAAAACTTTTTAAAAAGGGCTTCCAATGCCCTTTGCTCTCCATGCTATGTTAACACATTGATGAAAAAAACCATCGACTAGTTAATGAAAACACCCAAAGACCTCTATGGCTAGAGGGAGAGACATGCCCACTAAAGTATTGATTGTGATAAAAGCCATCCTTAAAAACCATGACTATTGTGATAACCCATGAAATAGAACTGCATTCGAAACAAATTTACTCAAGTGAATAAGGTCATCGATGATGACGTTAGCCAACATTCGAACACCATCCACCAAAATCACAATGTCAACCCACTGATGTGAAAATTGAAGCACTTGGTGGAAAAACATAGGTTTTCTCATTTAAACATGAAATTTCGCATCCTTCACAATAGATGCAAAAACATCTCACACAACATCATGAGAAGCCAACTTTACCCACCATGGGCGCAATGAAAAGGGTGGATCCCCATAAGGTCTAAAGGCTAGCCATAAATGCAATGTGACAAACCAAGGGTTGAAAGATGGGGGAGGCCCAACCAAGTGTGCAACGTAATGGAGAATTTTTTTGAAGCTAATTGGAAAAATAATGATCATTGGGTGAGTTGATAGCCATGCACCCACATTCAACCCCACACAAGATATCAAGTGTGCCTTATGTCAATCTAAAGGCAAATTAGAAATGATGTTAAAAAAAGAATGGTCATGTAATTTTTTGAAAATATTCTCTTAAAGCCAATTTGCTCCTTTTTCTAACAATTGTTCAAATGGGGATACACACGCCACTACCACTAGGGGAAGAACATCTTATGACAACCTCCCACACCGACCTTAGATGTGTTTAAAAAAATAACAAATTCGAATTACTTGTTCCTATTGCTTCTAATAAAAATGTATGAAAGTCTAACAAGAACCCAAAAAATATGATGGGGGGAAATAAAACCCAATTCCTTAAATAGGCTATTGCATTGCCCTTTATAAAAATGAAGCTTAAGCTCCATAAAAAATGGAGAGACAAACCTACCAATAGATTAAGGGAGCTTAAAGGCATTCCAAAGAGCCTAGGCCTAAAAGCCTTTCAAAAACTCCCAACATAGTTGAATAAAAAATGTCAAGTTGGCATTGAAAACCCAAAAGAGGGCGGGGGGGGGGGGGCAATAATAGAGCAAATAGTAAGGCCGTTGAACGAAACACCAAGAGAAGATCCCAAATGCTACATAGACAACCCCTAACCTTGGGAATGCATTAACATGGCGAACATTTTCATTTAAAACATCTTGCAAATAGGATGAGAATAAATAATTGGAGCCAAAATGGATGCTTGAGATCCTAATGCCATCAACATGGCAACATAAACCAATTGGGAGGGCAAATCCAAGAAGCAAGCCCAAGTTGAGCACTTGCAATCCATAAGCCAATGGGAGGCAAAATGATCAAAGGCAAGGGAACAACATGGGTAGGGCTGAAAATATGGATGTTATTGACCTTGAAGGGAAAAAACATGAGTGAAAAACACTTGAAGAACACACAAAACATAGAAATGAATGAACACAAAAAGAGGCTTAACATGCTTTCAATTAGGGGCACACACCTTGACGTGTGCCATTAATTGAAAGCATGACAAATAAATCTCTTGAGGGGAAGTAATGCCTAAAAAACAAAGGAAGTTAAAAGGCATAAAACGAACAAACAAAAAGGAAAAGATAAAACAATTAACCTCTTGTCATTTGAAACTCTTAAAGAATGGCCCTATGCGAGATGGTCTTAAAGGTGTTCAATACGTCCACCTAAAGCACCACCCAATTCGAATGAACACTCAAAGCAATTTGAATACCATGGATCACTACTTTGTAACCACCCTTAATCACCATGTTGAATTGATGTAGTAGCAAGTGGGAAAAAAAATGTCACTAAACTATAGATTGCCCTACCCATCAACAAATGAAACACTTTGCCCGTTGCAATTGACTAGATGCCACTTGAGGGCTTGGCCAAAGCTAAAAGCCTAGCGACACCAAAAATGCAAGCGATAGATTGTGGGATGTGACCATAAGTTACATGGGAACTCAATTGATGAAACTGAATGAAATCATTAGTTGAAACTTCGAGATTAAAAACATCTTGGAAATGTTTGAAGACCATGTCTAGCAAACTGCATGTTGACAAATGGGAAATGCATAAAAAAAAAGTTGACCTTAAAGAATTTGAAGAGAGCTTCACATCTATGTTTGGCTAAAATTCCATCAAGGAGTCTGAATAGGGGTAGTCCGAATCCAAAGGATGTAAGGCTTGCAAGGCGCAAATAATCCTTGATGATGTTGAAGTTGAAACAAAAGGGGCGAGAACCCTAGCAACGTGCATAAACTCCTTAACACGGCCAAAGGTTTTACCTATTAGTTCATTCAAGATAATGTTTTAAAAAAAAGTTCAGACCATCAAATCTAACAATTTCATTGGCCATAACATTTTTTTCTACACACCTACACACAATCCTATTTGACACCAAGCTCTGTATATTAATATTACTAATATTATAACCCTTTTTTGTATATAGGCTAGTGTTTTGCTTTCCTAGTAAAATTTCGCAATCTTTTGACAAAGAAATTGAGAAAATTTTGGAAATTTTAAATTTCTAATGTAAATTCACCTAATTTTGCCAATTTTTAGATTTACAAAATGAAAAAAACACTGATATAGAGGGGTTAATAAAAATCAGAGCAGGTATAAAAAAATGAATGAAGTAAACAAAAGAATTGAAAAAGTAAAAGGAACCAAGACAATGAAAGACAACCGAGGTGAATTTTTAGAAAACTTTACTGCAGGAATGAAATGTGGAGGGTAAGAAAGTATGGTGCAGAAGGTAAAAAAGAAGCTCGTGCAAAGGCAGGGCTTTGCAGAGGCACCAGCCTTGGTTTTTTGCAGGCTATATATAGCCAAAATGCTATATTAAAACAAAAAGAGCTAAAATCATGTGCTTTTAGCTATTTTCGATAGCCATAATTCTACCAAAACATAAGAAAAATCGAAATATTTTTATACATATTTCAAGTAATTTTAGCCAAATTACATATATATATATATATATATATATATATATATATTCATATTTAGCTTTTAGCCAAAATTGGCTAAATCTTCCTTTGTATCATCGCCACTTTGGCTATAACACAAAATTGCCCCCAGAAAAAGCACTGCTTCGCACTGCACATAAGTTTTCAACGAGCCTCTGTCGCGGTCAACCGCGCGGTGACTGTGGCTGTAACTTGTTCACCGCGGGCCGTCTGGGTGGTCTTCTTGCAGCGCAAACGTTTTCTTCTTCCTCCCCTCTCTCGCTTACGTCTCTTCTCCCTCTCTCGCTCGCGCTCTCTCTCTCGCTCTCTCTCCTCTCCACGGTTGTAATAGCCTATAAAACTTAACGGATCCGACGAGTTCCTTCAGAGTTCTTGTAGTTTTTTGTGTTTTCGTTTTCTTAGTGTCATTATTTGTTTTTTCATCTGTTTCGGGTTCCAAGAGCAGGAGGATGTTTGTTGCACATTTACCGCCGGATGCTCGGAATCATCATGTCAGGTATAAATCGGGTACACAGACAGACAGACAGACAGACATTCCTTTGACGCTGCTGCAAGTTAGAGAAGGCAAGTTGCAACATCAAACTTCTCAGGTGACGCTCTCGCAAACAATCAAATCCTCTCCTCAATTGCAATGTTGTTTTTTGTGTCACAGCCAACAACTATGCATACACATGTGTCATGTTAGAATGGAAAGGACCGAAGTCGCTTGAAAAACCTTACTATACAACAACACAGACGCAACTGAAAATTTTAGAATCTGTGTTGACGAAGCCACGAAGCCGATCGATCATAGTGCTCATATTCTCTCTAGAACAGGCACGATGTTCAATTGCATTGCAGTCTCCTTTTACATTAGCAACCTTTCCATCACTTCACTCCCCCTGGATGACGTATTGGTTTTGAGGGTGGACACTCTTGGATTTTTCCGTCTTCTGAGGCTAGAACTGGACTTTATCATACAGGAGGAGGAGAACTAAAAGCCAGCAGCATGTATGTCTCTATTGGCAAACATGGAGTGTTTGTGTCACAGCAACAACCAGGTCATCATGTTCATTCTTAAGTGCTTTGAACATACATGTCTCTATCACCAATGGAACTGGTTCAGTGGTTATCCATCATCATAGATTACCATTCTGAAGGGAACTGGATATTCTGAAGGACCGACCAGCAGATGAAACTTTTCAGGAAATACTCTTGTGTTGGTTTTCATTGGGTTTGGCTACAAGTCATCATTGGGTACCAGCACAGAGACTTATTGTAGGAGACGGTGATTCTTGAGGATTCTGTGATTTGTATTTGACTAAGTATCTGGAAATATGTCAGCTGCTCCAGCAGGGGCACCCCCACTGATTCCTGGGAATGCAACACCTAGTCCCTCATCTCCACCACCCTTGGGTGCTCAGCCATCTGCAACTCATCCTGCCCTTTCACCTACTGTTCCTCCCCCACCCCCACCAGTTGTTCCATTGGCAGCTCCATTCCCAGCAGTCATTATATCTCCTCTGGCACCTTCAAATCCTACACCTGCACCGACCCTCCTGAGTCCTAATTCTCCTCCCTCCTCCCCACCACCCAGTTTGTCACCTTCCCCACCCCATGCTCCTAACTCCCTTGCTCCAAGCATTCCCTCACCACCACCACCACCACCCCCCTACTCAGCTGTCAATAGTCCTCCATCTCACAGGAACCCTGCTGCTCCCCCACCTCCTTCAAATGGGATTGCTTTGTCCTCTTCATCATCTTCATCCTCACTTCCACCAGCAGCTGTGATTGGAATTGCTGCAGGAGTAGGACTGATTACAATTATCTTTCTCCTAATGCTGATTTGGTGCTGCTTGAAGAAGAAAACGAGGAAGGCTTATGGCACTGGTGGTCAAGGGGCACTGCGTCAGGGGCCTGTAGGTGTGGGTGCTCTTAAAGCAGGTGGTAGGAAGTACCGTTCTGACCCTTATGATCCTCCATCTGACCCACAGCCAGGCTACAGTTTGGCAGCAGCAGCAGCAGCAGGTGCTAGAAAAATCCCACGACTCCTACAGAACTCACCAAGTGTAGGGAACTCAAGATCATGGTTCACTTATAATGAGTTGAACATTGCTACCGATGGATTTGTGGCTTCTAACCTTCTTGGAGAAGGTGGGTTTGGTCGTGTTTATAGAGGACACTTGCCGAATGGTCAAGTTGTTGCAGTGAAGCAGCTTACTGTTGGTGGTGGTCAGGGTGACCGTGAATTCAGAGCTGAAGTTGAAATCATTAGCCGGATTCATCACCGTCACTTGGTGTCTCTTGTTGGCTATTGCATTGCTGATAACCAGCGACTGTTGGTGTACGACTTTGTTCCTAATGGCACACTTGATGATAATCTTCATGGTGAGTGCATAGATATTTGGTGTCTGAGCATATGCTCGAATCTGACTCTGCATGAGGGGTGGCAGAACACTATACTCTGGTTCAGTGTGAAGGAAAGGTTGGGTGTGCTATGTGGTTAATGGGGTTTTGTTGGAACTTTGGGTTATGCAGGCAAGAAGCAAGGGGTTGTGATGGACTGGACCACAAGAGTGAAAGTTGCAGTTGGAGCTGCACGTGGACTTGCATACCTTCATGAAGACTGTAACCCCCGTATTATCCACCGTGATATCAAAGCCTCCAACATTTTGCTTGACAAGAACTTTGACGCTCAGGTATGCTGCCTGAGGAATCAATGTGGATCTTACCAACTGCATGTTTTTATCCAAAACTCAAGCCAAACAAGGCTCTGGTGAAGATATCAAGAATTAGGGTGCTCCCATTACTTCAGATTAAATCATTATGACCACTGATTTACTATTGCAATTTTGATTCCACTCACAGGGGTCATTTCAGGTGGTTCTACAACTTTGAGATATGTTTTTTGGTCAATGGGCAGTCACAGAGCTAGTAGGCCAAGTTGTTGGGACTCATGGCTGCATTGCAAGTTGTCACACCTAGGCCAAACCGGGGGTGAGGGTTAGGCAATAGAAAGTGACCACCCCTAAAATGAAGGTAGTAGGTACATAGAGTGAAGAGCCAGTCAATAGTGTACACAGTTGGCAAACTAGGTGGCTCCCTTGACCTGTTTTTATTTTTGGGTTCAATGGGAGTGCAGAAGTGTGGTGCTCTATGAAAAGATGCATAGAAAACTTGAAGAACATTGCTGAGCAACTCAAAATTCTTGGAGACATCTACTGAAATCAAGATTAGCAAATTGGAAAGAAAGAGCCTCCTGGGGGGTTGTGGATAATGTCTCCAAATGATACATGTTTCAACAGGTTGCAGATTTTGGACTTGCAAAATTAGCTTCAGACACAAATACACATGTGACTACCCGTGTGATGGGAACATTTGGGTATTTGGCCCCCGAATATGCAGCGAGTGGAAAGTTGACAGAAAAATCAGATGTGTTCTCATTTGGAGTCGTGTTGCTGGAACTCATAACAGGGCGAAAACCTGTTGACCTAAGACAGCCAATTGGGAATGAAAGCTTGGTTGAGTGGGCCCGTCCACTGATGACAGTCATGTTGGAAGATGGAAATGTTGAACAGCTTGTGGACCCAGAACTTGGAAACAATTATGATGTAAAGGAGATGATTTGTATGATTGAAGTGGCTGCTGCTTGTGTTCGCCATTCTGCATCCAAGCGTCCCAAAATGGCTCAGGTTAGTCTAGTTTTCCATTCCTGCATCATCCTCTCTCAAACATGTTACATTCTGCTGTAAGTTATTGTTTCTGGAAAAGTAGTTCTCAGATTTTAACTTCTCATCTGATCTTGGAACAGGTTATTCGAGCACTGGAAAGTGACACAGATATTGCTGCTTTATACCAGGGCTCAAAGCCAGGTCATAGTGTTGAGCACAATTTTGTCTTTGGTGGTAGCCGCTTTGGTGGAGGGAGCTCAGATTATGACACTCAGCAGTATAATGCTGATATGCAGAAGTTGCATAAAATTGCACTCAACAACCAGAAGCTAGGCAGTGAGTACACAACAGGCACATCAATTCAATATGATGCCAATCTGTCCAGCACAGAGATGCAATCTGATTTGAATTCCACAGAAGGTCTTATTGATGTTAGAGAAGAGGGAGCTGTATCAGTTAGAACTGGGAACAGAGAGGAACCAGGGCCAACAGGTCATTCACAAATGAGTGATAATGCAAGTGGGGATCCTGTGCAACAGAATGCCCTGGTGAGGCCAGTGCACCAGTGGCAGCAGGCGACTGGGTCATCAGTAGCCAGCAGTGTCAGAACTGAGAGTATAAGGAGTGATCTAACTACTAGAGCTCCTCCTGACCCATTGGGTTACTCCAGCAACTACAGTGGTGAGTATCCACCCATTGATTATGGTTCCACGCCACATACCAGACTAATGGAAGATAGAATTGAGGAAGGCAGATAATTAGATAGTCTAGTTACTCCTACAAACAGTCTGATAATCAGATGTCTGTGTGTGGGGTGAGGACTTTCTGGTTCCCTTTAGGGTCACTGGTATTTGTCATAGTTGAGACAATGCTCTGCCCAGAGGCTTGGTACAGGTCAACAAAAACTCTGATAGAATCTATTTTGTAGACCCAGGAGTGTACTGAAAACTGACATATCTGTATATTTGGGTGGATTAAGATGCTGGCTGCCCACCATAATTGTACAAGTAGCATTCGTTCATCTTCATCATTGAAGGGAATGATTAGCTGCCATTACTGCCCACTGACTAATCAGCTCTCAAGTCTCAATAGTGGGAACAATTGTATATACTAATTTGTCAAAAACTGAATGCAAACAATTATGTAACAATTTAACTGCATCTGGAGTTTTTTTGTCACATTTCCAAAAGTGATGGCAAGAGTTTGTTATGATATAACCTTGCACCTGTTGAGGGATGAGGTAATCATAGATGGTGTGGGCCTTCTTGCAGAGGTGCATTAGCTGCTTGCAACATCTTGTGTGAAATTCCCTTGCGAGTCATGGAAGGAGAGAAGTCTGGTTAGGGCTCCTATCTCTGTTATTAGGGTTCTTCAAGCTGCCTGAATGCTCTTTTTTGACCTTCTGTCTTAGGACCATTTTCATGAGCATGTTCCTTCTCAAATTCCTGAGTTTGTTATCAGCAAGCTTTAGAGCCATCTTCAAGAGCTTGTTCCTTCTTCAACTCTCCAGTTTGTCATCACAAGCTGGCTTGTTCCTTCTTGAAACTCTCCAGTTTGTCATCACAAGATTGTTCGATAGGATTTGATCTACCCCTACTTTTCTGTTCACTACTCTGGAGCACCAGCTTTGGCTACTTCAGGGATGTTCCCTGTTTGTTTTTGAGACTGCATCCTTGAAACATAGTTTGCTGGGTTCTGGTTGTAAAATCCTGAACTCATCTACATAGAAAACTTGAAGTGGTCTATTAACACCCGGGTTCAACAATTTCTGGCAATGTAGACTTAGTCTGAAACTCATACATCAAAAGAATCCTGCCTTCCCAAGTTGCTGCAGGCCAGAGTGAACCAACATATCCAGTAGTCCACCATGAGGAATGGATGGTGGGTGGACAGGAAATACTTTTCCATTGGGTTGCTATGCATTAGCTAATTATGGTGGTGTCTCAGTTACTGTTTCAACTACCTATCTCCCTACTAACAACCCACCCTTTACCTGTGTACTAACCATAGTATTCACTTCAAGTCCTACCTCATATGTACCTTCACACTACAAACGGAACTACCTATGTAAGTGGATAAGTATCAAAGGTAAGCATACAGAGAATCAAATTGTTTAATATATAGAAAGGCAAAGTAGGTAAAGCACTTGGTGGCCATTGCATAGGTACACCTTGGGTGATCCAGCACCCACACTGGTACCATGGTAAAAACCATTGCTTCTAAATATTATAAATATCTCATGCTTTCACTAATCAAGGTCTTCGATGTTAGAAATATTATTTGTTTTTAATTCTCAATATTGATGAATGTGTTGAACATTTATCAAAAGGATGAATAGTATTCACATTCTTGTAGTAGTTAGTTAGGTTAAGGTTTAGAAGTGGAAACTATTTAAGGCTTGGCAGCGACTAGGGTTAGGGTTTGGTGACGGTTAGGTTAGGGTTAAGTGGCAACTAGGTTAAAGTTAAGTGACGACTACTTTTGGGTTAGGAGATAGTATATAATGGAGTGGTTTTGAGTAGTTTTTCATTATCTCCTTTCATGGTTTTTGAATGCACATAGAACCTTCAAGCTTTGTTACTTGTTGCAAGTCATAGTTTTGTGATTGTAGCATTTGAAGCATACAACCTTTGTAATCTTCTTGTTAGTTAATACAATTGTTCCATTTCATGAATCTTGAATTTTTCATTTTTTAATTGTTTTCAAGTTGTTTCCAATAGGTTATGGGCCCACACCAAACAAGAGAAAGGACATTGTGTTAAAATAAGAAGTAATGAAAGGTTTTGAAGCTTGTATTGCATTGGAAAAAAAAAGAAAATCTGTTTTTGAAAAACTAAGTTTTAGTTTGCAAAGTGAGTGAGAGTTCATTTCCAAGTGGTGACATACAAGGAACTTGCAACTTTTCTAAGTGAATGGGAGGTGTGGAAAAGACTTATTCAAAGTGTTTTAGGATCTCAAGTGTGGAAGAGTGTTCTTCAAGTCTTTAAGTTTCAAGTTTTAAGTTCAAAGTGTGTGAAAGAGAGTTCTTTAAGTTGTTAAGGGTTTCAACATTGAAGTTTGAGAAAGTGTGGAAGAGAGTTCTTCGAATTGCTGAGAGTTTCAACTTTCAAGATTGAGGTGTGTGCAAGAGAGGTTTTTCACATTGTTAAAAGCTTCAAATTTCAAGTGTGTCAAAGGGAATTCATTGCCAATGTTACAAGTTTCAAATCAAATTTCAAATTTATGTAAACAAATTTTTCAAATGTTTGAGGGTTTCTTGTAAAGGTTTTGTTTTGTGACATATGACAATTAAGTGGGAGAGATTTCAAGTGAGGTTTTCAAACATTAACAAGTTTTTCAACTTGAAATTTTTCCATTTGCATTTCATTTGAATAGAAAAACATAAAATGTTTGTTTTAACATTTGTGTTGAACAAAATGTCATCCTTCCAAATGGAGTCTTTGAAAGTCATGGAAAAGTTTAATGGTGGTAACTTTCACCTTTGGACGTTCAAGATGCGCATGATGCTTTCCAAGCATGGGCTTTGGAAGTTTGTTGATGGGAATGCAATAATTCCCAATGATGAAAATCAAATCACAGATTATAATGAAAAGGCACCAAGGCATTTGCATTATTTTGTGAACATCTCACGGATGCACAACTTGTGCACATTCAATATTACGAAAATATCAAAAACGCTTGGGAAACATTTTACGATGTCCATGAAGCCAAGACTATCGGAAACAAGTTGTTTCTTCGAAAGAGATTTTTCACCATCAAAATGCAAGAAGGGGAAGACTTGCTTGTGCACATTAACATGGTGAAGGCGTTTGCGGACCAATTACGTTCCATTGAAGTGAAAATTGAAGATGAAGACGTGTACATGGTACTTTTCATGAGCCTTCCCCCATCTTTTGATAACTTGGTCACGAGTTTGGAATCCGTGTCCACCAAGGATGTTGACCTTCAATTCATCGTTGATCGATTGCTTCATGAGGTTTCCAAAAGAAGAGAAACTGAAAGTACGAAAAATGTTGCATTGCTTAGCAAAACTCATAAGGCAAATGAAAAGCTTTGTTTTTATTATAAAAAACTCGAACACTTTGTGAGGAATTGTTTGAAGAAGAAGAGTGATGAGAAAGAAAAAGTAAACCAAGCTTATGAATATCAGGAACAAATGTTTGTTGCCACCTTGAGTGCTAATGATCATACGATGTACGATTGGATCATCGATTTTGGCGCAACACAACACATGACATTCGAACGAGAATGGTTCACCACTTACGAATCCATTGTTCCATGGAAGGTGTACATGGGAGATGACACCATTTTGGAGGCCATTGGCAAAAGGAACATCAAGGCCACAATGCAAGTTGGAGGTAAAGTGTTGTTTACAACCATCATTCAAGTTTTTCATGTTCCCAAAATGAAAAATAGTTTCATTTCTATTAGCAAACTCATTTCAGAGGGCCTAAAAATGGAGTTTGACAAAGATGGTTATAAGGCGAACAATGTCCATGGAATTGTTGTGGCGGAAGCACGAAAGGAGAAGAACTTGTATCTTTTCAACATCAATGTTCGAAAGGAGAGTACGAATGTGGCAAAGTTTTCGAATGAAGGAACTACACTTTGGCACCAAATACTTGACCACCTCAACATGGCGAACCATTTGGAGTTGGAGAAAATGGTCAATGGCATGAATTTGAAAGAAGTGCCATTGCACCTTGTGTGTGAAACTTGCATTGAAGGCAAACATCAAAAGACATATTTTCCTAAAGATGAAACGACTAGGGTTTCCAAGCTTTTGGAACTTGTGCATAGCGATGTGTGCAAACTGATGAAGACCACATCTCGTGGTGGAACACAATACTTTGTCACCTTCATTGACGACTTTTCGAGAAAAACCCATGTTTACCTTTTGAAAGTGAAAGGAGAAATGTTTGACAAATTCAAGGCATACAAGGCCTTGGTGGAGAATCAAACTGGCATGAAGATCAAAACCTTGCGATCAAACAATGGAGGAGAATTTGTGTCCAAAAAGTTGATGACTTCTTGCATGAATGTGGAATCCAACAACAAACAAGTGCACCTTACACACCACAACAAAATGGAGTTGTGGAACGAGCTAATAGGACCATCATGGAGTGCACTAGAAGCATGATTCATGCACAAGGACTTGACTAGTGGTTTACATCAAGAATCGATGCCCAACAAAAGCTCTTGATTCAAAAACGCCCCAAGAAGCATGGACCAATACAAAGCCTAATGTAACTAATTTGAGAATTTTCGGTTGCAAAACATATGCCCACATTCCTGATGAAAAGAGAAACAAATTAGAGTCCAAATCCATACCTTGTGTGTTTTTGGGGTATTGTGAAAGGACCAAAGCATATTGCTTGATGTGTGTAGAAACCAAAAGGATCATCAAGAGTCAAGATGTTGTGTTCTTGGAAAGGATAGAAAAAGTAGAAGGTGTTCATGATAATAGACCCCCTTCAAAACAAGTAGAATAGGTTTTGTGGATGAAGTCGTGATTGATGATGAACTTGTCAAGAATGCGAATCGTATATCTTTGAAAGAAAGACCAGCATAAGACGTGGAAGGTGATGAATCTACATCAAATTCTTCTTCGGAAGAAGAATTTGTTGCACCACAAGATGAGGGTTTGAATGAACCACAACAAGATGGACGAAGAGAAAGGCCCCAAAGAAACGTAAAGAGTGGCCTCGTGATTGGTGAGTTGCTACCAAAGAGGTGGAACGGGCCGCCATAGTTTTTTCGAAAGAACTTCAAACCGTGGAAGAGGCGTTGAATGGTGAAGATGTAAAGAAGTGGGAGATTGCCATGCAAGAAGAATACAACTCTCTTGTTATCAATAACACTTGGTCCTTGGTGCCACTCCTTTAAGGGTAGGAAACCCATTTGCAAGAAATGGGTGTTCAAAATCAAACATGGGGTCGATGGTGAAGTTGAACGTTACAAGGTTAAACTTGTGGCAAGAGGTTTCACCCAAACATTTGGAGTTGATTACAAGGAAACTTTTGCATTTGTTGTAAAGTTCATGTCAATTCATTGTATCCTTGCACTAGCAGCCATTGAAGACATGGAGATTTATCAAATGGACGTCAAAACCGCATTTCTCAATGGATACCTTGAAGAAGAGATCTACATGGAACAACCCAAAGGATTCACACAAGAAGGTGAGCATCTTGTGTGTAAACTTCACAAGTCATTGTACGAGTTGAAACAATCTCTAAGGGCTTGGAACCAAAAGTTAAATGCTTTCTTGAAAAACATCGAGTTTGTGAGGAGTGATGTGGATTTTAGTGTGTACATTGTGCAAGTCAGAGATGTCAAAATTTTCATTCTCGTCTATGTTGATGATCTCATCTTGGTGTGCAATAATAAGGATAAGCTTTTGCAAGTGAAGGAAGAACTTTATCGAAAGTTCGAAATGAAAGATCTTAGTGACTTGCATTTCTTCCTTAGCATGGAAGTGGAAAGGGATCATGCACAACATTTTCTTTACATCAACCAAATTGGGTATCTCAAGGAGATTTTCAGATGCTTTCACATCACTACTAGAAATTTTGGGTTTTGCAACTGTTACATGCAACTATAATTCAGTTGCATGCGACACATGCAATTGCAAATTTGTGTAGTTGCATAAGACAAGTTGCATAGGACATGTAGTTGCATGCGACATTACGTATGTAACATGTATATACAGTGTTAGTATACATGTTCATACATACATACCAATCTAATGTAATTGCACCTTATGTGCAACTTTCCTTGCAACTACATACAACTAATCAAAATATGACACATGTTTAAAAACTATACAACTAGCTTGTGGACATGTGTCATTATTTTATTTTTTTGTGTTTTCAAAATCAAAAATTCATTGGATTAATCTTAATCATTAAAATTTTTGCCACTAGAATGATGACACGTGGCACACCATGGAACGTTCATTGACCATTTGACACGTGTTCAATATTTTAACACTAATTATATGGTGACACATGGCAATCAAGGCCCACCTATTTTTAAAATTTTAAATATTAATTCATGAAATCTAAATCATTTAATTTATGGTCAATAAGATGTTGACACGTGGTGCCTAGGTAGGTAGATAATAATTAAACCCTATTAAATAAGTAGTTTTATTTAGGTATGTAAGTAGATTGAAAAATAGCTAGGTTTAGGTTATATAAGTAGGTTTAAAATAATCCAATTTTATTTTCAAATTTGACCATTTCATAAAGGTCAAGTTTGTTTCATTCACTCATCCCCAATGGCACTTGGTATTTGGTTTCAATAAAATTATTGCTCTTATTTATATACTGAGCCAAATAGAATTGGAAGCCAAAGGATATGGGTTAAAACATTCCATTGCAAACCTCATGGACCAACCTAGTTGCACATTAGATGCAACTACTGTATTAAAGTATAACAACCA
>Ga0116229_10002410_pt1 | contig 30200 bp, 24 predicted proteins | sample S1TSphgellanicum_3_FD_87313 | JGI IMG/M metagenome (GOLD analysis project Ga0116229, IMG submission 87313) | Host-associated microbial communities from peat moss isolated from Minnesota, USA - S1T2_Fc - Sphagnum magellanicum MG | ecosystem: Host-associated > Plants > Peat moss > Unclassified...
AGTCCGCCGGGCGGTGTTTCATTACCCCATGTTCCCCCCCCCCGCCCCCACCCCCCCCCCCCACAAACCCAAACCCAAACCCGACCACAGTTGGGGATGTATGTGGCTGGATGGCCACTGATTTTTCGTTGGTTCTCATTCCTGTGCTAACCACACATGTTACCACAGTTAGTGTTTTTTTTGCCACCCTCAGCCTTGTTTTTCTTTGGATTTTTTTTATTATTATTATTTTTCAAATGCAATCACCCCAACCTACCACTTGCCCCTACCCATGAACTAACACACCAATCACCTTAGCCTACTTTTTAAGCTCTTGATCCGCTCCTATTTACCTACCAACCTACTTACTTAAAAAGACCCACCATTCACCTTAGCTTATTTTTTTAAGCTCTTGATTCACTCCTATTTACCTACCAACCTACCTACTTAAAAGACCGACCAAGATCACAATGCCATCGACAACCAATGAAAATATTGTGCCACAAATGAGGTTAATATTTACGTGATCGTGCTCGTCACCCAAGTACATACCAAAGGTCATGATGTTGTAGACAATAGATGAAGGTATTGCATAGGTATCAAATATATATTATGTATTCCTCGCCCTTTTCATTTTGTCCAATGAAGCAAGCTCTCCCTTTATCCCTTTATGAAACTACATGAAAAAATAAAATATAGACATGTAAATATTGCATACAATGGACCAATCCTAATGTGATTGGACTTAAAATGACAATGCACCAAGTTTTTGCAATATTCTTGTGTGAGGCCATGATGACATGGGGCATCTACTATAGAACTTATGAATAAAAATTTAAGTCATTGCAATTCCCACATGTTGGGTGAAGAAGAAAAGGGAATAATGATTTTAGGGGAATGACGAGGGGTTTAATTAACTATGAATGCATGTATTGTTCATAATTTGACGAATTTTTGATCGTTAAGTACTTATCATATTTTGATTTCTATGCATTAACAATGTGAAGTAGTAAGAAAACTTTTTTTAATGTTATATGTTTCAAACAAATAGGAAGGACATTGGGTTTGTGGGTAGAGAAATTAACTTCACATTTAAAATGTCACTAAATGTTTTAGGTAATCACAACAATTTTGTTACAAAATTATATTTAGATCGTGGAGTATTTAAGGTGGATTTAAGTATTCACAGACATATATATAAGAGTTTTCATTTTTTAATTTTTTTTTAATCTATTGGATGAGGGTGAAGGTGATTTCATCACAAAGGTATGATGAAATCACCTTCACCTTAAACCCTACAAACCTCCCCTTTTATTTGGTTAACATGTTATTACGGTTTATTACGGTTTCCCTCAAAATTATGTTTATTTACAAGTTTTTTGCATAGTTGTATTAAAAAAAAAGTATTTTTATTCCAATTATGCATCCGATGGTAGTGTTTACATAATTTAAGGCGTACGTAAAAAAAAAAAAAAATCCAAACTTAAGTGTAAGATATTTTGGGCAATTCTAAGGAATAGTCTAGTTTCCCCATTAAGGTTTTGCATCCAATGCTTAATGTGTTGACTTATTTAAGGTCAATGTAAGCATTTTTAAATTCCAAAATAAGTTTAGGCTTTAAAGGTTTTTGGGCATTTGGATAAGATTGTTTAATGTCAAATTTAAGCTTATGCATCCATTATGTTTACATGATTTAAGGTGGATGCAATTTTTTCTTATCAACATTAAATTTATGGTTTTTTTGGCATTTGTATAAAATTGTGTAATTTGTACATGAAAGGTTAGGGTTTCATGGGTTGTATTGTTTACATAATTTAGGGTGCATGCAAATCTTTCTAATCAAAATTAGGTTTAGGGTTATTTGGGCATTTGTATGAAATTATTTACTGATTCGACTAAGATTTTGCATCAATGGCTTGTAATATTTACATAATCTTGGGTGGATGTAGTGATTTTTTCTTTGTTAACACATATTGAAAAGGAGCTCAAGTTCTTTGTGGGCTTCAAGAGGAGAACACATATAATTCAAGTTCAAAACTAAAAGGTACACAACTCTTCCCATTACATAACCCTTTGAATTTAAAACCATATCATATATTTCCCATATTGCTCATTAAAAGTATTTGTCTTGTGTTTCTATGTCAATGTTTACAAACCTTCATTAGCAACACACATAAAGCAAACAACATACTACTTACCATCCAAATAATGTCGACAACATCAAATTCCAAAACAAGCTCCATTTACAATTGCATAGGAATCCAAGCTCAAAACACAAAAACCATATGCAAATGAAATTTATATAACACACAAAAATTGCAAAACAAACAAACCACCTTATGCTTTGGAATCTCAAATCACCAAAAATGATTTGGAATCACGACACTTGGGATTATATCCCCAAAAAAATTCTAAAACCATGTTCACACTATAATTGGAGCCAAAACAATTTAGATTAATTTAATTACAATAATTAAAATGTAAACACATAAGTAAAATAAAATTTTTGACGATTGTCATACATTCCTATGTCAAAGGTGTATACATTGTTTAGTGGCTCATTTTAAGCAAATACAACACTCACGAGTCAAAGCAAATTTTTATAAATGATCCATATGGATATGGTTTTAAATTTTATGATTTCATTGATGTAATATTTGACTACTAAGGTTTTAAAACTAGATCAAAACTCATATTGAAAAATATTGTTATTAAATGGTATGGTGAAATCACTTTGAAAGTCCTAAAAAAAAACCTTAAAGTTCATAAAAATTGAAGCCCAATTAGATATTTCAATTATATACTCATTGGGCATAAAAAAATCAACAAACCACCCTCCTATTTGGGGTTAGGTCATCCTAAGCCATATAGTAATAAATAAGTTTTATCTACAAATTCCCCCAAAAGTGACCACCTTGGTTATAAAGTGCAAGGATTAATAGGGTAGGTGCAAATGTGAACCCCATAGTTAATTGTTTAATTGTAATCCCCCAAATCCTTAGCCAAATTTGAATCATTTTGGAAAAAATCCAAAGGTATTTCTAATTATCTAACTATAGAAACAAGGTCTTAAATTTGTTGAATGCATAAAGGACAAAACCATTTCTTGACCAATACCTTGTCCAAGGGTAGTGTAAGGTATCTTATATGTCAATCCCTTGAACATTGATCACACACCAACATGGTAATAACCTTGTAGACTACCCACACAACATACAACAAAGTTTGGCATGAACAACTACCAAAGATGGATTAATTTGGCCATCCACATTGGGAAGATGACTCAATGGACAATTACACACATGATCCTTCCATGTCTAACCATTTCAGCCCTCCAACAATAACACACCATGAGGTAAAACCTTCTACACACATAGAATAACATGTCCCACAGTTACATCCAAAGTAGTTGGTGTCGTCTAATACAAGTACACATAAATCTCCCGATTTGAATATACAAATTCAAGGTCAATAACCACCTTCACGAATCTTGGCATATTGAAATGTATCCTAATGTTGGACAATTATCAAAAATCATAGCCATGGGCATAACACATTGAAACATAACTACTCATTGCTCACATGCTTGAAGCCATACATTTGGATCATCCAAATTGATGATAATCATCATATCTTGTCATATTGAGGCTAGGAGTTCGAGCTCATCGCTAAACAATAAAAATTATGGTGGGAAGGATGCAAAAGAAGCATGCCAATTGAACCTATACCCCATAGTTAACCATAGTAATTGTAAATCCCAATTTCGAGTATGGTTTTTTTTAAGCCCATACTTTCACAAACCCCATTTCACTATTTGCACCATCCTTTTGGTTAGCCCATTTGCTTCAAAATGGTTTCATGAAGTAGTGTGATGATCAATAAGTATCTTTTCACACAACCTTTGGAACTCCCATGGAATTTCGTACTTTGGTCGAAGAGTACTTTGATTGGAGCCCAAGTCTATTGAACACCTTGTCCAAAAATGCATAAACAACACTTTCACTATTGTGATTTCACAATGGCACCAATTCTGACCATTTGGAGAAATGTTCGATCGTAACCAAAACATATCAATTATGTGGTGTCAAATTTGGTGGATTGGCAAAATCCAAACTCCACCATTAGCCTAGCCCCATACATTAGTAGAAAACCCCCTTTTTTTAACCAAAAAGTTTTCAATTACATGTCATTTACAACTATCTTCTAACTAGGATTTTTTTAAATTTTTAATAAAATTATGGAAATTATTAATTAAGATGACTCATCTATTATATTGGTATATAGTTGAAAACATTTTTCAACTAGGTGACCATTTGCAAATATTCTTGGCATCAACAATGTCTCCAAGTTGAATGTCCAACTATGTTGGTGAATAATGTGAAGCATGTTTTGACTAAGGGGCCATTTCCGAAATATTTTCAGCATCTAAGGTTCTCTAGTTCGCACTCGGTCATGACATTGATTAGTGTTCAACTATTTTGGTGACACCATCAACACACATATATACATAACAAAATGTTTTAAAGGACAAATGAAATGTAATATTGTTTACAACTTTGTTGTGACTATGTTTTTCAATGAGGTTCAATAACTAATAAATGATTTGAATATTATATGTATAATTTATTATTTCTATGTAATTTTAAAAATTTTTTTACAACATATCAAATAATGATGCATAATTAATGATTAACCAGTAATAGGTGTTAGGGTAATTGGTAGGGTATGTGAACCCATAATCGGTATGTTATAATAACTGGTTGTTGACAAAACAAGTTGATTTAAACTTGTGACTAGTAATTCCTATATTTTGATTTTGAATTTGTACCAACTACTAATTGTTTGAGTTGAAACGACATTATGATTTGGTACAAATAGGAGGATTTTGAGGATGATGATAGATCTCTCTTTATTTTTTTAACTCTTGGAGTTTTTTTAAACCAACACATTTATGAACCATAGATTTTGAACCAATACATTTATGATTTTTGAAGTTTTCTTTCCTTTCTGATTTTATGTGTGAGAATTCATATTAGTTTTTTTTTCCGTGAATAAGCCAAAAAAAAATTATGTTATTGTTCTCCATATTTTCAAATCTAGAATAAATTCACCTATTGACAATTTCTATAAACCAAAATTAAAAATTTATAAGAGCCAATTTGTAATCTAAGGGAATAGAAAACACCTTTAACATTTGGTGACCATGCAATGGAATGGAATTGTAAATAGTCACGTTTACAATCTCTAATTTTAGTGATTGTTTTGTTTTTAAAATTTTAAGTTTGGATTTGTACTAGTTTTAATAGTTTTCTACAATTGTTTTGTGTCTTGATAAGTGTTTGATTTCCTACAAAGTTAGTTGAAGAATTCTTAACATTTGCATGTTTGTTTTATAATCTATATAATAACTTATTGATCAAAAGAAATTTGAATTAACACTTGTTTGAAAGTAGTAAGATATGTCAATAATAATCACAAGGGGTTTTTGAAGGCATTTATAATTAGGAGCACCATAACAACCTATTCATGAAGTGGTTCAACAATAAGAAACACCACATCCTTAAGTTGAGGGAATTCAACTGATTGTTGCTCCCAACAATGAGCTTCAACAACTAGTTACAACAAATTTACCTCTTCATCAAATACCAACAAAACATGAGGAAATAAGGGAATCACAAGTATTTTCAACTAGTTGATTTTTGACACCCCAATAATTGTCCCAATAACGAAGGTCGAATGCACAACCAAATGGTCAAATTAAACACCACACATGTTCGACATGTTGATGAAGTAACCTTTGTAGGACAAAGATTACAATCTACAACGCCCGGTTACTATATTCCCAAAGCTATTGTACCAACCTAATTAGGACCAATTGTTGGGTTCTACACATATGAACCACTTCCTATTTTGAATCCAACCGTAATAGATTTATAATAGGAGCACAATCAACTTTTAAACTAGTTGGAATAGCTACGTAACCTAGAGCGAAGACCACACTGATCTTGGTTTTCAAATTCATTTAGAACCAATAGAAGCAATCATAGTACCTATTGATGTTTGATAAACACAACCATTTAAAGTACATGTTATAGGAATTGTTGAACGACCACATGTTTAGTGAAATATACCAATTATAAACGCATTACCTACTTTTGAAATTGCATTTATATGTGCATATTGTAACCAGGTTGGACATGAGTTCAAGAATTGTCCCTTTATGGACGATAAACTAAAACAATTTAATGAAAGAAGAACTCAAAACTTCTCTACAGCCTGTTGTATCGAACACACGAACGACACATGTTGGTGTGCATGTGTTATTAATGACAATTGATAAATTTGATCTTAATCCAATATTAATTGACATTAACAAATTAAAACCTTATAGGTTTGTAAAAGAACATACACTTCAACTTGTTTTGGTTAAGCCTAATGATTTATTACCAATATAATGAGTTGAGACAAGCCAGTTAAGTAACATATTCACTAAGGAAACCAATTGAGACAAACCATTTTGGTAACTTATCCATTGAGGAACTAGTTGAATCACATACTAGAAATATCATAATCAATAAATTGGTAAAGAAGAGAATTAGTTATAGTTTAATCAAGAACTAGTAAAAAAAAACATTAATAACCTATTGAAAAAACAACTGGTTAAGAAAGTACATGTTAGCCTTATTCTCGTGCAAACTAATGATGTTTCAGTTAACTTAGTTACATGTGTTAGTTTCTTAGAAAAAGTTTGCCTTAAAGGTTGCAATGTTTTCCAAGCACCACCATTCTTCATTCCATGGTTATAGTACAAAGAACTGACATACCTCTTGATATGTCTTTTCATTTTTTCATTATTGAATATTTTATATCTTTTATTACACCAAGATGAAAAAATGAATGCCTTGGATAAGTTGAGAAAGAGAGCAAGCAAGAGAGGCAGAATTGAAAGAACAAAGATAAGAAAAAGACAAAAAAGGAAAGAGAGCTATGAAGAATTAGAAAGGAAGCTTTTAGAGCAATATGTGAAAATTTTATTTGTTTAAATGAATAATTATGTATGATGCAAATATTTTTTTGGCATATAATATTAAAATTTTAAAAAAATTTGAAAGAAATTCTGAAATGTATATTTGTAATCATTTATGTTCAATGTATGTAATTTATTATATTTATGTAAATCAAATGTTAGTTTACAACAAATCAAGTAATGGTACATAATTAATATTTTGTATAAATGAATGGTTATGTATGATGAATTGTTTTTATGCATATAAATATTATGTTTTCATTTGAAAATAAAATTTTATGAAATTCTGAAATGTAAGTCAATTTAATAATGTGTATGTTCATGCATAATTTATTAAGTCTATTGTAGATTCAATTTTTGTTTAGAACATATCAAATAATGATGCATAATTAATATTTTCTTGGAATTCTAATGTTTATTTGAATGTTGGCAATAAGTTTCAATAAATTTATTAAAAATATATAAAAAATCATATTATTTAGTAAATGATAATATATAATTTTTAATTATATAACTATACAACTAAAAATAGTTGATGAATAATTAATCCAAATAATTAACATAACTCGCTAGACCTAGGTTAAGTAGATTATTATGTTAGGTCTAGGCCTAATTAAACTTAGATTAATTTATAATTTGGTTGCAACTAAATTAGAACTATTTGAGTTGTAATTAGGTTGGAACTGGGTTATAATTAGGTTATAACTAAAATGTTTATCCCATATTGTTTGGCCTCCATTCCTAAAATTGGAATTATATAAGGGAGTGCACTAGGATTGTTGGAGAAACACAATAATCATAAAAATGTAATAGCCATTTGCAATGAACCAATCAAAAAATTCAACCCTAAAGGCTAAACCAAATCAAATAAGATTTCATTTGTTAAGTGCCATGTGGCTTAGATCTAGGTCTAACGTAGGTACATAGGTTTAGCCCTAGTTTAAGCCTAGATTAAATGGCCTATGTTTAGAATTGGATTAAGTTCTTAGGTATAAAATTAACCTATGTTTAAGCTAGGTGACCAATGTTCAAGCACCACATGGCTTAACCTAAAGATGTGGATGTGCCACATGTCATTTTACTATTCGTTGAATTTAAAACTTTGTGAATGTGCCATGTGTCAACATTTGAGTGTGTCATGTGTCATTAAACCATTAGTTAGATGTTCAACTTACATAATTGCAACCTAGTCAAAATTGCAACTCAATTTTTGACTAACATCATGCCCAATCAATAGATGAGGTTCATCCATGGGTGCAAATGAAATGAAATGAGCCAACGGTGTTAGTTTATAAAAAGATTACATGTCATTTTGCCCAAAAATAACTTTTTCATACAAATTAATTTTTGTACAATTTTTTTTGCAAATTTTTACAATAAATGATTATAATTGTCCAAGGACATGACATGTTTTTTTCTTTATAATTTTTTTAATAAATATGAAAATTTGAAAGTGTGTTGAGTCCTTGTAAATTTAGTCTTTCGTATTTTAAAATGATAAGAATTTCAAATCATAACCAAAAAATGATTTAAAATTTTTTAAATGTTTTATTGTATAATAAGTTACAACATTTTGTAACACATAATGTACCCCATTTATATGTGGTAAAGGATTTTTGAAATTATAAAATTTTAGATCAAAATTTGAATTTTTTTTTTAAACTTAAAATTTTAAAATTCCACAGATTCAAGGGTATGAGTGTTTTTTGAATGTGGCTAATAGGTCTTTTTTCTTCTTTTTTTTTTCATCATTTTTTTTTAATCATATGAGTTCTTTTGATAATCCTTTACAAATTTGATTCCTTATGACACTTGCAAAGGACTATCAAAAGGTCTTAAATTGAAACTTAAACTTAAAAGTTTATCAAATGGATTTTTGGTTTGAATTCTTTAACATTCATATGAATGAAAAAGGAAAAACTTGGCATGATTACCATGGGTTTAAAATGGTAAGACGTAAATATTTTTCCAATTTTGACTATTTTTTGGTCGTCCAATAACTTTTTTGGCTTGTTTGATTATGATTGCACCCCCACTAGTTGACAAGAATTGAAGAAAATTCAATTATAGTGTCATGAGGTTTGCAAATATATATTTATTTGCAAATATGTAATAACAAATGCATCTTCATGTATGTATAGAGCACCTTTGCTCTTTGATTCCATGTCCACCTCATGGAAATATCCTTGATTCCCATGTTAATTTAAGGCTACAAACACATAGTTGGGTAAACAATATAGCACTAGTCCTCAATATGGACCTCATGGGCACGTCTAAATTCGTGATAATCATCCATAAATGACCCTTCAAATGTTTGAACAAACCCTTCTGTGCTATGAAAACATCAACAACCAATGATTACGCATCTATTACATATCACATCAACTATCAAACTTCTAAATGAAATCATAAAATTCAATGGTGTTGATCACCCCTGAATATTGGCAAGGCCCTTTGGTGGCTCTATACATGTCCTCCATATTCCACAATAGTAATGTGGTGACAAACCTTGGAGGTGAACCTATCTTTCGATATGATAACTCCCCCTAAATGATAATGAAGCTAGTGTGGATGGTCTAAATTGTGCACCATGCTTGGTAAAACCATTAGTGGTAATAACTTTGTTCCTTGTCGTTAGATCATGCAATTGTGCCCTTTTCACAATGAACCTTAACCCTAATTTAAGTATTTAACTTGGGACTTTTAGTAGCCAAAGTTTGTTGAACTTGCTACAACTTATACCAAACCTAAAGGGATGTTGAACTTGTTGCAACTTAACCTATCCTTTGAACCATAATTCGCATAACACAAACCTAGGGATGTTACACCTATATGGTTAGGCCACCTACTTTCACAAAAAAAATTCACAAAGCTAACAACACTTGGGCGCATTTTTGAACCCAACAAGGTGGTTTATTGGTTTTCAATTTGATTTCATCAAAACGTTGAACAATGGGACATCTTGCTGATCAAATTTACAAGTATCCGCAATTACACATTTGAATGTAGCCTAACCTTGGCTATAAACTTAATCAATATGTTTGAATAAACCAAATGTCAAACATGATGTATTCAATGATTAAGATTGTGTGGTAGCCTTGTTTCATGCTTGGCCATTAACCACACCAATCATGGCCCCCAAGCTCAAGCACACATGGGAAGCTAAATAACTTTTCACCTAAGATTTCACACTAAATAGTAAGCAAAACTTATTAAGAGGTCAACTTTAGAGTGTGTGTTCACCCCTAGGTTGTAGACAAATGGCACACACATTGGTAATCCTTTTATCCCTTGAAATCATGTGAAAACTTGACCAACATGTTGACAAGCAACATGTGCAACCCAATAAACATAAATAATGATGTATAAATCATGTAACACAAATCTTCATTTTTGTGATCTTTACATAAGAATCATGATAGGAATTCAAATACTCCACAGTCATTGATGGTGTTACGTTTTATCTAGCTTGTGATTATTTATGATTATTTTGTACCTCCATATTGAATTTTCATTATTATACCTCACAAGTCACATTCTACTTGTGAAGTATAATAATGAAAGTTCATTACCACAATGTTGATTCGCCAAATGTTTGGCACAAAAATGGTGAACCACACACCACCCCATGCCCCAAAAAAATCCTTTAAAATTTTTCTATCACCAAATAACCTAAAATCTCTCACATAGGTCAAGGTGTTCCTCCCCCAATAATTCATTGGTGTAGACAACCTTTAATTTGTATGAATGAAATGTGAATTCCCAAAAATTAAATGGAAATTAATTCCAAAATGGAAAATCAGCCTTTGGCCTCCAAAACGTTTGCATGCTTGCACACATGTAACTTTTTTTTCTAGAAACCTAATGGTGCAAAAATCATGCCAAATGGACATTATATGTGATTGTGGTGAATTTCCAAAAAAATGCCCCACTTGAATTTTCTTTTGTTCACATCATACGACATCACATTTCAAATTAATTATATAGTTTTAAAATTTTTTTCCTTGCATCACATACATCACCTCATGCCACAATGTGAAATGACATGATGACATGTATGCCTATAAAACACCAACTTGTCCAAATTTTTTCCTTAAAATTTTTGTTTGGTCACTAAATCATTATCAAATTATAGATAGGATGAATTTGACTTTTGGTTTGGAAAAAAAAGAAAAGGAAAGGAAAATAAAATGGGGATTCCATATTAAACCCCTTAATCTTCTTTATCTCAAGCTTAGTCAAAACACCCAAACCTCCAAAATGAGCCAAACCTTTGAAGTTTGGAGAAGGTGTAAATGTTTTTCAACCATGACAATGATGTGATGGAACTTGACCCCTCCCACCATCACTTCTTGCTAGGGAACCCCCTTTTTCATTCTTTTTATAAAAACTTCTATTTGATCCTAAACAAATAAGGCAACCACAACCATGATGGTCACAATAACAAGGAAATGTATCCCCGTTTTCCCTTCCTCTTGTTGTTGTTGATTTCTAGAAATTGGTTAGCTAAAAATTCGAGCTCCAACAACAATAATGATGGTAACATTGCTTTTGTTATTAATGTAGTGGCTAGTTGATGCCAACCCTCGAGTGTGGAAAGAGACATAAAAAAGGAAAAAAAGAAAAAAAGGAAAGGTGGAAGGGACCCCATGTAACAAAATAGGGGCCTTTTCTTCAATGTTTTTTTTTCTTTCCTTCACACAACAAACTCTAGGGTTTGGGCTGTGTTTGGGTTCAACTTCCAAAGGAATTCTTTGCAAAAATCAAATCCAAAAATAATAAAAGTGTTGAGAGGTTTAAAAATGCCCCAATAATTACAATTCTTACCCACTACAACAAAAAAAAACAATAAAATACAAAATTTGCAAAAATAACAAAAGAAATAACAAACAAATAATTAATGTAAAATTCTTGACATTGTAAGCATTCCTCCAATCACATTAATAGTTTTGTTTGGAGGTTTTTATGTTCTATTTATGTGTGGAACTAGTATTGAAATTGGCATACATGTTTTCAAAATTGAAATGACTATAATTAGGCTTTAATCAAAGGTTAACTAGTAGTTTAGGTTTGGGTTAGTAATAATTGGACATGGAATTATATTTGATTTCAAAAACAAAACTAGAACTGATTTTTGTTGAAAGAATTCGGAGTAGAAGTGGATTTCTAGTTTCATTTGTTTGCATAACCAAAATTAAGCCAATTTTGAATATATATTATAGAACTAAAACTAGAGGCTTTTCATAGAAGTAAATAACTTCCCAACATTGGTTTTAACTTTAAAGTTTGCACTATTTAAGGTTACTACACCTATCATTGAACACACACTTGTCAATGAACAATTGAGTAACTCATAAATAAACCCATCACCAATTATTTGAACACTTTCCACTAGTCGAATAATGACCTTTAATTAAAGACCAATGAGAAAAAATGTTGTTTGACATTTCAAGAAGTTTCAACCAATAATGTTGTAAATGCATTTGGTTATGGATGTGAGATCCAATATTCATTCAAATAAGATGTTTAATCACATGAAAAAAACTTTTGCTATTAAGGTTAGATTTGACACATTCCAATTCACACAAATGTTCATAAATTTGAAAGTATCCTCATGCATGGGATTATAAGTGTTTGGTGAAGGGTGTCATTTAGGACAAATTTGTAGATTTTGCAATTTATTATGTGAAACCATTATTTGTGAGCTTTTAGTTGTGTCAATTCAATGCACATGTAATAACATGCAAATATTTGTATGCATGGGGCTTTAAGTGTTTGGTTAATGGTGTGATATAAGGAAAAAATATAGATCTTGTAATTAATAATGTCATCTAAATTGTTTGGGGATAGGAGTTGATCTTTACACTCAAAGGGGTACAAAATCATCATAAAGGGTTAAAACCTTACCTAATTGGCAAAAATAATCTATGGGGTGTATAACTTATAAGATGCATTTATGTTTTTTGTAGGAATCGAAACAAAGAATCAAAGGAAATATTGTAAATTTGGGATATTGTAATGTAAAATTTATGAACAACCTATAAAACACCAAAAAGATCCTTAAACATACTTGCAAATTTCTTGCCAAAACATTGCATCACAATAGAAAAGTCCAACAAAATGGTTAAAATAAAAAAGTTTGATGATTGCAAAATTAAGGAATTAGAGCTAAAAGTAACAACAAAAGATACCAATAAATAAAGTAAAATAAAGGAGAAGTCTAATGAGTGCAAAATTGATGAAATAAAAAATCTTTACAAGGAGAAATATGTTAAATTTTTATACTACCATTGGATAGCCAAACATAAGCAAAAGAAAATGCAAGGAAAGTTGGTTGTTGCAAATCAACATGTTCCAATCTCTCATAACTTGATATTTACACCCACTGCCTACATAACAATAACAAACTAGAATTTTGAGTGGGAGGAATTTGCATATTTCTTCCATTTCACAATACTACATGGGTGATAGAGGAACATGCTATTCAATTGTTTCTTGACCTAATTAACTTTTTGAATATTTTGTTTGATTATAAAAAGGGCAAACAAATACCTCTTATGGACTTTGATCAAGCAAGCCTCATCTTTTAGAGGCTAGGGCTAAAAGGAATAGGTGCAACATGATGTTCAATGCTCTTTGTAGGAGAATAAACTACATGAATAACATATTGGAATGGACAAGTGTGGACAAAGAAAACATTGTCCCACCTTGCTTAACATTAACCATAAAATGAATATATAAAAAAATGATGGAATCTTGTTGCATGCCCTAAGGGCAAATGGACAAATGAGTAGCTAGAAGAGGCCATGGATATAATGGATAGAGGGGTGACTTCCATTTGTCAACAAGCCAACAAGCATTGGAACATACCATTGTCATAATTTGTTTGACCATTTGAATGGCAAGACTAAGAATAAGAAACATGTTTTAATGGAGGAAGAGGAGGTTATTGTTGTAGCCTAAATTCTAAACATGCAAAAACATGGACCATTTATATCATTGTAGTGAGTCAAATTTAAGGTGGTAAAATTCATTCAAGGTCAACCCAGGTCAACCCACATCATTTTGAGATGGTTTACTTAGGAATTCTTCATGGTATTGAGTTCAAGAATAAGCATTTAAATTATGCACACATCCTGCAAGAAAACGTAGAAATTTATAGAGCTAAAACTTTGACCAACTAATCTTGCAACTCCTATCAAAACTTGCAAGCATTATATAATTGGCACAATTATAGAATAAATCATATTCAAAATTCAAGTAGGTAAATAATCATGGGCTCATGTTCTAACAAAGTGGGGTTCACAACAAGTTTGCAGCAACGTCACCCCCAACTCCAAAGAATGACTAATTATGAATTGTGGAATCAAATTCAACATGTAAGGTTTTACCAAGAATTTACATGTTTAAAGGTGAAAGATTGCAAGATAATTACATCAAAGAGTGGAAGCCAAGGATTTGTATGGCCATGCAAAAAAAACTTGGATCACAACATTCATTGTATGAAGTGTGATTTCTCATACAAATCAACATCTTATAATCCTAGATGGGCATGGATCTCATGTGATTTTAGAAGTAATAAAGCAAGCACATTTATTTGGATTAGACATAATCGCATTCTTAATTATACCTTTCACACATTATAGCCCCAATTGTCTCCCTTTGTGAGCACCAAAGTAGCACTGAACCCATGAAAGTTACAGTATTCCATGTCTCCAAATGCTTGGAGTTTTGTGACTGAAGATTCTGGACATGGAACCCTTTGGGCTTCAAGATTCTGGAATGTAATCTGCTGCCTGGGGGTGGGGTAGGTTCGGGGTGGGGTGTGGCAAGCAAGCAGATTATCTCGGGGATGCTAAGACCAGTGGACGTTATGGAACATAATCTGTTTCGGCAAGCTATCCCCTCACCATTTGGTGTTTACATAGCAGAAAATCGCTGGTCAGATTGTGGAATATAACAGTATCCCCCAAGAGGGCATAATGGCTAGGGAAACTCAGATTACGTGTCGGCTGAGGTCTTTTGAGTTGGATTTACTACAATCAAGAAAATGAGTTTTAAAAAAATAAATAAATCCAGAATTAGGGTTTTTTTTCTTCAAATTCTTGAAATACGAAATTTGGAAAAAAAAAAAAAAATTCTTCAAAAAGTTAGCAAAATTAGTAGAAATTTACATGAAAAAAATTCCAAAAAATTCCCAGTTGTTTTATTGAAAAGATGAACAGAATTTTTTCCCAAAGAAAAACAATGTCTGGAATAAGGAAAAACCATAATATTGGCGCTCATGTACCTCTAGAATAAAAGAAAATAAGAAATACCAATACTGTACTCAGGTGCAGTTGAAAATATAAATACTCGTATTGTTTATACCCGAGTTGCTCATACGTGTACAGATACCAATATCAGCTGGTACAAAAAAAGGGGGTGAGAGCAGTGTTGGGCGGGTATTTGAATTGTTAATAACCGCCGGTTCCAATTTTCCGAACAATAGAACTGCCAGTTCCAGTTATTATGAAAACTTTTTAAAAAAGGGTTTTCATGAAAGAACTGGTGAAGAACTGGCAGTTTTGTGGGTGATTATTCTATTTTTTTTCAATTTTTCAATTTATTATTTATTATTTACTATTATTATTATTATTATTATTTTGGGGGGTGGGGGGGAAGGAACAGGTAATTTTGGTTTACAAAACCTGTGGTTATGAACCTTAAGAACCGCCCTGATACCCGGAGTGGGTTTGGGGCAGTTTCTAAAACCTGCCCACCACTGGGCGGGACCTTTCATACGGGGATGAGTTTGGTATTAAGAAATGGTCATATCAATACAATGGTTTAATTTAATTTAATTTAATACCCTTTTCCTGAAATCGCCATATTTATTAGACAATAGGTTGCAGAACGTAGCCAAAATATAGCAGGATTCTTAAATTTGTCTACTTTCATATCTAATTCAACCTGTTGCCAAAGTTGGCTAAATTCCTCTTGTGGAAGATCACCGGTGAGGGTACGTAACAAAATTTGAAAAATAAAAATAAAAATAAAAATAAATCTAGGGTTATGTAGTATTCTTCCCCACTTAATTTTTTTTAAAAAACTTCCTTGTGAAGACAACTTGCTCTTGGAACCAATTTCCATTTGGCTAGCATAAGACAATTCCATGTTGTAGCAATTGGTTTTTCATACGATTATGTATAATGCTATTGAAGAAATGATTTGGGTCAAATGGTGCTTCTCGTTGTACTACTTGTATGTATGATTATGTATAATGCTATTGAAGACATGATTTGGGTCGAATGGTGCTTCTCGTTGTACTACTTGTGTGTAGGTAACTTAGAGAGACATGCTATTGAAGACATGATTTGAGTCGAATGGTGCTTGTTGTTGTACTACTTGTGTGTAGGTAACTTGGAGAGGCACGGGAAATTGAAGGGTAAGAAGGTTCAATAGTATATATGTTTGGCAAGGCTAGGCACTAGATGAGCACGAGATTGTTGCTATGGTACACACGAACGCATATTGGCATTGTGCGTATGGCGTTGATGGGGTTTAGCCAGTTGGAGGACACATTGAATGAAATCCTGGTACATATAATATGTAAAGGCATGTTCACTAAGAGTGTGTGAGTTGACATGCATAGCACATACCGATCTATCGTCACGACATTTCTCAGCTGAAAAGCTTAAAGTTTTTTTTTAGCTTTTAGGTTTTCCCAAGTCAATAGCAAACTCTAATATGACCGACTCTTTGCATTGACACATATCAATCAATCGTCACAACATTTCTCTTGAAAGTGTGTGCATTCACACTTGGTGTTAGGTTCTCTAGTGTTGAGTCCCTTTAACATCATGCTAGTCATTTAGGACTTACACGTAGTTACCATGAACATTTTATGTTAAGTTAAACAATCACTTAAAATTGAGCTATTGCCCACTTAACATTGAGTGCCACCTAGGATGCCACCTAGATTTTAATTCAACATTGACTTGACATCAAGTGTGAATGCATCGTGATGTTGATAACTTATCCCAAGTCAATAGCAAACTCTAATATGACTCTTGTGGTGACCGTCTCAAATTGGGGTCATCAACCTACTAAAGTGTAACAAAGATGAAGGTAGGTCATGGTTTTTGTGGAGGGGTAAAGTTCCTAATGTGGGTGGGGGGCATTCTGTGACTATTTATTTGGAGTTAAAGTGAGTCAATATAAAATCATTGGAAGGTTGTTTACGCAAGGAAGGGTCTAAAGCCAGGCTTTGCCCATCATAAAGCACATGGGCCAAAGGTATCATGAACCAAAACAAGGTGTGTGTCGCATTGTGGCCTTGCCATTTACATTAAAAAAGTAACATGGAAAAATTATGGCAACTCAAATATTTCACCATGCAAATATAGAATCTTCGAAAAAATCCTCAAAAAGAATCCAAAATCCTTCAAGATATCATAACTCTATAACGAATCTCAAGTTTCAACACAAGTCAAAATATGGTCTTTCAAAAATCCTTATATATAAATAGACCTACTACCTTGGAGTCAAAATGCATTAAGCTTCTATACTCTATAATGAATCTAGACACAATATCTTTGCCTTGGTAGGCAAGGCCAACAAATGTAAATCACTAGGCATACAAGGGCATGGGTTCTTGCACCTATTGCTCAAGAGTGGGGACATTTTTCCATTTAAGAAATGGTCAAATTTTAACTATTGCAAGAGGAGTAACAAAGTCGTCAACCAACCTCTTTCAAAAGTTCTCTTTAAGATGAATTGATGGTTTCAACTTTTTAAGGTGGATTGGCTAAATAAATTTTACTATAGTTGATTTGTTACAACATTGAAGCTATATTTGACACAACCCAATAGTGAATTGAACACACAACTACTTGCAAGCCAACCATGAGGTCAATGAACTTGGTTATTATGGTTATGATGGTGAAATTGAAAAACATGTCAATTAAAAATTCCTCAATGGTTTTACTTAGGCAAATTTGCGACCATGTTTGCATTTTGCACCTCATTTACTTGCAAAAGATAAGAAATCCTTCTTTTCTGGTTGTAGTCATTAGATGTACTACATTTTGGATGGAAATTTCTAAATAAGGACCACGAAGGCCTTTTAATTCTAGATTGTTTGTGACTCTTACCTTAGTAAAATACGTAATCATGTTTTGGGTGGTGTTTTAGGGCTAAGGTAATTGCTAGGTGGTGCCAAAGTGCATGGTTGTTGCCAACAATGACAACTATATGTTGAGGTGCACTCTACACACCTCAAGGGAATTGGGTGGCCCATTTTGTAACACATAGAGCGTTTCATCACTCATTTCACTTCGGATATGGTGCAAGATGCATCCATGCTAAAATGCGAGAATAGCCCTTGTTTCCTATTGCATCAATAGATGAACTTCAATGACTTTGAGGTTCATTGGATGGAATTTTTCTCAATGAAAGCCTTCAAAATTTCTATTTGGGCATGGAGAATTCATTGAAAGGAGACATACCACATTCTACCACAAGCCTTCCTTACAAGTTGGGGCTGAGCTTTCCACAAGTGCTCTTCCAAATTATCTATGCTGAAGATAATTTTTAAAAGAGGGGTGTGCCACACTGTGGCCTTGCCATTTATATTAGAAAGTATCTTAAGGCAAAAGAAGAATTATAAAAATTCAAATATTTCACCATGCAAAAATATGATCTTTAAAAAAAATCCTCTAAAAGAAACCAAAATCCTTCAAGGTACTATAACTCTATAATAACTAATCTCAAGTTTCAACACAAGCCAAAATATATCATCTTTCAAAAATCCTTATATAAAAATAGACCTATTATTATTTACCTAGTAGGGGCCTATAAAAATCCCTTAAGCTACTATACTCTATAATGAATCTAAACACAATATCCTTGCCTTGGTAGTAGGCAAGGCCAACAAACTCCCCAAAAGTCTGTCAGGGAGACTGACTATCAAAAGTGTTGGTTATTTTATTCTAGTTTTTGAACTTGTGCCAAGAGATTGTGAAGCCCCATACAAAGCTGAAAGTTAGTGGAAGCTTGCAGGTGATTTTTTCTTTTCTTTTCTTTTTTTGTCTCCTTGTCTCTATGAGCTTTAATGGACACTTCATGAATGTGATATGTGATTGAAACTAAAAGTATCATTATTGTGGTGGAATAATCAGCCCAGGTGTGTGACATTTATTAGAAGAAGCTCCCTTGGTGTGTACATCATCCTACATTTGCTGTATTTATGAGTGGGGGATGTGTGAGAAAGGAGCTTTGAATTTGGATGTGATGAGTTAGTATATTGCCTCAATTATAGCATTTGCTCTTCAGGTTTTCCTTTAGTGAGGAAAAAGGTTGTCAAATTCAAAGAAATTCTTATTCACCAAATAATGGGACATGGAATATGGTATCATCTCATATCGATCTTTGAAAATTGAAGAAGTTTGAAATCTCCATCACATAGTAGTCTAACCCAACTTGATGTGAGGAGAGTCTCCAATACACGAAAGTCACTACTCAATTCCTAAGAAAGTCCTGGCATTACAACTCGGTCTCTAAATAAAAAAATAAACAAGAAGTAATGGCTAATTTTGAAGTTCCGCACTAGCTTTCCAAATTGCTCTCATTTGAAACCTTCATCCATTGAAGCTTGCAGTTCAAAGTGAACCAACAACCAACAACACACCATCATGGAAATGTGACCTAGAATGTTTTTTCTGGGCAAGTGTAGAAGGAGAAGTGGAACAATGCACCCTAATTAAGGTGAAGATGGTTGAGATGATGATGATGATGATGATGTCAAGCTTGTTGGTTGTTTCATATTCTTTTGGGTTGATGTTGCAGAATGATGGTGGGAAGGGATGTTGGTGCCAACAAAAAGGGAATAAGAGGTTGATGTGGTGCTTTGTTTGTGGGAACTAAATACATGAGTCTTTTAGTGGTGTGCAGAAGAAGTATGGGTGTTTGTGTGTGAGCAATGCTATAATGAAGAATACTTGAGCAGTAATCGTTTTAGGTTAGCATATAAAGTCCATGTAGGTGAGGAGCTAGAGAGAGATTACTTGAACATTTCCACTTCACCAGGTGATCATAGCATTTGTTGCAGAGTCATGCAATTGGTTTTATGGTGGCTACTACAGATGGTTGTGGAAATGATGAAAACTCACTCATAGGGGAATGTGATCCTCCTCGTGAAGAGTCTTTGTTGTTTGTTTGTAAGTTTAAGTCAATGTTGTGAATTTCAATTTGGATGGGTGCAGTATGTCGGATTCATGAGAGGATCACAAAACTGGGTTTGGAATCATATGATGTGGGTATAATGAAAATCTGTATTTACCAGTAATTGTCTTGTCATTTGTAAGAACAGATTATGTGTATGGAGTATCAATATGTGGTGACTTTGTCTAATTCATTGTGCCAATCAGCAGTTTGTGTTTGTCATTGTATAAGAACATAGAGTCATGAGAAGGTTTCAGAGTCTGCTGGATCTAAACAACCATCCACTTAGAGACTATATTTTGGAAAAAGAAAAATCTTTAGTTCAGAAGGAAGACACGACACTTGAGGCACAAATTATGTACCATGCAGAAAGATTCAAGTTATTCATGTTGTGGATCACTGGTGTAGTTGGATCTTGAATTTTTTGCGAATATTTCAATATGATAAGTCAAGTCGTAGAGGGTTCATTAGAGGTGTGAGAGTAATTTGCTCTCTATCACTTCTTTTTGCTTACATTATGACTCGGTTGTGAATGAACCCCGATTGAGTTGGCATTAGATTTCACCTTGGTGACATATCTTATGAAGGATAGGTCATATAGATAGGTAGTAGCATGATGGGTGGCTACTAGATAGATAATACATGCATGTATATGGATAGTAGTTAGTACACAAGTAAGTGCAAGATGACCCTGTACCTGCACTTGGGTACCTTCACTTTCTTGAGGGAGGCCTCTCGGAGCACAAATTTAGCCCTAGAAATGTTAGACTTGGACTCAGGGACATTTGAATTGCACCTTTAAAATCAAATGAATGCAATTTTAAGAAATTTTCAGATATTCTTTAGAAGCAAGCCAAAAGCTTCAAAAAAAAAGAAGAGGAGAAAAGGGAAAGGGAGGAATTTTGCTTCATTCTTTGGACAAGGGCATTACACTCATTATTTAAAATTAATTTCTAGAGACAAAAACTGTTCTAAATTCAATAACTTTTGATTTTGTTATTCCCAAAAAAATAAAATGACAACTTGGGTGCACCAGCACCCACATTGGTAATATGGTAAAAATCCCAAGATTTATTTAAATTATTTCTAAATATTACAAATATCCAATGCTTAGACTAAATTAAAGTGTTTGATAGGTATGGTGTGCTTTGTAGGACGGTGTTAGCCAAGGCAAAAAAATTGGTGTCAACCATGTTTAGGAATAGAATATATATGCAACCAATGAGATGACTCAACTCACACCCACAAGGGTTCATCTTTCCCCATTGGGGTAAGTGGGGTGTGAAGGGGTTGGGCTGCAAGGATGGAATTTTTTTATTCTTGTGTTCCCATCATGTTCTCATATGTGGCCCAGATTCTCAATAGGCTCCTCACAGTGTTCCCCAAGTTCTCAATGTGTTCCTCAAAGGTGTCACTGATAATACTTCACTTTATCCCATATCTTTTGCCCAAAGTTCTCCCCTTTTCATCTATATAGCTGAGCCAAATTGAAGTCATACCACTAGCACATAGAAATTGTTATTTTGGAGAGTTTCACAAATTTCAATTTTTTCTTTTGTGATAGGCCAATCAAAATGTGAATGGCAAGGCCATAGTGTGACACATTCCATAATATTATATGTGTATTATGAGAACATTGGAATAAGTTTGAAATGAATATGATGAATTGTTATAGAGGCCAAAGTTCTAGAGTAAAACCAAACTTGAGTAGTGTTTGCATATGAAATTAAGAATATGTAAAAGTGGCCTAATGTATGAATCTTGGGTCTCAGGACATTTTGTCTATATAAAGCACTGCGTGGATTTTTCCTTTGCATTTTCAGCTCCTTGACCTGACTGAAGAAACCTGTTTTCAGCAAGCGGGAGCTTCTGCGGTTGAAGGTACCAACCAGCCTGTCAAGATTTCTAAAAAGTGAATAAATCCCAGCTCTGCTTTACGTAGGAAAATGGCCTGAGTACAGGCCCTTCCGTGATTTGCGATCTGTGCCCAAGGCCGGTACACTTATCTCAAATCACCTTATTTTGCAGAGATCAAAAGATTTACTGACTCTTCCAATTTTGTGTTGAAATGCTACTCTACTACCTACCCAGTAGTGCTCTCAGATGTGTTTTTTCTGTGTGATTTTTTATGCTCTTCCTGATGATTGCAGGACCTGGACTTTTCTGCAACTATCAAGAAATAACAAAACTTTCAACCTGTTTTGGTGCTGCTTGTTGTTGTTGTTGTTGTAGTTATTTTGGTAAGTGGCAAAATGTCTTGCAAAATCTTTCACACAAGAATGCAAAACACATTTACCACCAACAAAATACCAAAACATTCGACCTGTTTTTCAACCTGTTTTGGTGCTTCTTGATTTTGTAGTGATGTTGGTAAGTGGCAAAGTCTCTGGCAAAAATTTTGTACACAAGAGTGCAAAACACATTTCCGAAGCAAAAGCAATTAATCCCAAGCAAAAAAAAACTTAAAAATAATTTGCACATGTGTTCCAATGGAGGATGCTTAATGGAGAGAGAGAGTCAAATCATCATGGGTGGTTTCAGATGATTGATCCAATCATGTTCAAAGAAAAAAAAAAGGAGTTGAGTCCATGTTGGGGAGTCTTCAATTGATGAAGAGTAATTGTTTCAGGACCAAGTGGATGAGCACCTGTAACAAGATCACGTGAGAGCTACCCAAGGCTCTGCTTTCACCCTTGTGAAGTTTGATGGGGGACCTTACCTACCACTTTTTATGTTGATAATTAGTTGCAAAACTATCTTTGGCACAAGAAAGGCAAAAACAATTCCAAATGAAAAAAACAATGAAGGATGCAAGTGAAAAACCTTATGATAATTTGCACATGAGGTCTCAATGGAGGATGCTTGATTCGAGAGACATGTCAGGAGATCATCAGGGCTGGTTTCAGAAGATCGATCCGATCGTGTTCAAAGAAAGAAAGAACATGACTCCATCTCTGGGGAGTCTTCAATTGATGAACAAGAATAGTTTCAGGAACAAGTGGGTGAGAACATTCGCCACCGAAATCAGGATGATCGTAGAAGAGAGGTTTCATGCTCACGCGGTTCTTGGCAACGCCACCCGCATTCACCCACTCGCTCAAGAGGCGATCCTCGGTACCCTCGGAATTGTTCTTCGGGATGGGAGAGTCGTGCACCCATTCCACCAGATCCCACGAAAGGACGTAACCCATTCCTGCCATGTACCAAGCATGCGCATCTTGGTTCTCGCAAGGAAGAATGTAGCCGTAGTACAGATCGTTTCTCGGCTGTTCCGATAGCGAACTGCCCAAGTTCTGCAACCTAACGTACGAGTCATCATCAGTCTTCATCACGTAGTCGTAGCGGATTCCCATTGCCGCAACTGAAGAAAGATAGACAAAAGTCTTCCCGTGGTTCATATTCTCCTCGCAATCCAACACCAACATATCGTTGTACTGCAATCTCTCCATTCCTACTACGAGCCTCTCATGCTGGCTCTCCGGCTTGCACACCACAAACTTTACCGCGATGTCCGCGAATGGTGCAGCGTTCTGTACGCCGTATGCCAGACGAAGTAGACTCCTCCTTTCCGCCTTGACACTCGATATCATCACACCCAGCAAAACGGTGATGAGCTTCTTCGTCGTCGAGGAGCTTGCAGAAATTTTCTCTTCATTCTCCGACAAAAAAACCGCCTCATTGGTAAATCTCGATCCATTCGAATTCTTATGACACTCCTGAATTCCCAAAACAGAATCACGATCAGGATTACTGCTGCTGTTGTTTGCATTCCTAATGAAACCACCAGAGTGGTGACATATCATGAAGCTACTGTTCCTGATCAAAAGCAACAACCCCATGCAAAAAAGCAGAAGTAGGGGAAACCCATGAGCTTGTGCGAGATCTGAAATCACAAGCCTACTGAACTTTCTCATCCTGCAGCAGCAGCTTTTGATCATGTTTGTGCAACAGCGATGGCGTCTTGCGAACTGTCGCGGGACTCTTGCGACTGTCGCGGCCGGAAGGAGGCCAGCGACAGCGGGCGAGGAGATGATAAATTTATCATCACAATGGATGATAGGAACAGAGCTGTTGCAATGGATGAAGAAGAAGTGGGGGAGCAGGAGGATAGGCCAGGATTAGGGTTAGGGTTTGGCAGCCAAGAAAACGACAGGCGTTACAAACTGTAGTCAAGAAAAACAAAAATCAATAAAAGTGGTGGGGCCAAACATCTAGGGTAAAGAAACATGCAGTCTTTTCTTTATCTTCTTATCTTTCTGCTTTCTTGTTTTTTGTTTCTCAAAGAAATGAAAAGAAAAAGTGAAAGAAATGACAATAAAATGAAGAGAAATGCATGAGTACTGGAACCTCCCCTTCAGTGTTTTTTTTAAAAAAATTTAAATAAAATTTTTTTTAATAAATTTTTAAATATGACATTTGGCTACTATTTCAGCCCTTATGGTTCTAAGCTGGCCACTGGTTGGAATGGGTTTGAGTCCAACTGGCTAAAATGTGTATTTTTTTAATAGTAATTTTTTCAGCAAAAGATTAAGGAGAAATGGAGTTTAATTAGGTGATTAGTTTGCTTTTTTCAAAGTGGTTGTTTCTGGCTGCAGGGGTCAGAATCTTTTAGGATTTCTGGCTCCTGCCACCAGGTTGTTGTAGTAGGGTTTCTGGCTTTTGCCAAGTCTTAGAAGGAGAATCCTAAGCAAGTTGGAACTTGGCAACCTTCTACTGAATCACAAAGAATTCTTAATGAAACCATACAACCGTTAACAAGTGACCACAAAGCTCAATGGCTCATGAATCTCTGCCAATTTGAAATATTCTGGGGGAAAAAAAAAGAAGAATTCTGGATGTTGAAAAGAGTGCGCCAAAGGCAAGAGACAAGATTCACATCATTAGGTTTGGCCATGGCATCAACTGCATTTGATTTCATTGACAACTTGAACATAGATTGTTCAATGTCAAGTGCAACTACTAAAAGCACTGCAAGCACCCACCCATCAGAATTGTCCACTTTCTTTGGGTGGCAATATGCTTCCTTAATCACACATAGATGTTTGGCAAAACTTGCTTCTGCATTCGGTTGCAACTAGTATTGTGGTTACAACACACCCATGCTATCCATCACCCCATGAGTAGGAAATCTCTCTTTCAGTTCTTTCACAAGGCAATTAGCAACCCCTGCCATACAAAAAAATCCAAATATTCATATTCCAAAATCCAATGCATGTGATTACGAACAATGAAAATGCAATACAAGTTGTAAAAATAGAAAGGGCTAGGGTGAAAAATATTACTTGCACAATATGCCTCCACTTGTGTTATAATTGCTACATATACATCTTTAGTCACAAATCTTGTCACACAATTTTCCAAACTTAGATGAGTAGCCCATATGTACTATTGATTCACATCAAGAGCTAGGTGTTCCACACTAGTGTTCAAATTTGTAACCCATTTCATGATGATGGATTCATGCCTTGTAATGACCAATGTTTTGTACGCTTCAAATGCATTAGATTTGAACTTGGTGTTCAAGTCTATGTACAAGGAATTTTTTTTCCTTTGACACACGTTAGCTATTGCCACAAAATCAGAGACAAAAACATTCCTCAACTAGTTGAACTGGATGAGATTGTGGACATACTATAGTAAAGGAAGTATGGTAGCAAGCCCAAACATGATTTGCACATCACAAAGGAGGTCAAAGTTTGCTTTTGCTTTCTCATTACTAGGGTTGTCAAGGGCAATCTTCATAAACAATGTTTTGTATTTTGCCGTAGCATGTTTGGTAGGGGACAACATACTAATCCATTGTGTTTTGACATTTTCATAATCTTATCCCTTTTTGTTTCCATGACCTCTGTAAGCTTTGTAATGTCCAAGTGCCTTTTAAGGCTCTTACAAAAATAATTCTAGAATGTGAATAACAAACCTTCAATTTTGTTCACCATTGGCAAGTGAGACAAAGTTTGAATTGCAAGATTGGTTTTGTGAACCATACAATATTTTCCCATGGAGTGAAGATCCCACCCATCAAAAATTTGCTTTGTAACCCCTGACCTAACACCTTGGAAAACAAAAACACCAATTGCATGAAATGTCATTAATTTTTTACCAATCATATCCTTGGTTAAACCACCTTGTTTCATCAAGGTTTCCATAAACATTTGAGTCAAGTTATTAGCACCTAATCGAACCACCACACATTCAAGGGAAATTTTTTTGGTATATGCAACCAATTTTACACCACATATGCATGAATTGACAACCAACTTTGGTTATCAATTATATCCACCTCATCACATGTTAAAGAAATGTACTGAGCAACTATAATAGTAAAAATAGTGGCTTCCAAAACCATGTTATGCATGTGTTGAGCCATAGCCCAACCTATTATATCTATCGAATGCATTTTGGAATTCTGCTTTAAATTTAAGAAATCAAATAGTTCTTCATGGGCCTACCATGTTTCAAAGTGTGAAATAATGTGGCAAATTAAATTTTTTTTTACATTTTTCCCTCACCACCCCATTAACAACTTGTTGCAACATTAATTCCCTATCCATGCATGCATAAGCAATTTCATGTTTAACATGTTTACAATCCTTGGCCATGTACCATTCCCCATTCTTCACCCCTTTCAAAGCTTTTTTTGTTTTTTTGTGATCAACATGTTTTTGGACAGAATCCCATTTAGATGCAAGGAGTTTATCTTTTTGTTCAACTTCAAAGCATATTTTTGCACTTCAACATGTGTACATAACCATTAAAACCAACTTGCAATTCAGCCCAAGGCAGTTTTGTTACCCATTCAATTAAAAAAATTCGTGTTGAATCATAGGATTGTTTTTTGTTTTGTTTTTGGAGCTAACACATAAAGAGGAGGAAACAAAATAGGTGCATCAATTCCAAATAATTTTAGAGGAAAACTTAGTGGGGATGATTTTGTACCTAAAGAATTAGTCAAATTGATGATTGGCACATCAATTTTGGGTTGTTGATTGTCAAAAGCACTAGAAATGTTATTGAACCTGGCAACATTACTAGATGAAACCACATCACCAAGAACAATTAAAGTAGAATCATCATGGTTGTAAGAAAACAAAAAATATTTTTGTAGTTTCATTTGTAGTGGCACAAGAGGTGGTGCCATCTTCTTGAACATTAAAATGATACACAAGCTGACAAAAAAATTATAAGTTACAACTTACAAGTTATAGCCTCTAACAACTTAAAATGCCCTAACAAACAAGACTACAAGTACAAAATGAACAACAAAAAATGAAATTGAACAATAAAAATAATTAGGATTTATGGTTCTTGAATGACTTACTAGTAACCTTGAAGAAGAATGAAAAATTATAAGCTAAACAACAAGAAGAGGAAATAGTGTAATTGGGATTTAGGAGCCAAAAATTACTTGGTTCAAAGTTCTTGAACAACTTAGTGAGTTTGTTGCCTTGAACAAAAACAACACACCAAACAAGTAAGGATTCAAGGAATCAAAACTTCAAAAAATAGTGTAACATAGGGCACAACAATTGAGAATAAGGTTTAAGCCTTTTGAGCAACTTAGCAGTCATGAATCATGATCGAATAGGTTACAATAATGAACAAGTAAGTGCACAGTGTATATTATATTACATCAAGGGCCCAACAATGAAAATTAGGGTTTAAGGCTCTTGAACGACTCAACATTGAATAATCATGGTCGAATAAGTTATGACATTGAAAAAATAAGTGCATATGATGTTGCAACCAAGGCCTAGTAGTTGAAAATTAAGGTTAGGCTCTTGAATGACTCAATAGTCCCAAGTTTACAACCAAGTTACAACATTGAGCAAATGCAATGCACATATGATACAACAACCAAGAATTAGGGTTTAAAGATCTTGAACGAGTTACGAGTTAGCTACCTTTGAAAAGATCAAACTTGCTGAGGTAAGTACTAAGGATTCACTAAGTCTTGAGTGTATAGTGTACATGATAACATTATACATTTTACAACTTACACTATATACAAAAGGCAACAGAAAGAATTAACACGTAGGTAATATGATACATACTTGTAACCTTGGTGGTTGGAACTTGGAACCCCTAATTTTGTATGAAAATCATAATGTAGCTCACGAGTTACTATCAAATTCTAGAATGCCATCTTCCCTAATGCCCATTGCCCATCAACACTAACATCCATTTCATTTTTTCCAAGTTCCTAGTGCCCACCAAATTCCGAGTTCCAAAAGCCATTTTGCCGCCTCCACTTTACTTTGCTACAAATCCAATCTCCAACGGCAAGTAAGGTTAGTGAACTACAAAACATAACTAATAGCTACCATGTCCTAACTCCCAAGTTCCAATTGCACAATGTAGTTTGCAAGTTGCAATTGCATTTTGATTTTCAATTTGATTTTCAAGGTACATACCTAACCTCTAAATGGAAACATTAATGAATGCAAAAAAACCCTTTCAAACCTTGTCCCTTGTTGCTTGATCTTGAGTCCTAACTCTAGACTCTTCTAAGTTTTAAGCTCTTCACAAATTTCTAGTGATGTCTTCTTGCAAGTGAGGGATGAAGTGAGTGAAAAAAAATCTCAAAGGGAAGGGAAAGTTGGCAAATGACCTAGATTTGATCATGACAAAACAACGATCAATCGACGGTGAAAATGGACAAAATAATGACATGTGACAACATTATGACAAAAGTTGGCAAAGTGGTGATTACATCCATTGCTACGAAGTCACCAAGTTTTCCATCCATGTATGTAATCAAGTGATGACTTGCCTTGCCCTAATAAGTTTTAGGTGAAAAAATCAATTTTTTGGTTAAAACGCCAAACTTACAAATGTACAACCTATAATTTAAATTCTTTTTTGGTGATTTTTCACTAGAAAAAAAAAACACTGCTCACCTTATCTAAACAAATTTTTTTTGATTTCCTTTTTTCTTTTTTGTTTCATAAAAAAGAAATATTTCAATGGGAACAAGGGAATATATAAAATTGGGGGAGCTCCCCCGACATAATGCCCTTGGGGGAGATCCCTTGAAATACACATAGAAATAAAAAGGGAGTTTTTAAAGTGAGGCATAAGTTCTTGTGCAATCTTTTGAAGGTATAATTGTCCCAAAAATACACTAAAAACAATCGCATAATTCAGATTATATTTCACAGACTAGTGTGTTGGCCCAAGTGTGAATTGGTTACCCAATTTTACCTTCCAAAACCATTTATAATAACTTAATTGAATTTCCAATGACAAAAAGTACTTACAATTCAATATCTTCCACACCTCAGGTCTAAAAATTTCCAAATGACTCTATTAAATCCTACTCATCAAGGGTTTTCCAACATAGTAAAAGCACACACAAAATTCCCCAGTAAAATTTAGATTAAATTCCTCAAATTCTCATAATAGATGTGCAACTTCGACACATGCTTGTTGAATACTTAATTAATTTTGAAGATTTCATTTTGACATTCTTTTTTTTTCCTGAATATTCCAAAAGAGTTCTCTACTTTCCTTTACAAAATTATTATTCTTTGAAACCAAATATCTTTTGGAAGTTTCAAACATTTCTGCAAATATATAGGGGAGGTACTATGGTATCCAGTTCCTTTTCCCCCACTAGCACAGGGAAATCCCAGCTTGGTCTTTAGTGTTTACAGCAAGGAAATGTGTTTAAAAATTCCCCAAAAGAATTTCATGTCTACCCCTGTATCGTCAAAAAGAGAGAGAGAGGAAAAAAAAATTTGTTAAATTATCCCTTGTAAAGCATCCAGGTGCCATAAAAATAAAATTTCAAGAAAGTAGTTATAAATATTAAAACAGAACAACGTTGCTCATCCCTGGGGCGGTGGCGCAGTTGGCTAGCGCGTAGGTCTCATAGCTACGAGAAATCCTGAGGTCGAGAGTTCGAGCCTCTCTCGCCCCAACTTTTGATTTTGCTCCTCCCTTCAGTATCTTCGTGTTTTCGATTGTGCTCTCTCTCTCTCTCTCTCTC
>Ga0116229_10002411_pt1 | contig 30190 bp, 16 predicted proteins | sample S1TSphgellanicum_3_FD_87313 | JGI IMG/M metagenome (GOLD analysis project Ga0116229, IMG submission 87313) | Host-associated microbial communities from peat moss isolated from Minnesota, USA - S1T2_Fc - Sphagnum magellanicum MG | ecosystem: Host-associated > Plants > Peat moss > Unclassified...
TGTTGGGACAAGCCACGGGCTACCTTGGACTCACTTGACTCACCACGGCCCGGACTCGGGGGAAGCCACCACCTTCCCCCATATAGAATTCTCTGCAGCTCTCTGCCGCACTTGCATCCAAATGGCTCTTTATCCCGGGACTCCCAAAGTGGAGTCCCGAAATTGTCTCGGTTTGGATTCCCGGGACTTTGGGCGCTCATAACTTCTCGCCCTAAACTCGGATCAGGACAAGGTCTAAACCAAAGTTGTAGCTCTCCTCGAGAGCTTTCCAACAGTGTGTTGCACTTCACTTGCACGCACCGGAATCAGGTCGATTCCCGACTTTTAATGGTCGGGAGTCAAACTGCCAGTTTGACTCCCGGCCCTTCTTTCGACCATAACTTGTGTTGCAGATGTCCAAATGGCTCATGCGAGGCCATTTTGGACATCTACACTTCAAGAACTTTCCAACGATATAAAGAACGCCTCAATGCGAGTTATTTTGACCCCTGCAATCATGTTCTGCGTTTTTAGGAGTCCCGGAGGACTCCCAAGTCCCATTTTCGGGAGTGTGAGTGGCGACCTCACAACTCCCTCAAAGTGGGGTTGCGACACAATGCACCCTGTCAAGGGTTTGCAAGGCCTCGATTCTTGTTATTTTCCCACACATGCCTAGAGTTATGTAGCTTCGGGTTTTTTGGTTTACGTCAATGCCTCCGGTGTTATCACTAGACGTCATGGCAACCCTACGACCAAACTCCCCTTTCCGCCTTGCTCGGAGTAGTCGAGCTCTGGATGCGATGGTGAAAGTAAAAGCCCCAATAATATTACCGGGGCTTTGAGAACTTGAGCCACCACAAACGCCTTTGATGATGTCATCGAGGGGTGTAACAAGCTTTCAACTCTCCTTAGAAGGCGTGCGAGCTTGGAGTTACATAGCTTCGAGCTTTTTGGCAATGGTGAAACTCACGGCAAAGTTTTTGGGTCCTCTAAAGGCGGCCAAACCCTTGAACATGGCATTGAGCTCAAATGCTCCACTCACCTCCTCTAAATCGAAGCAAAGGCCCTTCCTTGTCTTCCTCCTTGGCACAAAAAATCCAAGTTGGTGCAAGCTTGTTTGCTCTTAGAGTTCATCCTTGTTCTGCCTTGGACCTCAAAAACAAAAACCCATCCCCCTAGCTACACCAAATTCCACCTCTTCCCCCCACAACTTGTTTGAAACCCTAGGATCCCCTTATGCCTAACCTAACTTCCCTTTTCGTTCGTGTGATGATCTTAAGAAGGGTTGTCCTTCTTGGCAATGAATGGGTAAAATCTAAGGGGGGTGACACACCCCCAAACTCCTTGATGGACTCAACTGCGAGTCCAAAGGGAGAAAACAATGGAAGGATAAGGAGTTGGGGCACTCTCCCTCGCTCACAACACTTTGAGGGTAGAGGGGTGTATTGGAACTCTGGGATGGGGATTAGGAGAAGTGACAACCAAGTCAATTACTCACACCAACCTGCACAAACCAAACAACAAGTTGGTCAGTGCTAAGTTGGAGCACTTTTAGTGCACGAATGAGCCACGAGCAAACACGGATTCACAAGATTCACCATGGCCCGAACTTGGGGGAAGCCACCACCTTCCCCTTTATAGTATTCTCTATGCCTAGCCACGGGGCTAGCACCCAAATCTCCTTTTGTCCCGAGATTCCCAAGTTGGGAGTCCTGAAATTCTCAAAATTGAGACTCCCACAACTTTGGAGGCCCATAACTTTGTTTGTAAACCTCCGATTGAGGTGAAGTTTAAAGCAAAGTTGTAGCCTTCATTGAGAGCTTTCCAAAGGTATGTGACATGCCACTTACACGCAAGGAAATCAAGGCGATTCCTTACTTTTAGTGGTCAAGAATCAAATTGGCATTTTGACTCTTAACCCTTCTTTTGGCCATAACTTATGTTTTAAGTACCCAAATGGATCATGCGAGCCCATTTTAGACATCTATGTTTTAAAATCTTTTTTAATGGTATAAGGAATTTTTCAATCCAATGAGTTTTGACCTTTACAATTGCCCTTTGAAGATTTGGGAATCCATCGAGACTCCAACTCCCAAAGTGGGAGCCCACTTAGGAGTGTGTGGGTTCATTCCCTCACAATCTCCTACATTCCCAAGAGCATGAAATGTGACTCCTAGGTTTCACTCTTGGCCTGCACCTTTGTAAACCCTTGCCTTGATCGCGAACCCAAGTTGGGGTTACAACAAAATATTCATTAGTTAATCCTTCCATCCTAAACATTATTGCAATAATAAGGAACTATAAGTTAGATATTTGAATCAAAAGGTCCTTGAGTATTCCCATGGGTTGGAAACACTATTGATCCACCATCTTTACTTGGAAAGGTGAAGGCTACATCCCTTACAATCCTAATTACATTTAAAGAAAATATGCAATAATTTTCATTCCCGAACCCCCATCAATTAGGGTATTCATCACGTTATGGCCTGCCACCTCAACATCATAAGCATCTAAACATTCAAGGAGGTAGCCTAGAAAAGTTCCATTTCTTTCTTACCTTGTGGTTATTCTTTCAAAGGCAAAAAAACATGGTGAGCTAAGTAGTTGCCCAATTTCGGGGGTAATTTTAATAATTGTCCAAATGATACAATCACCTTAGCGTCTAACCATTGTTGGCTATTGGCTCGTGTAGGCCTCCTTAGGTTGTTAGGTGCACCTTCTGATTGCTAGGTAGGGAGTGGGAGCCTAGTAATTAAGGTGGGAAGGGTTAAATGTTGTTGCGATTTGCCCTTGATACACTAGGGCAACCAAGTGGTCCTCCTCGATAAGAGGCAATCCTCCAAACAAGCCTTTTAACCCAGTGTCACCTAGGCCAAAAGTGTCCAAGAACTCATCTTCTAGGGGTGGTAAGTTCTTTCCCTTGACCTAGTTGTCCACCATGTTTTGTACTAAGTAGGGGGTCCCATCCGCTTGGAGAAGGGTCAGCACTTCTTCTCCTATCCCTTCTTGTAGTTGTTGGCAGAAAGTCATCATCTCTAGGCCCAACTTTTGGTCTTCATGCCATTGTGTTTGTATAGAGGAACTGGGAGATGACCAATTTGTGTTGGCACAAGTATTCCCTCGCTTGGCCGTAACTAACTTCTGGTGGTCACTACCACTATTGGTTCCCTTGGGTTCTCCTCCTTTCCCCCTAGGTTAGTTTGCATGGTGACAGAATTGGTGCTCACAACCCCCCTTGAGTTTGGGTTAGGGAAAACAACCCCCTCCTTCAACCTAGGTTGGTTAGGGCATACATTTTTCATGTGCCTCAATTGGCCACATGAAAAACATTTAACCATGCTTGGGTCTAGTCTCTATCTACCAAAGTTTCCTTGGGTGGGAGGTAGGTAAGGTGGTAGAGGTGCAGGGTTATTCCCTTATTGAATTGGATAAGGTGGTGGAGGGTTGACTATTAATTGGATATGATAGGATGAGGTTTGGTTGGGGTAAAGAGCAGGGTTACTAAAATAAGGTTGTTGGGCATAGACAAGGGGAGGTGGTATAATAGGTTGTGATTGTGCATACATTGGGATGGTGGGTGAGGACGGAGGATAGCCCCCTTGTGGCTGTATTTGGTTTGCCTAGGAGGGAGGGCTTCTCCAAATTGCCTTCATATGGCATTTATCGGCATGCTTCTCTACTATGGTTAGATCTCTAGCATATATGGCACCAAATTCACTTGATGTTTTTGCAATCAATTAGTAAATGCCCCTCCTGCTTGCAATACACATAGTAAACTTGGTTTTGGAATGTGTCAGTTGTAGGTATTTCCATGGTAGTTCGGATATTTTCCTCCAAGGCTTTTTGTTCCTCCTAAAGTCTCAATCGAATTTCCACAAGCAATAACTTCTCCTCTTCCGTTACCTTCTCCTCACCTCTTTTGGCTTGTTCCCTCTCCCTGGCCTTTTTTTTTCTTATCTTTCTGAGGTTTAATGTCCTCCTCTAATGAGGATTCCGAAGAGGACGTGGACAAGGAAAAAGATCAAGTAGAGTTTCAATGTTTCCTTATGGTCTTAGATTTATTGTTCATCATGTCATCTTTTACTTGCTTAGCCAATTTTATAGCTTCCTCTAGGGTACGTCTTGGCATACTTGCCATGAGAATCTTTAGCCTCTTTCGCAAACCAGATCATAATGCTTCCTTCAAAAATGAGTCCTATGTTCAAGGAGAAGCAAGAACGCTATTGAGCTTGGTCAACCATTCGTAAAAAACTTTCACATCTTCTTCACGTCCCATGCGGATGGCACACATCTTTTGGTAAACTCGTTCATCTATTTTGATTTTCTGATACCTCCTCCTAAATTCCATTTTCAACTCCTCCCATGTATTCACAGGAAAATTACTTTCATATCTTGAATACCAATCAAACATATCCCCCTTTAACATATAAGGGAATAATTTCAATTGGTCTTCTTCTATCTGCTCCCCATTTGCCCAACAAGTTCTTTCAAATAATTGCACATGGGAATCGAAATCCCCTCCCTCCTTATATTTGACCCATTACATTCTCTTTTGAGGCTAACCACCCATCCCTACAGGTGGATAATATTGGAAAGTTGGGGTGGCTATGGAAGATGGATGGAATCCAATTGGGGTATTAGCCATGGGGTATTGAGTGGCTAATCCTTAAGCAGATTCGACTATGGAAGGTTGTTAGACAAGTTGGTGAGGGGTAGTGTTTTCAGGCAATGCTTCCATTTGTGGTGCATACATTGAAGTTGTTGGCATTTGTGTTTATGTGCCCCAAATTGGTATATATTGTCTCCAATTACTCCTCCTTGGGGTGGGCAACATTTCATTAATGGGGTGAATGTCACCAATGGCCACATGTAAGAACTCCTCCTTTTTAACTTCTAAGCCCCTTTCTAGTATTGCCCCACTTGCTACCTCCCTTACACGTTACCTATGTTCTTTTCCCCATAGTTGTGCCTTTCGACTTATTCCCCGAACATTGTCTCATCCATCACCAATTGTCAACCCCCTTAGTTAGAAAATTCTACAACCTTGGTTTAATTCGAAGCCATGACAACTTCATTCATCCCCCTACATTTTTCGATCTGGAACATTAGTAACATTATGATTCTTCATGGTTATTTGACCTATTAAAGATATGATTATATGTTGTATGGCCAATCCTCCTAACTAAATTAACATATATGTGACTCAAGGAGAAATAATGGTGTTCCCTAACATGATTGCCAAAAAAATGTTAAGCGCAAATTTATTGCACTTCTAACACCTTTTATTGGGTCCTTTCCCCTTACCCCTTTAGATATGGTCAAAGGAGGGAATCATAGGTTACAACTCAGCTTCTACTTCCCTTAATTTTTAATTCTACCTTAGTAGCTTCCCCTAATTCCCAAGCAACTCCTAACCTTCTTCTATAACCTTCCTTTTCTTTCCCCCTTTCCTTCTTCTTAGTTAAATTTCCTATATGTTGCAACCCACAACCCCTTCTTTTTTCTTTCAAGCTCTTTTATATTTTTTCGTTTTCTTGATTTTAGTTTCCCTTCCCTTGGCTACTATGGACAGTGAACCTCCCTATCTTCTACCAATTCTTTTTTTAACTCATTATCCAACGACAACCCTAATCTAGTCATGCATCTTCTTTTCTCTACATTAATGATCATACAATCCAGCAAGCTCTTGTAACCACATTCATCACACCTTCAAGAAACATGAATGATACATTGCTCAAAGGTTATAAGAGTTCTAATCTTGTTCCTAACTTTCTCTTAATCCTAACCTTCCTTTGGTCCCTCCCTTACCACATTTCTTAGCTCTATAATTATCAACACTTCATAAAAAGCTCCTCACAAACAATTATTTTTTCACAACCATGTTTTTTTTAAAAAGGCAACCCCTTTCTTCAACCTAGTTTTACCACAAACCCCCCCCCCCCTCCTAAAATTAGTTCCATATCCTCCTTTTTTACTCTTATTTTTCAACTTCAGCAACGAGTTCAAATATTTCTTTTCCTGACCCTCCCATTCGCCTCCAGCTATCATGCATCATGAGCACCTCCCCTTGAACAATCGCCACCCCCCACCACTTGAAGTTCTTGCCCCCACTTCTTAGAACACATGTTGATTGGATTGCATTTTGAGGAGCTTGTTTCTTCATGATAATCCAACCTCCTTCCTTTCCCACCTCTTTCGACCTCTCATGATGCCCATGACACCACCTCCCCATCCTTACAATGACATCATCATTCCTTCCTTTTCACATTCCTTTGTGTTTCACACACTTGGGAAAAAGGAACGAAAATCAACAATCACCTTCACGTTCTCTCACAATTTCAAAGAGACACCATCCTCACGTTTCTGACCTAACTTTAATTGCTAGAAGGGTCTAAGAAATTCGCATTTTTCCCTTATTCGGACCTTTTTATCCAGGAACCTTACCTTAACTAGACTAGGATAAGGCATCCATTATTATTGTAATCCAACCCACCTACCCCCTTCCTTAACTTAACTAGGCCATTGACCCATCTAGTTTTGTAAGGATAAGGTCAAGCTACTAACCTAACCCCTTTAGACTCTCTAGTTAACCCCAAAACTTCCCTAAACACCCTATATTCACTAATCAAAATCGGGTTAGGCTAACTTTAGCCTAACAATCACTTGATACAAACTTGGCACATTATATGAGAATTATTCTTATAACATTAAAGTAAGAAAAAACTGGAAGTCACCTTCCCTAACATTATTTTTCCTCCACTTGATATTGTAAAACAAGGTCATTTGATCTAAGCTTGTTACATTAGAGAAACTCATAAATTCACCCTTGTTACATGAGAAAAACACGTAAATTCACCCTGTCCTCACCCTAGCTTTGGGCCTCCTTTCACCTGTTAACCCCTATCTCAGTGGTACCTGTAAAGTAAGGAAATTTTATTAGTGGAGGTAGGCCTAAGGGCTCAAAACACAATTTGAAATTTCAGAGTGCCATGTGACATCATTTTAAACACTTTCAAAGTAAAGATTTTTTTTTGTTCTTGTTGCTTTTTTTCACAGCACTTGAATTATTCTTTCATAATTATATGAAAAATCCTAATTACATCGGCATTAAAAATATTAATACCTTTCATAATATTGGGCGCTAGGCCTACCTCCACTCTAGGTCCCAAAAGGGATCAACTAGTTAAATCTCAGTATGAAATGCTGGAATTCAGCATTTAATGCACAAGGTTCGAGAGGAGTTATAGTATCTGTACAGGTAGGAGCAGTGAAAATTGTTCTTATATCATTGGAGTTCTTTTTTAGTGTAAGAGGTCGGTTGGCTTTTTGAAATTTACATTTTTTGAAAAACCCATCATCATTTGTTCACCTTGCCTACCCCATCATGTTTAGATTCATTATAGAGTCTAGTGGCTTAAGGGATTTTGGCCCCTAGGTAATAATAATAATAGGTCTATTTTTTATATGAGGATTTTTGAAAGATGATATTTTGGGTTTTGTTGAAACTTGAGATTAGTTATAGAGTTGTGATATTTTGAAGGATTTTGGTTTCTTTCAGAGCATTTTTTTGAAGATTATATTTTTGCATGGTGAAAAAAAATTTGAATTTCCAGAATTCTTCTTTTGCCTTAAGATGTTTTTTTAATGTAAACGGAAAGGCCACAATGTGACACACCCCTTGGTTTTTTTTTTTTTTTTTTTTCCATGATACCCAGCAGCTAATCAGTGAGGACATCATCAGATAAAATTTGAAAGAAAAAAACTTTGATGGTTTTATGCCATATGAAGTCCTCAAGGGTGGGTGTGTGGGTAGGTAGGTCGGTGGGTTTATTATCGGAGTTGGGCCGAGGCAACAAGCATGACAATTTTTTTTTAAAACTTGTCTATTTATTTTTCTCCTAATACTCAAAAGGTACCTAATGGGTATATACACAAGGGGAAAAATAAATAAAGAAAAAACTGTGACCTCGCTCGATTGATTTTTAACCCCAGGTAAAGTCCTGGAGGAGGAGGAGGAGCTTTACGAGTAGATTGAGGCCCATGCTGAGAGCTCAACTTTGCAGGGCCCTTATTCCAATAAAGCCCACACCCTCGAGGTTTACCGTACACTTTATCCTTGACTGCAACCAAATGACAGTAGCAGCAATGTCACCAGGAAAAAGGGGTCATCTTTCAAAAATCCTCATATATATATAAATCTGGTTTGAGCGTCCGCCGCGTCTGTACTCCACTGTTTTCTCCGCCTCGTCGGAGTAAACAGACCATGACGGGACGGATGGACTGTATGGATGACGGGACAGATGACGGAGCGGATTAAGGGGAAGCTTCATTTCATCCCGACGTCCTTTACAATGAATGATTATATTATTATTAATTATTATTTATTTATTTATGGACACAAAATGGGTAAAATCAAAATTGGAATGTTTTGTAAACTGGGGACACATGTGGAACTCTGTCTGTCTGACCACAACTCCAGTTCTCTGTAGAACAGACATGGACACCCACTGCGTGTGTTGCTGCGACATGCAGGAGCAGCACACCTTTTTGTTGTTTTTCTATTGGCTATATATATGTGTGTGTCTGTGTGTATAGCCAAAAATCTATATTAATCAACAATTAAAAGAGCGAAATTTAAGTGTGCATTTTAAAGATTTTCAATACCCAGAATTTTGACCAAATTTTAGGGAATAAAAAACTTCAGATTTTTGTACCCATGATCAAGTAGGTAGCCAAAAATATAGAAGCTTGTAACCCAATCTGGCTAAATCAAATCTTCCCACTGTGTGTGTGTGTTGCTGCAACATGCAGGAGCAGCCTTTTTGTTTTCCTGCTGGCTATATATGTATATATAGCCAAAAATTTATATTAATTACCAACTAGAAGTGTGAAATTCAAGTGTATTTTAAAGATTTTTAGTAGCCAGAATTTGACCAAAATTTAGAGAGAAAAAAAAGGTTCAGATTTCTACACCGATGATCAAGTAGGGTAGCCAGAAATATAGAAGCTTGTAAGCCAATCTGGCTAAATCAAATCTTCCTATGGGGTCATTGCCATTTTGGCTATTATCACAATAATTGACCCCAAAAACAACACTGTGCAAGACTAACTTAGTACTCCTCCTCATCAACATCATCCTCTTCTGTCGTTAGACTCTTGATGAAGGAAGGAAGCAAGGAAGGAAGCAAAAAAGAGAGGAAGAGAGCATGCAGCCACACTGACGTATTTGACAAGTGCAGAGAATTCCTGACGAGAAAGAGAAGACTTGCACGCCAAATTCAGAAACCCACGCTACTACTTCACGCCTACTCCACCGCCCTGTAACGAAGGAAGAAAATAGCCCACTTTTCCGAAATCAGAGGCTCTCTCTCTCTTTCTCTCTCTCTCTCTCTCTCTCTCTCGCCGGTCGTCAGTGATCCTCTTGAAAGTACATAGATGAGTACATCGCCTCGCGCACCCAACCTCTCGTCTAAGCGAAAGCGGCAGCGCTCTCTTTTCAGTTTTTTTTGGGACTTTTTACGCCACCCACACATCGATCTTGCGGGCTCCCTTTTGTCCCTTTGTCAATTCCCCAAGGTACTTTTCTTCATTGGCTCTGTCTGTAAGAGACACAGAGAGACAGAAGAGAGACACTACAGAACGATGTACCCCACCGCACCTGCCTTACCAAGTTAGGCTCAAAAACTGCCTAAGTGTTTTTTTTTTTCCCCAAAATTTCCTCAAATAATAATTGAAGGGAATATTCTCCCATGCTACACTTTTTTTTCCCGAAAAAACCATATCAACCAAATTTTGGGTTTAGGGTTTGAACTTTTGAAACCTTTTCACTGCATTTGGACTTTTTTTTATTTTTAGTTTTGGTAGCATCTACTTATATAATATCCTTGGTTTTGTCCGCTTGCGGTGGTCGTCCTTTCCATTCTTCCGTCCCGTCATCCGTCGTCATCTAATAAGGGCCAAAGTGAACCAACACCCACCAGGACATTAGTTAACCGTTTTGTCCATAGGATGGGCTACATTTCTTCATCCAGTTCCTGAGCTTGTGTTAACTCAACATTGTACCATAATCAACCTTATTGGGCTACAAACTTTTGTCCCTTTTTATTTTTTAGGTGTTTTTTTTCTCAACGCTAATCATATTACCCTCCAACCTAATCACCATGGTTCCCTAGCTACCTTATTGACCTAGTTACATTATTGACCTGCATCTTGGTTCTACCTACCAACCCCTTACATACCTATCTTCTGTTTTTTCATGGTTAAACCTTTTCTTTTTGGCACAACTTTTAACTCTTCTTGGCTAAACTTGTATTTCTCGGCTAAACCTTTTCCTTTTGACACAATTTTTAACTCTTCTTGACTAAACCTCCATCTCTTCATGGCTAAACATTTACATGTTGACAAAATCTTTATATTTTTTTAGCTAAACATTTATTTCTTGGCAAAATTTTTACTTTTCAACAAAACTTTTATATATATATATATATATATATATAACTAAATCTCTACCTTTTGAAAAAAAAATTAGCTTTTTTTGGTTAAACCTATATCTTTTGACAAAACTTCCATCTCTTCATGGTTAAACCATTACATGTTGGCAAAAGTTGATTGAATTTTTATCTCTTAGCAAAACCTTAATCTCTCTTTAATTAAATTTTTACCTTTCAACAAAACCTTTATATTTTCTTGCCTAAACTTCTACCACTTGAAAAAACTTTGAATTTTTCCTGGTTAAACTTGTACCTCTTGGCAAAACCTTTATATTTTTTGGGCTAAAATTTTACCTCTTAATAAAACCTCTATCTCTTTTTAAGTAAGCCTTTACAAATTGGAAAAACTTTTAATTCTTCCTAGCTAAACCTATACCTTTTGGCAAAACTTCCATCTCTTCATGGTTAACCTCTACTTGTTGGCAAAAGTTTTATCTTTTCTTGGTTAAATTTTTATCTTTTAAAAAAACTTTTATATTTTCTTGAATTAACTTAAAGACTATTTTTTCAACAAAATCTTGTAAAAAAACTTTTGGCTACCCCATGGACTTAACCATCTTATTGACATAATTACATTATTGACCTTACTTGTTTTTTATTTGTGTACATATTTACTTTCTTAGCCACCACCCTACTTACATACTTATTTACTTACTTACCCAGCCCCACTCACCTACCTACCTATCATTTACACGACATTAATGTTTGCCAATGTATGATATACAAAATATGAAGGTATTGCACTAAATGAATTAACAACCATTTTAATCATATTTGACCCCTTGATGTCAATAAATAGTAACCCTGAATGTGGGTTTTGCACATTTGATCAACTTTTGTGACCCACACATAAGTATTGTATATTTTGGTAATTATTGTTAAAATTTAAAATAGTTGAAAATCCAATCACAAAATACAATACCCACATATGAAAACAATGTCATTTCAAATGTAATACACCTCAACAATTATTACATATTTTGTGACCAAAATGCAAGCATTCTTTTTTTTCTTTTCTTTTGGATTTTTTTCTTTTTAAATTATTATTCTATGTTTTTTTTCTTCATTTTTTTTCTAGTTTTAAAAACTTTTTCTCCTTTTAATTTTTTTTCCTTTTTCCCATTCTAAATTATTTTCTTCTATTATTTATCACAATTTTATTTTTTTAAATTATTTTTTACTTTTTATCATCATCAATTTTTTCATTGAACATGCATATTTTATGCCCAACATTTGGGTGTGGCACAAACGATCCAAAAAACACCAACCAACATTTTATGCTTCAAATGTGAGTATCACAAAATCATTTTAACAAAACTAATGTTTATTTTGTGACCCTTATACAAGTATTTCAACTTGAACTTTATGTTTTTAAAGTTCTTTTAATGCAATAATTTAACATTGCAATATGTTTCAAACTTGCATTTTCAAAAAAAAAAATCAACAAAATATTAATGCAATGTTCACACTCAAAGCATATAAACATAACACAAACATGAGGTTACAATTGCAATAAGACAAAACTTGTATGTATCGATCAAGTATCACCACTATCAAAACTTTTTTAAATGTCCAAAAAATGGAAAACATGAACTCCATGCCATTGTTTATGCTTAAGAAACCTAAGTAAGATATGCATGCCACTTTCTAACTTCAAGAAACACCTTTTTAAACCTATTTTCATTCGCCACCATGTCATCGGTTTAGTGATAAATTCTTATTGTTGTAACCACCTTAATAGGATGTTGATGAATGTAAAGTTGATAGTGATACAATTGGAATTGAATGACAATGGTTACAAAATTGATATTTCATAATTATTCAAAGTTTGCATCAAACACATGATACACATTAATATGCAAATTTGAAAAATATAAACCAAACCCCAAAAAATTACATGGGTATGAACATATATAGTCTACTGAATTTTTTTTAAAAAGAAAAATCGTGGAAAAAAAACTGAAAATAAGAATAAAGGAAATAGAAAAACAAACTTCATCTTTTGGAATTTTGCAGACCAAAAAGAATGGGAAAATAGGGGGAAAACAAAAGAAATATTTAAGACAAACATAATAAAAGAAAAAAAATTGTTCTAACATAAATAGGGCAAAAAACTCAAAAAATCATCGTATTTTTAAAGAACAAAAAAGGAAAACAAAAAATTGAAAAGGAAACAAAAACTAGAATTCTTCTTCTTGAATTAACAATAACAAGGAAATGAAATCTTCAAGAAAAAAAAAAAAAGGAAAAGAAAACAAACTTCTTCTTCTAGAATTTTAAAAGTAGAAAAAAACTAGAAAAACAAGAAAAAAACAAAAACACTATTTGTTTTTCTTTTCTTTTCATCTTCTTTATTTTTTTATTTCCATTTCCTTCTCTTTTATTTTTTTGTCTTCTTTTCTTTCTTTTTCTTACTTTTCCTTTTTGCTTTTACTTTCAAACCAAAACAAAAAAAAAAGACAAGGAAAAGGATAAAAACATACCTTCTGTGATGTGCACAACAATGTGATGAAAAAAAAAGAAAATGCTTGAAGAGGGAAAAGAAAAATAAAAAGAACAAAATGATGAAGTTATAACAATAGAGGAAAAAAAAGAAACAAAAGATGAAAAATAAACTAAAGGAGCAACAAAAATGATGAAAAGAAAAATCTATAGCACAAACAAAAGAGAAGAAAAATAAAATAAAAATAGCAGTAAAAATAAAGGAAAAAAATGATGAAGAAAAAGCTACAACAACAATGGAAAAGAAGAAAAAGAAGAAAGAAAGAACAAAAGCGGAGAAGAAGGAAGAAGAGGGAGGAAAAGGGACTGGTTAACCTAGTACAATCTCTTGGTTACCTACATATTGTTAAGCTTTGACATTAACTATGTTGATGAAACTAGCACTTTATAGTGAATTGGGCACAAAGTTTATGGAAGCCAACAAAAATGTGATTTTCACCTATGCACACTCAAATAACAAATCTTGATGGGCATTTCTTCCAAACATAAGTTATTCAAACAACAAACTACAAACCTTTGAATAAAATATTCTTGTATTTTAAAGCAAAAACGCATAAAAAGTGCACATTGACACCTTAAGCATGAATCTTAAGACATCATCTCTTTCCAATTGAAATAACGCCATGTGGATACAACTTTTTTAAGCTACAAAATAGGAGGTTGTGTAAAAGCTATATCTTAACAATGTTTTAATGCTAGAAAGTTACTCCTTAATCCTTGAAACAATGATGACAATACTTAAACATATGTCCACCTTAAAACTCTATATCCCATTTACTCCTCCACCTATCTTGACTAGATGATAACCTCATTTTTAAAAAAATGAGAGTTATGTAGTTTTCTCTCTTAGTTATTACTCCCTTCTTATATAGTAGCTTATGAAGACTTGGGGACTAGGTTTGAGCTTTAGTTTGTTCCAACCTTCTAATACCAATTTACATTGTACATCCTATGACTTTTCTCCCATTTTGGTTCATGGAATTAAACTTGGAAATCTATATTTGGGTATTCAATGGTGGTGCATTTAGCAACAACTTCATATGTAAAAGTTCATAATATCAAGAGGAACCAAATGTTTGTGTTTTTTTAGACATAGGCAATCACAAAGATGTGAAAGTATGTTATGTGTAAGTGATATGACTAAAATGCCAATTCAAGTGTGTTTGTTCTTTTAAGGCATATTCCATTTGTTGTTGGTTATTAGCCCAATAACCCATTTTGGCAACAAATTTGGGAGGGCCACAAAAATGGATTATGATAAGCATCATTTCACATGGGTGATTACTTCATAATTGGATCTAAGAAAGATGGGAAAAACATTTATGAACCAAGGTCACAACAAAGTTAGATGGATAATTTGGATTGTCACAATCATGATTTCTTTGAATTATAGAGAAACTTAAAATGTAAAGTCATATTCAATATCAACATTCTCAATTTTATGATTATCCATGTTACAATAGACTTTAACGAAAATCACATTAAAGAAGATGGGCTCTAAAATAGTTAGACTCATAATGGCCTTGTGAAATGATCTTATTTTTATCACCAATCAAAACATTTACGTGTGAATTCAAAAAGTGTGACATAGAAGTTTTAAAATATTTTTAGAAAAACAGGACACCATAAAATGAAAAGTTTAAGTTTTAGATGCATTAAAACTTTCCCAATATAAGTTTTTAAATTTTAATCTAATTATAATTGCTTTATTTTCATCATTGAAAGCCCATTTCACATTGAAAACTCCAAGTTTTCACATGGATTTTTAACCAAACACATGGTTAATGATATATATAGGGTGTTTTACCAATATTTTGATTAAAAGTGTAGGGGAATGCACATTGGATAAATATTTTACTAATTATTGTTATTGTAAAATAATTAACACATGTGAAAATGTGGACTTTCATATGTCATTTTTTAACCACCTAACCATCCTTTTATTTCCCAACATGTTAAAGAATGTATTAATTATCACATGGGGAAACTATTATTATTGTGCAAATCTTGAAAAACAAAAAAATGAAACCTAAGATGACCAAACTTGTACCAACATCCAAACAAATATAAGAGCAATTTGGTGAAAGTTGTTTCCAAATGCATGGCAAGTAAAACAAGTAGTGGGCATTTGCATGTGTTATAAATCCACCTTGAGTTTCAATGATTCATAAAACTAAGGTGTGGTAAAAAAAATTGGCATTACATGTGATCATCAAAAAAATTCATTAATTACACTTCAACACAAACAAGATTTTTAAAAACAAATGAGTTTTCTCAAAAGCCCATTTTCTTTTGGGGGGGTGGGGGGGTTGATGGTGACAACTTATTCCATTTATTCATATTGTAACTAAATTTACTTGACATCATGTTCAATTTACTTGTAATCACAGGACTCTAATTATATATATATGATTTGATTGCTTATTGTTGAATGTACGATGCCTCTTATGAATCCCACTTGGTGCAATTGCATTATAAGCACAAGGAATTTTTGGTACTCATGGAGAGGTTGGGATCTAACTCATTTACTTTCTTTTTATGTTTATGTAGTTGAGTAGTTGGATATTAATTTGGTCGACAACTAAATGAAATGGTTCTACTTTTGATCTTTTATTCTAAAATGGAATTTGAAAGATGTTTTTCAACTTTGGAGAGTTTTATGTTGTAGTATCCTTGGGATGTTACACCACACTAATGCAATCTTGCACTTCACATTATAATACTTGAATCATGATCCAAATTTCATTAATGACATGGTTGAGAACTAGGGTGGTAAGATGAGTAGATGGATGGTGAAAAAGAAGAGGATGAATAAGAATGTTTTACATGTTTGTTTTCCTAATGAATCGTTAATTTTTTGTATGTTGTTTCAATTATCAACAAAGTGATTTTGGTAGTGATTGCTGTAAATTAAACAAATGTGTTAATGTTTTTATGTTTTCATGGTTTCCTAATCTTTTGAACCGATTTAAAGAACAATTATTGTAAAGAACAAGCTAATGTATGTGTGCTAGTTGAGAATTTGAAGTGTTTTGTTACACACTTGATTCTTCCCCCCCCCACCCCCCATTCAAAGTTGATGTCATCATGAAATTTGATTGGATCAAAACAATTATGGGGGTTCAACAAGAAACTTTTTTTAATGCACATTAAGAAAATCACATAATCATTGTTATTCCAATGCATTATGTGTAGGGTAATGCCCCAAGAGCAGAGCATTATTGAAATAAAAACTCCCAAGGCGGGAGTTGAAGGAGTTCTTATTTTAGTAATGCCCACACTCCATGGGCATTGTTCAATGTAACATTTCTAGATTTTTTATTTAAAAAAAGGTGGTAATGCATTTCAAAAAATGGAATGCCCTCCATACAATAGTACAAAGGGCATTTTGTTTCTCAAAATGCACCTCCATCCCATTTTTCTTTATGACATAACCTTCAAAATACACTAAAAAAAATTTGGTAGTGCTTTACCTTATCAATCTTCATTGTTTTTTTCTTTAAGCCATGTTGAGGAACTCATCAATTATGCCAAAATGCACAAGAATTAGTTTAATTTTTTTGAATGCTAAAATGTTTGTCATGTGTGATTTTTTCAAATTTGTAACAAAAGAAAATCGACTTTCTTATGTTTTCCATTTATATTATCCATAGTTTATATGTTTTGCAAGTTATGGTTTGAATCTTGTTGGTTGTTTTCTTGCAATAGGTTCTTCATTTTTTTATTAACCTTAGTAAAAACTTGTATTCAATTTTAAGTTTGCTTAATATTGTGTTCTTATTTGTAAAAAAATCAATTTTGTGATATTGTTACCACAACAATGATCATTGACAAGGAGATTTAACCACATTTGGTTATAGACCAACAATGAAAGTAGAAATTTATTAAAACATTTCTATATCATGACTACTTGTTGGAACAATGTGTTGAAACATGGTGATTTTAAAGATTTTTTTTCACATTTAAAAAAACGAATAATTGACGAAATATTAAAATTTCCAAAAAAATTGCCACACAAAAAAATTTGTTTCTAATGTAAGATTTTGAAATGCATTAAGTATGAAACTTAATTTTATAAATTAAGTTTTAAATCTAGTCAATTAATAAACTTCAATTTAATTCATTCAATTGAGATTTTTGAATTAGTACTTATGATTTTTTAAAAAAATCGTCATTGGCATCAATACATTAATTGTTGTTAAATGGACCCACATAATTCATAATTATTTTTTTATTGTTCAATAATCAATAGAAACAATAATTTTACATCATTCAAATTATATAGTGATTAAAACAGATAAATTAATCACATTGTTGAATTGTGCATGTGAATAACCTTACAAAAAAGAAGTAATTAAACATTTTAAAATTTTAAAACCACACATTTATATATACAATTGACCAAGTAAAATGGCCACAATGAACATAATTAAGGTTTTGACAACTATTGGGCTTAAATGAATTGTTAACTATTCATATTATGGTGAGTTTTTAGTTGATTTTATAAGATCCATGTTGCATCATAGAATAGCTAGTATAACCTTGAGAATAAGACTTTATTCAATTACAACAAATGATTCAAGAATTGAACATTGGTTTAGGTTTGCATTCAAATTTGACATTATGATGAGTTTGCATGGTGTTAATTTTGTAAAGAGTTACTTACACATAATGAAATATGGTGCAACCAATGGAAGTTTACAAGCTAATTAATTTATTATATTCTTTTGATAACCTCAATTCATGAAATATCCTTCAAAAGCATGGTCAATAAAAACATGTATGTATACCATACATGAATGTGGGAAAAGAACTTAATCCAAGTAATTAAGTGTTAATTTTAACATGTCATGAAGGTATCAATGACCATTTTGCACTTGTGAAATCTATTCAATTTAAACATTATTCATATTTGACAAACAATATTACTAGGTCGATAATAAAAGATGATGTAATTATTGGCATTGTGCAACCTCAACAAATTAGTGTATCTTCATAATAACAAATGATACAAATGGCTTATTTGTTGAAATATAGATAATGTTTTAAAAAGATGCCTACTACATGTATCACATGGCATGTTACAAAATCTAATGGATATGAATGAAGGAAATTTTCTAAAAATAATAATTGAATTTTTTTTCATAACAATAATTTGCAATCCAATGTTTAACACTAAAAACATAATGATATATATTCAATATATGAAATCAAAACAACAACAAAACTTGAAAATAAGATTGGCCCAAAAATCTCAAAGTGGTGAATGGTAATCAATTACAACAAAACACAAGAATGTGGAGATAATGTGAAGTTTTAATCCATGAACCCAATTTGAACTATGATATGGTGAGAATAAGAATTGATGAAGTAACTCCTACACAATGATTTTCCTAAACACAAATAATGGTGTAATCCAAGATAATTTAGTGATTGACAATGAATTAAAATAAAGATATCACAATTTTCAAGTGAGGTGTCCAAATAGTGTTGTGAACCAACAACATACTTAAAAGGAAAGCTTGAATATAATGACAACCATTTAGTGTGTTTTAATATGTTTTTATAAAGATAATGTGCACTTGATGCTTAAATGCATAAAGGATATAGGATTGCCTCAAAAGACTTTGAAAATTGCAAAAGTTGCCAACATAATCATGTTATTAAAAGAATTGAATCACATACCCAATTGACCATTTTCATTACTACTAAAGTGCACAATGTTGCTAATGACACATCACAAATTTTGCATATAAAAGTGGATGATTTAGTTTAGAATAAGTTGGGTCCCAAGATAAAATGAAGTTTTTGTTAAAAATTGTTGGCAAAAAAGTTTTAATACACAAGTAAGAATGCAAAATAGTCTAATTTGAAAAGGCATATCATTGAACTTAAAGAGAAATTAAAAGATCTCTAGTACATGATCATATTGCTTGTGAAAGGTTATGGTTTAAATCACAAGTAATTACATTCTATTTGAAAAAAAGGAACTTAACATTTAATGAAATATATACCCATTTTGAAAACAACACATTTGATTTATTAGGTAGATTGTTTGTATTGTACTTGTACAAATTTTGTTAAGGAAAATTTTAAATATTTGATGTTACAAAATATCTTAATGAATCCATTCATCTTGTATGAAGCTTGTATGAGTTAGAAGAAATCTTAAAAGCTTCAAAACAAGCTTTTGCACAAATCTAGCAAGTTGAAGGTTATGGAAAATATGAAATTCATAACAATTCATGAATTTACAAAGGAATGTGAAGAAACACAATTTATATAGCCATACATGCCAAACAATGAATCTATAATTGATATAATCTTGAAATGGAAATTAAAACATTGTAGATCACCTTATTTATCAAAAAAAATTGGTCTAACCAAATGATGTTACCTTTGAAAGACCTCATGAAAACTTACATGCAAAAAATTTAGTATGTCCTATGAAGGAAAACATGTTCAGTATTTCAAAATACCAACAAAATATAAGTCATTAAAAACCTTCCCAAGATAGAAATAAACATTGAACAAGCTTTTAAAAATAAATTTGAAGAAATATTTGAAAATATCACTATAAAAAATTTAGTGCAAAATTTTCTCACATGAGCAAATTATAAATGATGAAAACAATATTATATTAGCCCTAAGTTAGGATTATAAACCACTTAAACTTTTTGAAGATTAAAAAAACAAAAAATTCAGCAAATTATTCTTTGGAATGCCTTGAAAATTTCCATTTAAAAACTAGATTTCAATCTCAAGATATCACAAAATTAAGAGTCCAACATTTTGTTAAACACATTCCAAATTTATTAATCAAAGCCATCAAAGTTCTCATACAACATGTTAAATTATCTTATGGATTAGAATATATAAAGACAAGTTACATTATCGTATATATAGGAGTGAAACTAGAATTTATAAATAAGCTCCATTTAGACAAACTATTGTTCAAATTTAGGATATCGTAATTTGACGTAGTTGATAACATCACTTGATTATTTTGTGAAACTTCAAAGGGATTCATTTGCCATGATTTGTTCAATTGCATTCACCAATTAACTTTTATTAGTGTAAATTGTAGGTGGACTACATTAATGTCAACCTTGCACATGTCAATTAAGAAATGAATGGACATTCCTAAAATCTTAAATGTTCTTAAATCTAGACATATTGCAAATCTTGGGAGGTATGATCTAGTTATGTGTGCATGTTATTATGACCATTGTATGGTTGCATTTTGTAACCTTTTGAAAAAACCATCTTTCATATTTGATAAGGTTTATGACTTTTATTCTTAACAAAATTTTAAAATAAAGGAATTGAACATGATCATGGCTTATTATGCATAAAAGATGCAACATTATATGGTGTAAATAGTAATGAAACTGGTGAACAATTTGTTAACAAATATGTAACATTGAACAATTCATTATTTTTTTCAAATTTGCAAAATTTACGAATGCATAAACATACATGAACTTGTAGGAAGAAAAACTATGGATTGCACTATATAATACCACATATGCCTTATACTAAAATACAAGAGTCATTAAATGAAGCTACACCATTTTCCAAAACTAAAAAACTAATTTGATGCTACAAGTAGTGTCTTTGAAATTGTTAACAATATGAAAATGGGAGCCAATACTTGTTTGAATATATTCTTGGTATGGTGAATTTGGACTTACCCATCTATATAGATTCACTATGTAATAAATTGACAAAACCCACCTTTTTTTGGGGGGGGGGGAAAGAGATGTGAATGACATTAGAACAAATGCTTATGTGATAAAAGTTGGGCCATTATCATCGGAACTTAACATTGACATACAATTTATGACCCATAGGTAGTAACCAATTATTGCACATTGCATCTAACAAAATTTGTTAAATCTATTACCAACAAAGTTTGGACTATCATTTAAAAATGTGAAGATAAAAATATTGATGCAAATTTAATGATAAGAAAATTAAGTTATGATTATTTAAATGCACGACAAATGTTTTCTCAATTAGTAGTTTATATCATTTTATCTCAACCGTTTCATCATGCTTCAAAATCATTTTCAAAAAAATTAATACATCACTTCGATGCTTGAAAATCAATTGATTCCAAATACCAAAAAAATATTTGTAGCCTCCAAATGAACTAAATTTCCCTCCCATGTATAATATAAATAAATCAACAAAAGAACGTAAGGAATTTTTTTTAAAAACCCTAAGGACAAGAATATATTTTTGATGTTAATGACCAACACAATGACACATGCCCCCAAACATATCAAATTAGAGAATGACCCTTCACAAACAATTGACATTACATTCAAAAATAAAATTTGGAATGCTAGTTGAATTATGTGTTCATAAATATGCCACTCATGATGAAGTATTCAATGGAATTGAGGAGGTTTTTCAATGTGTCACCAAATTTGTAGGATAATGAATCCTTCATATGGATTGCTTTTAATGATTATAAAACAACTATAAACTTAAAACCCTAAACAACTACAACCCTAAAACCCTAAACACTTATATACACAATTAAAATTCATCGAACTGGACACCAATACAACTAATTTCTAAAGAAAATCAAATGGGTGTTAATTCAAGTCATCTAATCACATTCCCAACAATCAAATCATGCAATCCATTGCTCTCCAAGGGCCAAAATGAGTTTATAAGAACCAAATAAGGCATTAGAGCACAGTGAAAATTACAAACTATAATGGATATGTTTATGTTTTGACATTTAAAAGTTATGATAATCATTCCAAGTTTTGATAAATGACTAACTTGAGTGTTAAGAAATTCAAAATAAAAACTCACTTAATCCACTTTCATGTTTTGGTAGTAAATGACTTTTGAAATTGACCAATTCTTGCGTTAAATGATGTCCATTTTGTAAAGGGCCCTTTGATTTTCTTGCCAAAAACTTCTTGATAGTAAAAACAAATTATGTGATAGGAAATTATGAGTCATATTAAAATTTAACACTCGTTATTTTAAAAATGTGTAATTAAAATTTTCCATTAATGCATTTCAATTTTTAATATATATAAATTTCAAGAATACTCTTTTACCACATGTAAAATTGGTACAATGTAAATGATGTACAAAATAAAATTTTAGTTTAAAATAGATTGAACCATGAAGTAATGAACACATTTTAGTGTGACTTGAAATTTTGAACATTTTCCATACAAAATAAGGAAACTTGCACATTTTCAAAAATGAATACATATTCATCATGGCAAATACATCATTGGTGAAATATTGGGCCAACGGTCAACATATTTAGCAAGTTGCAAAAGAATTCCCTTATATAAAAATTTGATTTTTGGGCAAAAGGACCAATCGATCATTTTGTTAGGTAATGCCTTAGCACCTATGAGCACATTTGGACCCCAAAGTTTCACCCTTGATTGCATAACATTTGATACCAATGAAATACATTGTCATGGACTTACTTACATAACATTATCTCATGTAAAAAATGAAGAAATTTTACATTTATTTGCACCATTAATTGGTGAAAAGTTTAGAGTTTATGTATGCATTTTCATAAATGCAACATTTAATATTAATAGCTCAATGGCAATTTTGTGCAACATCTTTACAATTGTATAAAAAAACACACACACATCATAATTCAATCCTTAATTAGAAGGTCTATGTCATTTCATTTTGAAATATTGAAAAATATCATAATCTTCAAACATTTCATATTTTATGCCCAAATGAAACAAGGGTCACAAAAGAAAATTATATTTCACATCAATATATTCAAATCATTACTTCAAATATATGTCAATTGAAATCCTATATGGAGGCCAAGGAATGTTATTATATGATATAAATATTATATTTGATTCATGTGAGTCCATAAACTATCTCTAGATCAAAAATTACAATTGCAAATTTTAACACCCAATAATCATCATGCAATTCACATCATTGTAGTTTGCAAGCCCCCCCATCTGTATTTTTTAACAACCTTTTTGTTCACACTTCAAAAAAGATCAAACTTCCTCACTATTTCTCCCACAATTATTCTAAATTATCTTAATGTGGATTTCCACAAAAACAATTAAGCAACAAAAGCAACCCATTTATTCCAATTTATGATTATCAATAAAAAAAAATCAAACTTAAAATTTCAACAAAGTACAACAATATATTATAAATCACAAATTCATCACATTAGGTCAAACAATTCATATAAATAATGCACATAAGAAACGATTGAGGATTTGGGATATATCATAAACCTATTCATTTTGCATTCAAATTACTTAACCATGCCACACAATTTCAATATCTATGACAATTTTGGTTTAACATAATAACAAAGGCCAGGACCATTATGTATTCATGAAGTCCATTTTCTTGGGGCATAGCCTTATGCGTTTATTGGCACGACTTCCATGCACTTTTTCAGGCTGTCGATACATACAACACTTCACATAACTCAATTTCCAACTGTATTGTACACAATTTCCACACTAAAGTGAAAGGTGCTTTCCTGCGGTATTAGTATCATCCAATGCTGAAACATGGGTATAGCTTGTTTTATCTTTGTATGCTGCTTTTAAAGGCTCAAAGCTGAGCTTAGAACTAGGGGTATCAACATTGGGTTCTGGGGTAAGTGTCTCACCTGACAGTAGTGAGCTTGGGCTTGATGTTCTTGAGGTTGTGTGCGAGGAGCTAAGAAGATGACCGATGTCAGGAGATGAGTGATCTGATGATCCACTTGATTGATCATCACTAGAAGCCTTGGCAACATTTGTCAAAACCTTTGCATTTTGGGAAAGAGATGGATGTTCATTTAAAAATCGGCTGCTGCTTCCAAAAGTAGATGATGGAGAGGCAACACGAGGATCAATGAACATCTCACCCTCTAGCATCCTTAGTACCTGACAGTCCAAAGATTCAACAATTTTAACTTTTGCACTGTCTACAATTGGACACAAGATGGTCTCTTATTAGCTCCCAACCAAACGATGAAGCTTGCATCAAAAAACTGACCTGTGACATGCGTGGCCGGTGCTGAGGATCGCGTTGAATACAAGCAGCTGCAGTATGGAGCATGGAATGAACTTCAAACTTGGAATACCTGTTTTCTAGCCGTGGATCCAATGGCAGGATCCCATTTTCTTCCAGCAAAGGCCTTGCCTGTAGAGCCAGATGTCATTAGTGACATTTTTTCTAACATTGGAATGGTCAACTAAACATTTGTCAGAAGTTTGTGAATTGAGCCAGGATAGACTTGCCTCAGTTTTTTCCATTCGCTTTTCCATTCAATTTATTTGATTAGGGAAGAGAAGGGACTTTACCCATTCAGTGAGACATTGCTCTCCCTTAGGGCAGTTAATGTCAATTGCCTTGCGCCCTGTCACCAGCTCCAAAAGGACCACCCCAAATGAATAAACATCTGCCTTTTCTGTAATTTGTCCACTTTGAGTGTATTCTGGAGCCAAGTACCTGTTCCCAGTAATCCACAGTTAATAAGGAACTTCCATAAAAGCTTTGGAAACCATGGCACAGAATCAACCAATAAAGCTAGTCACATAGATTTCAGGTCCTTCCAGATCATTGGTATGAGGCTCTTATTTCCAATTTGGTGACTGCTGTACCTGCTGCCAATTCTAGCATTTAATAATCCCCAAAACAGACGAGTGGAAAAAATATATCTACCCTATCCCAAGCTGAAATCCTGAGATTTGAGCTTGGACTCTCCAAACAAGGGAGGGGAAGAGCTCTTACCTTTGGATTGCCATGGCATTGCTGCAAACTATACAGTATCCTTTTGACTTAAGTCTTAAACTATCAAAAGTTTCAGAAACTAAGGAAGCTATAAAACCTCTTTTTCAAAATAATTAATTATTCCAGCCAAAAATTGCTAATTATCAGCAGCAAAGAGAGAAATAACTCACCCAAAGGTGCCAATTACTCGAGTGTCCACACCACAGTCCCCATCTGGCTGCCAGCGTGCAAGCCCAAAATCCCCAACCTGGAACAGAAAACACCAACAGATGATGATGAGAATATGCTCAAAACTGTCATGTGTTCACAAAGCACTGGGTGGATTAATGGGCAGATGTCATGGCACAATTAAACATGAAAGATCAGATCTGACAACAATCAAAGTTTCACTGTTTTTGGAATGTACAGCTAGTAGTGGGTTCTTTTTTTTAGTGCTGTTACCTAAGACAACCATACAATTTTTTTGCAACAATCAATCAAGGGGTTGCAAGACAAGCAGAGTGGGAACAAAGCTTTATACCAAGGGCTCAAAGTCATGGGTCAAAAGAATGTTGTTGGGACGTAAGTCACGGTGAACAATACAACCAACACGACATTCCTCATGAAGGTAACGCAACCCCCGTGCAGCACCAATAGCTATCTTCTGTCGTGACTGCCACTGCAACGGTGCTGAATTTGGACCTGCAACTAAAAAAAGGAAAGAGGAGGAAACATTGGAAATCATCTTCACATCACCCAGAGCTTAAAAAAAAAAAGAACAACAAAAGATCAAAGCTCCTTGCATAAGAATTGTTGAAAGTTCATCTGTCTATAAAATGCTGAGCAGTTTTAAGTTGGATAAGAACCTTACCATAGAGATGAGAATCCAATGAGCCATTGCAAATGAACTCATACACAAGTAGCCGGTGCACATTACCCTCCACACAGTAGCCAATAAGCATGACAACATTCCTATGTTGTGCACAGCTCAGCACTTCAACCTCAGAACAGAATTCTTTATCTCCCTGTGTGCTCGCCAACTTATGCTGCTTCACAGCCACCACCTGACCATCAGGTAGAATCCCTCGATGAACTGACCCATAGCCACCCTCAGCAAGGAAATTAGCTCGTGAAAATCCTGCTGTTGCAAGCTCCAGCTCTGCATAACTAAACCTACGAGGGGGATTTCCAAACACTGGTGCAGTATGTTGGCATATGGAGCATAAAGGTGGAGGACCCGGCATAACATTCTGAGATAACAAAATTGCTCTTCTCATATTTGATGATCGCACTGAATCAGCTCTCTTCATCCTCAGGAAATCTGGATCTTGATCTCCCTGGTACTCTCCTCCTCCTCGACTGTATATGTATCGCCCATCCTTTGCAAATCCAGTGCTTTGATCTGAGTCTGGTGGACAGATCGATCAAAGTTATTTTTTGAGAACAAGATTGACTTCACTACACTGGGAGGATTACATTACTACTGTATTTATAAGGAAAAAAGAAGGGAGATGGTGTTTGATGGAGAAACAAAAAACTTGGGCTGTTGTTGTACCTTGTCCAGGATTGAGAAGCAGCTCTGACAGAGATCCTCGAACTGGTGGTGGTGAAGTGAAGAGCTCCCCATTGGATTGCAGCATTGCTCTGAAACTCTGGCTCAAGCTTGCATCCCTTTGACTCACTGAAGAAGCCTGCCGTTTGAATGACGGATGCTGGCTGCCCCCCACCAGCAACTGTTCTGGAGAAGCCTTTTGAGAACTCATTGCTGGTGACTCACGTCTGGAGGATTTTCTTGATAGCGATCTAGACACAGATCTTGACAGTGCTGGCACTATCCCATGTCTGTCCCCTGTTCCAATCTCTAATACTGTTGCTTAAAGTGTATAGACCTCCTTTCCTATACACTACTGCAATTTGCTCACCCACAAAAGACAAAGAAAAAAAAGGAATAACCATAGATTCATTCTTCTTCAATCATCAATTGTAAGAAAAACATCATTGATCTTGAGGTAAAAGCTTCAACAACAAACCTGGATGATTGCTTCTTGTATTCTCCGATGACAATAACATGACACTTCCATCGAAATAAGAAGATGATGTTGGGTTGATTATGGTAGGATCAAAACTTGCAGGACTCAGGCTTGCACTGAGTGGTGGCACCAGCCTTACATTATTATCGCTATCTGAATCAGAAGGTGTGTAGTAGCTACCACCTTTCTCAATCAGCTCTGCTGCTGCAGCCTCCAAGATGGCTCCTCGAACAACAGTCAATCCTGAGCTACAATGGGCCAAGCGCTTGTAAAGATGTGGATCTACAAAGGGAAAAAATGGTGAGTTGCTGGACTCAGAATTACTGGTATTGGAGGATGATGTTCCCTGATTATCAGAAGGTGTAAAAATAGATGCTCCTGCAATCTCATCAGGACTACTTGAAGGAGCTCCGCTGCCTGCAGAACTGTACTCAGATTCCAAATAGACTGCATTCCAGGTCATCTTTGGTAAGTTTGAGCGATTCAACCGTTGTGGTAGTATTCCAGAGGAGGAGGAGGAGGATGCTGATGCATGATGAGTGTCTGATTCTTGAGCCATAAACTCAGACAAGCCCGTGCACCTGAGATTCAACTGCAGTATCTTCGGTTCTGATGGCTTCACAAGAACAATGTTGCATTGCAAAAGCTCTTTGCAATGCTTTGCCTCTCTCTTCAGATGCCTGCATGCAAGGCAAGCAGATGGACGTCATGAACTCTCATCATCATCCTTCCAGTGGACCTTGTCTACTGCACACTTTTGTCATGAATGCTTAAGCTTCTCTCTCTCTCTCTCTCTCTCTCTCTCTCTCTCTCTCTCTCTCTCTCCCTCTCTGTGCAAGACATTGTAATTTCAATAGAGAGAGAGAGAGAGAGAAAACAGAAAGTTTACCTATCAAGAACAACCCAAGTTGCACCAAGTTTTTTTGCCTCTGAGGCTGTTGCAGCTTGTCTCCCTGCAGCTGCTTGCACCACTTTCAACCGGATATCGATCTACAGATCTCCAAGACATTCCCCATTCCACAGTTCAGTGATAACAAGAAACCTAAACCCAGGGTGGGGTTCATTCATTCACTACTACTCTTATGGAACTTGACAGCATCAAATCATGCAAAAACTCAGAATTATGTACATACTAAAGCTACTGCTGCGGCTGCAAACCTTCTTTTCAGCACAGAGCTTGTGCAGTTCCTCCTCCTGCATCATGATGGAGCATGCCTTTTGGATGTCGCCTTCAATCTCAGATTGTGTTGTTGTTGTTGCCGCCCAAGGAGAACAACCCATCATGCTGCTGCTACCACCACCACCAGCTGCTGATCTCACCATGATCCGAGGTCCACATGACTCTCCACCTAGCAACAGTGGCCAGAGGAGTGCAAACCCCCATACTTTGCGAACTGTCGCCATCCATTCCAAACAGAAGAGGAAACAAACTGGAATAAATGTGCTGCAGATGATGTTGTTCCATGTCAAGGAATGTGGAGAAATTGTTCAAGAGGACTGCAAACCCCCATACTTTGTGAACTGCCACCATTCCAAACAGATGACAAAAACTGGAACAAATGTGTTGCAGATGTTGTTCCATGTCAAGGGATTTGGAGCAAATTGTTTGCAGTAGATCAAGAGATGTCTACCTGCATTTGCAGATGGAAGGAGGGCCAAGAGAGTGATGCAATAATGCTCTGCTTCTTCGACTGCAACATTGGTGAGAGCCCACTCCAGTGCATGCTTTGTAATATCCCTGCTCGCATCTATTGCAACCACAATCCTCTCTGCTGCTGCCATGATATTATGATCAGGTCGTCGAGCTGCTGCTGCTGCTACTGCTGCACTTCCTGATCCCCAGCTGCTTCCCTTTCTCGCGGGCTTCAGAAAATCCTGTGAACAAGAAGAAGAAGAAGAAGACGAATCCCGGTCCTGCTTCCTTCCCCTGCTAACTGGGCCGACATCACGATTACAACCAAAGACTGCTTCTCTTTCCTTGTGCATCCTTCCTGCTGCTTTCGCTCACGGTACTGCTTCCTTCCCCTGCTAACTGGGTCGAATTCACGATTACAACCAAAACCTGCAGCTTCTCCTTCCTACTGCTTGCTTCTCTGCTAACAGGGTCAGCACTGGCACGGTTACAATCGAAGAAGCCTGCTGCTTCTCCTTCCTTGTGCATCCTTCCTACTGCTTTTGCTCCCGGTACTGCTTCCTTCCCCTAATAACTGGGTCATCCACATATCACGATTCGAGCTCACCGCGACGACGACGACGATGCAGATGTCCAAGATAGAATTGAAATCAAAATTCCAGCAAACGTTCCGGTTGGACTTCCTCCCCACCCCCACTTTAGAGATAGTCCGCCCTCCAACTTACGAACACGGCAAAGGCGACTAATAATTTACAAACAGACACACAAAAATTCTTGAGTTTTCTTCTTAGTTTTCTGACTACTTCCTTTCAAGACTCTGTCTCTGTCTCTGTCTCTCTCTCTCTACCAGAGGAGTGTGTGTGCAAAATAGTGTTAAGAATCCGCCTCGCCTCTCTCTTCTAAAACACATGCAATCTGCTTGCAGCAACACAAACATTGAGGAAAAAGTAATGCTAAAATAACAAACTCAAAGTACCGTCCTCTCCAAAAAAAACACACACACACACAGACTGTGTGCAGCAAACAGCACGCAAACCATATGAAAACCATGAGGAGTAAAAAAAACGAGAAAAAAAACAAAAAAAAAAAAAGTGGGCGATGGCGGCCGCCAAACTTTCGCGACAAAACTCAAAATTCTCGCAACTGCGTTTGTCGTCTTCGCCGTCTCTCTCTCTCTCGCGCTCGCGCTCGCCAATGGGCACGTTCCCTTGTTGCTATGTTCCCATGTTCGCAAAAGTTCCCAATTGTTCTCTTGTTGCTCTGTTCCCATGTTTGCAAAAGTTCCCAAAAGTTCCCTTGTTTCTCTGTTCGCATGTTTGCAAAAGTTCCCAATTGTTCCCTTGTTGCTCTCTTCCCAAGTTTGCAAACGTTCCCAATTGTTCCCTTGTTGTTCTCTTCCCATGTTTGCAAACGTTCCCAATTTTGTCACACGTTGACTCGTTCTCTTGGTTGTTCCCATGGAATTGTTTTCTCTTTTTGGGTAATTAAAAGTTTGCCACTAGCACTATGGGAACGCAATCAGAATCTTGGAGATCCCTTGTCCCCTTCTTCTTCTTCTTCTTCTTCTATTTTTTAAATTAATTTTTTAATTTTTTTCTTGGTCTTTAAAATAAAAGTTTTTCATTTGGTTCTTGTTTTTTAATCATTTTTTCTTTGGTTTTTTTCTCTTTTTTTCATTTATTATTATTTTTTTAACATGGTGGGGGAGGGGAGTGTTCAAGTCAAAAAGAGTACAATTTCTCTTGTTCCCTTGTTTGGGTTCCCACCAGTCGACTAGGTGCCCTTAATTTTATTTTAATTTTTAATAA